>Ga0182021_10002617_pt1 | contig 21031 bp, 14 predicted proteins | sample 612E3MmetaG_FD_120493 | JGI IMG/M metagenome (GOLD analysis project Ga0182021, IMG submission 120493) | Permafrost microbial communities from Stordalen Mire, Sweden - 612E3M metaG (Illumina Assembly) | ecosystem: Environmental > Terrestrial > Soil > Wetlands > Permafrost | place: Sweden... | reverse complement strand
ATGGGAGGAGGACTTAAGAAAAGAGCTCAAACAGCCTCTGTTCGACCGGTTTGAATCCTCATTGTGGAGGGCCTCAAGAGGAAGACGGGCCAATATTGGCCGCGGACCTTCAAGATAAAGGTTTCCGTTCTTTGATCTCCTGCATTGCAGTCTTGATCGTTCGCCCGAACTGTTTGTCTTTCCTACGTACTTCCACGTACGGGAATGACTGGCGTAACCATCCTATGTCTCAGCACACTTCTCCACTACTTCACGAAGATGGCGTTCACGACCACATCTCTTCTTCTGCTTTCAGGCGTCACTTTCAACGACACGATTTTCCCTTCCTTCACCTTTGCTTCAACCACAGTTTGTTGTGGAGCATGGAGTTTGAATTCAACGTCCCAATCCTTGGGCCACGCTGGAAGCAGGGAGATCCTCTTGTCGGTAGTCTGCATCAGCATTTCCTGCAATCCTATCGCCCCGCTGCCACCCCAGTTATGGTCGGGAGTCCAGTCGAAGCCTGGCCCCCAGAAGGCAGGGAATCTACGGCCCGAATCTCTGAGTTTTTTGACACAAAGATCAGCCGCCTCCTTTGTAAGACCCAATCGTGCAGCCCAGATATTGTCCTGTTTCCAGCCAACATGGCTGCGGAATCTCCTGACCAGAGGATCGTAGTTCCATGTATTGATTGCCGTGTCCAGGCCAGGCTTGCCCACCCCATACATATCCCAGGGAAAAACGGGATAGAGCTGTGGCGATTCTTCATTTTGTATCCTTGCATAGGCTTGAGCAGGTGCTATCGTCACATGTCCCTCGTATTGCGCATAGCTAATCGATGGGATCTTCTCCAGCATATCGCTCCAGGATCTCCGTTCTTCGGGAGAAAGGTAGTTCTCAGGCAATGCAAGCAGATGCACAAGCAAGGTTCGAAGACCTGTGATCGTTGAGGTGGAATTATAGGCCATCTTGAATGTCTCGCAACCTGACGATGGATACAGGATGAGCTTTCCATTTCCATCCAGAGCATCGTGCCCGCGCTTTCTGGCCAGATATTGGTAGTGCTCATTGTAGAATGTGAGACAACTCTCGATGAGGGGTATGTACACAGCGATGTCCTCGCCGGCATACCGTTGCGTTTCGAGTATCATGAAGCAGAACTCAAGCGAAGTATCCCACAAGTATTCAAGCCACGCATTGTACTCCATCCCTTTGTCAAATCCTTCCGGACGATTCCAACCATATTCGGCTGGGTTGATCAAACCATAGTTTTCTATCTGCTCGGTAAAACTCGCTCCCTTATGCCCCCATGCCTGCTCGGTCCTGATCTCGGCGTTTCGCAAAGCTCTCAAATAGAAATCAAATTGTGGCCTCATCATATCAACATCGCCGCTCTTGATCATCGGGAAATATACCAATCGCTGGTTTTGCGCCGTCATCGTTCCACCGCACCAGTTGCGGTAGTCAGCCGTGAACGGTTTGGAGGTATCTACATACACAGGGTCGTAAGTAAACAGGCCTCCGTTGAATTTCGTGGGTGAAGTTCCGTAGGCGTTGCAGCCCAACATGTAGCGAAAGAGCTGGTAGTTGCGTCCAACCTGCCATTGTGGACTCTTGAGAGAAGCTCTGTCCGGATCGATACAGATGAAACTCCTATTCCAGAACTGATGCCACCATTCAATGCTCTGTTGGTGTGCGGTGTTCTCGTTGACGCTGGCCTCTTCTTCAACCTTTACAAGTTCCTTCTTCCATTCCTCAACGCTCGTCGCCTGCTTCGTGAAGAGAACAATCTTTACGTCTTGCTTTCTTGTTGGCGTCTTGCTCTTGAGCGACCAACCCTCGAAATCAGTATCAACATACCTGCCCCGGTTTGTCCCGTCTGCAACCATACCGCCACCTTGCATCTCGCCCCCATAGGTGAGATCTCTTATGGGATTGAAGAGCTCGGACTTAACGTTGTCAAGTCCCTGGAGGTGAACGTTCGCATCAAACACTGAATAGTCCCTGTTTCGATGAAAGAAAAGAACCGAGTTGCCGTGAAACGCCACACTGTCTTTATAGGTATAGATGGTATCGAAGGGAGCCCATTTGTACGAGTTCTGGAAATTCTCCCCGGGTCGTTCTTTGAACGTCTCTGTCCGCCAGCTTTCGTAGATCGCTGTTGTGGTGAGAGGTTTAGTGCTTTCTATGTCAATATGGACCACCGGCCTGAAGACATCGACCCACACCCTTATTTCCGCCTGCGACTTTTCCTTTCCGGCCACAATGCTGACATATCCGTCATTCAACAACAATTCCTGGCGGAACTGTGTCCCTTCGAAAGGATTAGGATCAAGTCGGACACGTACCCTCCCGGCCTTTTGAAGACCGTTGTTCTCATCGAAGGCATCACATTTCGCAATGTACATGAGCAATTCATTCTTCTCGACCCACACGTTCAGTCCAATACTCCCTCCCCCGCAGGGCATTGATTCAGAAGAATTATTGCTTTGACTGGTCCAGACTACATCATACGAGCCGGGTAGCACCTTGTCTGGCTGCGAAAGAACGGAGGCAACTGTCAACAATTGAACGATGAGGCAACGACGGAATGTTCTCATGGTTTGTGCTTGTGAATTCTCAATGACACAATGTTCTCCTGAATCCCGCCACTCACATTCTCCGGGGAGTCTCTTCGATACGCCTCACGCAACGGCACCTTTCTTCAAGATGATATTCGCATACAACGCCGAGTCACCTGTGGCAATGATCGCATAGGCTTTCTTTGCCTGTTCACAGAATGCGAACCGTTCAACGTAGCATTGCACGTCCTCCATATTCACGATCGAACGGGAAATAGTAAATTTTGCAGAGAGCATAGGCTTCGAGCGTGATGTCTGCGGCTTTCCGGACCGCTGGGGTGCTTCCAGGACACCGTACACTTCAGGGACGCGGTATCCGACGCGGCTTCCTCTAGTGCTGCCTGGAAGCAGCGCGGGCGGTGTCAGCGGGGACTTCGGGCCGGGGATAGCTCTTCCGGAGCTCTTTCGCGGCCGGCGTGTCACCGTACCGGTCCATCAGGAGGTCATAGTACCGGGCCGCCTTGCGGTTCTGATCGGCATTAAGCGCGCTCGTGAATTCCGTGCATATGACGGCGACACGGACAGAAGGATACGGATTGCGCCCGACTGCCGCCTGGATGTACTTCTCCCGCTGCGGCGCTGACCATGACGTGCCCCGCACGGCAGATGATATTGCGATCGGATTGAGCACCCACACGGGGGAGGTCGCAAAGAGTCGCCCCATGCACCGTGTCAATGCTGCCACATCCCTGTGGCGTGACTTCAGCCCGACACTGACGTATGCCAGCGCGCAGACCGAGCGTACGAGGGGATCCTTCTCCGCGTCCGCCCTGTGCAGCACTCGTTGCGTGAATGCATTCCAGTCCGTGACCGTCGTGTCGAAGTGCGGCCGGCCCATGGCGGCTACAAGCTGTTCGGCAGTGTAGGCCTCATCCCCCTCCCACCATTCCCGGACAGCATCGACGATCCGCCGTGACTGCTCGGGCCCGCCAAACTCCACCTGCACACGGGTGCCCGAGCGGTCCAGCTGCGACGGGTCGACAGTCACACGCGCGGTACCACCCGTGGCTTTGACGCGCGCATCATAGCCTCCCTTGCTGTTGAGCACGTACGTCGCACCTGCGATGCCCTCCACACCGTCACCGTCACGGTATCCGCGTATCCGGAATGTGACGCTGTCACCGACGACCGGAACGTCCGCACTGAACGTTCCGTCACTCCCGCGTGTGAGGGGCACCGCCGTGGCAATGCTCCAGAGATTGAAATCCCCGCCGACGGTGAGTGGGGGCTCGCCCGGGATGTAGTGGTAGCCGCCGAGTGCAACGTTCAGCGTCACAGGCGCGCTGCCCGGGGCATACAACGCAATCGACTCGTCAGCATACCCGACACCCGTGAACCGGAGAGCCCAGAACCCCGGGCGCGGCACAGTGAGACAGTACTTTCCTTCCGGCGACGCCTGCACGATCTGAACCACCGAGGTCCGATCGGGAGTCATCAGCGCTACGTGGGCCGCAGGCAGGATCTTTCCTCGCAGCCCGGTCACACTTCCGCTGCACACGCACTGCCCGTGTGCCTGGCACCACGCCACGACACAAAACGCCACAACAATTAGACGGACACACATTCGGCATGCTCCTTTGTCAATGTTGAAGATATGTCTTTTCCCCAGATGTCAGAGCCCGGATGGCCGCCGCCGGATCTCTCACGGAGTCCGGCGCCGAAAGGCCGGTCCCGGCCCCCCAGTCTTCCTCCCAGACCCGGAGACGCTCCTGTATGTCGCCGGCAGGAACGCCCTGCCGGAGGAGCGAGAAAAAGAGTCTCCACCTGCCTGCGTAGAAATCACGCACCATCCCACTCCAGAGCTTCGCGGCGTAGTCGTGCAAATCCGGTCCCCCCCAGACGCTAATCTGCCGGCGGGCGTTCCGCTCCAGGAAGTTTCGCTCTGCATCCGACGTCCCTTCCGCCCTCGCCATGGCAATCCATCGCTCCAACCGCTCGTCTCCCCTCACACGCATGATGGCATCAAGCGAGCGCATCAGTCCATCGGCGCATCCCGCGAGCGAATCCCGCAGTGCCGGCTCCGATGCCGTGTGCGCACGGCACGCATCCAGGAGGAGCCGGTCGATCCGGTTCCCGATGGCATATGCCGCGACGTCGACCAGGTCGCTTGTGAAGAGGGGAGATCCCGTGTACCTGCCTGCATCGGCAAGCATCAGGTCCAGCGCCTCGTCGACACGGGCATCGGTAAAGACCTCGCCGGCCGGTGCGAGCGACGGGCGGTGCTGAAAGGCAAACAGCGTGTGATGCCCTTTAGTCCCTGCATAGACGGCGTCATTCAGCAGTTGCCAGGCGCGGCCTACCCCCGGGGTCACCTGCCCGTACCGCGCGCGGCAATAGTCATGGAGCCACGCCTGCAGGTCGAGCGGCGCCGACTGCCACCCCATGTCGGTCAGCAGTTCATACACAACCTCGTTGTTCTCCACCCCCTCCGGGGAAAGGCCGAACCCGGCGAGATTCCCCCGGCAGGAATCGCGAAGAGCCTTCGGCGGATCGGAGGCAATGAACTGCAGGTTTCCTCTGAGGGGCGTGTTCCCGCCGAAATTATGGATGATGCTGTAGATCCACTTCTTGCCGTAAAAGCCCCTGTGCACCTTCCAGCCGTGAAACTGCTCATTGGCCAGGTCGAGAATCATCATGCGGTCGTCCGGCACGCGGCTGAGCAGTGCGCGTGTCGAGGCGGAATCCCAGAAGGCTGCCGCGTTGCTGAACAGCCAACCCTGCATCACCCAGACGCCGTCCGGATCCCCGCGCCGGATGGACTGATACACAGCCTCGCCGTATGAAGCAAGCTCGTCATACCGGTGATCCGCGCTCACGGGCACATCAAGCTCATTGAACGAATCCGCCAGGTAGTATGAGCACGGACCGAATGTCCGGCGGTATGCTGCGATAAAGCGTTCCCCGATCTGCTGGAACATGGATGATCCCGGCACCAGCGCGAACGTCCGGTCTGAGTCCGGGAGGCTGCTCCAGTGAGCGTGCTCCGACACACGCTCTGCGGGATAACGCCTGCGAAACGCCTCGGGCACGAAGCCCGAAAATGCCGGGACCACGGGGGTCATGCCGAGCTCTCTCATCCGGCCGAGAATCTTCTTCTGTAGCTGCTCCTGCCGGTCGATCCACGCCTGCGGGAGGGGTCCCTCGTGGCGGTTGATATTCCCCATCCAGTGCCACGGGAGAAACGCGGGACCGACGAAAAATGTTCGCACGCTGTCGCGCGGAATGCCGAACGACTCCCAGACCCGTTGCCAGACGCCCGTCTGCCCGACCATGGCCAGCGGCATATTGATGCCGTGGAGGGCCATCCAGTCTATCTCACGCTCCCACCGTCCCCAGTCCCACCACACGGTCGTGTAACCGAACGCGCAGATGTTGAAATACTGCCGGAACCGGTACGGCGTCTGGACGTGCACACGCGCCATCGCGGGGAGCACTCCGGGCAGATCGATGTGCGTGCCGCTCCACGACACCATGCAGTGGCATGCACTGCGCAGGTACGTGTACGACCCCCGCACCAGTGCGACGGGGCTCGTGCCGCGGACAGACACACGTCCCCCGCTCGCCTCGACCTCGAACAAATCCAGTGAGTCCCGCGCAGGCATGATGCGGAGATCGAACGATGAGGCCCGGGGGCCGAGCACGCGCTCCAGGACATGCCGCGCCGCGGCAATGCCGGCGCGATCCGCTCCCGGCGCAGCGAGGAGTTCGCCGCGCGCGGCCAGGAGCGCACACTGCAGCGCAATCAGCAGCGGAACCCGGCAGGTGCGGGTCATATTTTCACGAACCACTTATTTCTCCACATTACGTACCCGATCAGGAACATTGTGAGGACGACGGCACACGCGTAAGCCAGCGACGCGTTGTACGGCGAGAAGCAGGGACCGAACACCGCATGCATGAGCCACGTTTTGAGAGACAGGCGGACTCCCTCCCCGGCAGGTCCCACAGCGGCCACGCTCACGACATCCACAAGTGACTCGACGAGCGATGAGACGGCATAGATGAATATGGCGTTCATGCCGAACACCAGAAAGGGCATGGTTCCCTTCCTGTAGCCCCGCACATCGATCAGGAAGAAGGAGCACGCGAACACCAGGTGCGCCCATCCGGCCATCATGAGCACGTAGGACGGCGTCCAGAGCCTCTTGTTGATGGGAATCCACATGTCGAGCACGACAGAGGTCACGAGCAGTATGCACCCCGTCACGAAGAACCACGAAGTCTTCCCCTCGCCGGGAGATTTCGACCGGCGCAGGTAGTCCCCCGCGAGGATGCCGAACAGGAACGTCGCGATCGCCGGCAGCGTGCTGATGATGCCCTCGGGATCCCAAGGGCGCGTCCGGGCATAGGCGTGAGACCCGATCACCAGCTCATCGATGTAGGCTGCGAAGTTCCTCCCCCGTTCCCACGAGCCAGCACCGACCCCCGGCACCGGGACGAACTCCATGAGCGCCCAGTAGGAGATGAACAGTGCCAGGATGACGATCCAGAACCTGCGGGAGGGCATCCAGCAATACAGGAACGAACCCACCAGGTAGCAGATCGCGATCCGCTGCAAGACCCCGGGGATGCGCCATGTGGCCAGCGTGAAGCTGCCGTCGCCGATCAGCCCGAAGGGGAAGCCGTTCAGGAAGAGTCCGACCAGGAAGATCAGGGCCGATCTCCTCAGCACCTGAAGGAGGATCTCCCGCGTCGTCGCTCCCCGGGCCCGCCGCGCCGCCACGGCGTACGTTGTGGACATCCCCGAAATCCAGAGAAAGAAGGGGAAGATCCAGTCGGTGAACGTCCACCCGTTCCAGGCCGCGTGGGCGAGCTGCGGATAGATATGGTCCCCGTCCCCCCCGTTGTTGACGAGCACCATTGCGGCCATCGTGAAGCCGCGAAACACGTCGAGCGACACCAGACGCTGGGACACCCTGGCGGGCGAGACGAACGTGGCCATGGTGAGAGTCCTTTCCAGTTGCGATGAACGCGCGTTCGTGAACTTGAACAGACCGGTCCCGCGCGGCCCGAGCGGCAGCATGCGGGTTAAGACACGTTGACCACGGCATAGAGCACGCCGAGGACCACAACGACGACACCGATGGCGAAGAGAAACCCCAGGGCATCCTGCCTGTTCCACCTGTAGAATTCCCACTGCGTACCGGGGAACATGAGCAGCTTCCGGGTTTCTTCGGGATTGCGGACGGCGTTCATCACGTCTTCCTCATCGGCGGCAGGCCCCAGTCCTCTCACACGCGTCCGCATTTTCAGGAAGAACCGGTCGGCGCCATCGGTGCGCTCGGGAGCCGTGACGAGAGCGACGCACAGGGCGATGAGAAAGGAGAACGCCAGGGGCACCAGCATGACCAGTGCCTGGCTCACGGCATACGGCTGAGTCTCCAGGGGGATGCCGAGCCACTCGGCGACAATCAGCTCCGGGTAGAGATATCCCCGGGCCTCCCTCTGCCCGGCGCTGTTCACCGCGGGCTGCTTCGACCAGAAGAGAACCTTCGACGGCAGCTGGTAGTCCTTCGTGAATTCCTCCCCCGCACGGAGGGCAAGCGGAGGGGCCCCCTGGGCGGCGTGCAGCGAGTCACGCGCCTTCCATGCCGCGATCTCGAGCGCACGCTGCTCGACGTCCCTCTCGCTCGCACGGTACGTCCGCGTAACCGGCTGCGGCTGTGTTTCCTTGAGCATCCACGTGTCAGTCTTCAGCGAGTGGATAATCCCGGGAAGCACCAGCGGCACCACGTAGAACACCAGGAGCGTCGCAATGATGGAGGCCCATGCCCCCGCCCTGTTCGTCCGCCGCCACTTCAGGCCGAGCCAGAATGCGCCGGCGAAGATGACGAAGAACGTCCAGATGAACTTCAGGAGTTCGAAGATGCCGGTGTACGTGAGGGTGATGACCGCCCCGCCGATCAGGAACAGGGCTCCCAGCACACGTCCCGCCCAGACGTAGTGCCGTTCGCTCCTGCCGGGCACTACCGGGCGGTACATATTGCGCAGAAGCAGCCCGGACACCGTCAGCATCAGCATGCTCCCGGCCGACATCAGCGCGGCCATCATCGACGCGATCATGAGCCCGATCAGGCCGAAGCCGGCGGACCCGAGCAGGTCGTGCGTGGCGATGCCCCAGACGAGGTCGGAGTTTCGCACCGAGCCGCCGTAGAGGAGCACTGCGGAGAGCCCCACCACTCCCCAGAGAATCGTGCAGAACCGCTTCATGAAGACGCCGGTGACAAAGCCGACGCGGGCCGTGTGCTCATCCTTCGCGGCCGCATTGGCAACCATCTGGTTCGGCTGTGTCACCACCGTGACTCCCGCGACAAGCGACGCGGCCAGTATGAAATACCAGGTAAAATCGATGAGCGTGGGGGACCCGAAGATCTCAAAGAACGATGCGGGGAGCTTCTGGTGAAGTACCCGCAGCGCCGAAAAGATGTTGCCGTCGGCGTACAGGCGGGAGATCTTCGCCCAGGAAAAAGGAATAAGGATGATGGACAGGGCGATGATGAAAACCCCCTGGAGCATGTCGGTATAGAACGCCGCCGCCAGTCCACCCGTCGTGGCGTACAGGAGGATAATGCAGCAGACGCACCAGACGACAATCGATTCGTCAAGGTGGGAAAAGACATCCTGCGGCTGAAGGCGGCGCAACTCCCTCAGCCGGTCCTTCTCAACGGCACTGAGCCTATCGAAGTCACGCGCCTCAAGCGCGCTGGCTTCCTGCGCCAGCGCATACTCCCTCTGCTCGGCGGGGGAATACTCCGCAGCCTGCTTGGGCGTGATTGCCAGGATTGTCCTGGACATCGCCGTGTAGCCGACCGACACCAGCCCCATCATGCCGACTGTGGCCACAAGCGCATACACGGCGGCCATGGCGCGGGAGCCGTACCGTTCCTCGTAGAAGTCCCCCATCGTCATCAGCCGCATGCGGCGCAGCCACGGGGAGGTGATCCAGAAGACCGGCGTGAAGAACACCATCAGGAGCGCGCTCCAGATTCCCGCGGCACCGTTGTGAAACGTCGTCGTCGCCACTCCCACGGGGCCGTCCGCCGAGGTCGCCGACCCGAAGCTCGCGAATGTCTGCAGCAGTTTCCCGAACCTCCTGCCGCCCAGGAGGTAGTCTTCCTGGCTGTGGATGCGCCGTGCTGCCCACACGCCGATGGCAACCACGACGGCGACATAGGCGATGATGACAATGATGTCTGCGCTCTGGAGACCGAACATGACCGCCGTTTTATCCAATTGACACTTTGGTGCAGTGTGCCGTGGCGATCGGTGGGGTGTCACCGAACGCTCCCTCCCCCGCAAAGCCGTCGAGGGTCAGGCCCTGCACGCGCTCTGCGTGCACGGCAGCCCCGAAATACGGGGCCGTGCGCGCTCCCCACCGGACCGAGGAATCGTGTATCGCAACAGAGGCTGCGTTCATCAGGCAGAAACCGTGCGTGCCGGCGTGCAGGAGGCCAACGGTGTCCGAGGGACGGAGATCGTACTGACCCCCGTCGTAGTGCGTCGCCTTCTCCACGGCAAGGCGGACATCCGTGAACGTGATGTCGCTGATCTTCCCGTCCTCGCCGCCGACGAACACGCCGTTTTCGCTGGTGCACGCAATACCGGTGAATGCGATGTTCCGCACCGCACCCACCCGCCCCTCCATCTGGCCCGGGGCGAACCTCACGTTCGCGTCCTTCCCCCCGGCCGCCTTTCTCCTGTACGCGGTGATGGAGATGGGTTCCGCCTTCCCCCACCAGACGTCGTCGAAGAGGCGCCCCTCGATCGTGAAGTGGGCGAACCGGATGTTCTCGATGACGCCCTCATCCCTGTTCTGAATGCCGATCCCCCGGTTGCTGGACCGGATTATGCAGTTCCTGGCGTCGACATTCCTGATGGCATCCACGTTCTCGCTGCCGAGCTTGATCGCGCACGAGGTGGATGTCATCGTGCAGTCCGTCACCGTGACGTTTTCCGTGGGGCCGAATTCCGCATACTCCCGCCGGGTCTTGAAGCAGATGCAGTCGTCGCCCGATGCGATGACGCAGTTTCTGATACGGACGTTCCTTGTGTGGTCCAGGTCGATCCCGTCCGAGTTTCTGATCTTGAGGCTGTTGTCGATCCGGATGCCGTGGATGTCGACGTCCGTGCACCCGACGAGATGAACGCACCAGTATGCCGAATTCCCGAATGTCACGCCGCGGATTTCGAGGCCTGTCACGTTCACGAGCGTCAGGACGTGCGGCCGCCTGTCGAACGTGTCAAACTCCTTCAGCGCGTACGCGGCTTTCTCCTCGGGTCCCATGAATGCGATCCCGTTCCCGTCGATGGTCCCTTCCCCGCTGATCGTCACGCGTTCGGCGTTCTCCCCCCCGATCCAGATGCTCCCCTCCCCCATGTTCGACCGGAACGCGCTTTTCGTGTATACCATTTCATCGGGATTGGCGAGTATCCGGCTCCCCCGCTCGAGGCGGAGCTCGACGCGGGATTTCAGGTCGAACGGTCCGGTCATGAATGTGCCACTCCCGGGCACGCGGACGATCCCCCCGCCGGACCCCGCACAGGCATCGATGGCCTTCTGGATAGGAAGGGCGTTGTCCCTCGCACCGTCACCGACGGCTCCATATGCCGTTATGTCGAAAACGTTCATTGCAGATGTCTGCCGGCGCTTATTTGTATGCAGGGGGCACGATCGTGCTTCCCCAGTCCGACGGGCTGGGGCCCATCTCCAGCACGAGGGTTCCCCCCTTCACGACGTCACCGTGAGCGATCCAGGCCTGTGAAAACGGCTGGCCGTTCAGGCTCGCCGACCGGATGTGAGTGTTTTCGTCGGAGAGACCCCGGGCAGCGATGGTGAACTGCGCCCCGTTCTCGAGGTGGATGACCGTCTTTGCCACAAGCGGAGAGGTAATGAGATAGTAGGGCTGGCCGGCGTTCGGGTACATGCCGATCATGTGAAACGCGAGCCAGGACGACATTGCCCCCGAATCGTCGTTCCCGGGAATTCCCTCCGGTGAGCTGTTGAAGTGCCTGCCGACGATCTCCCTGATCCTCTCGCTGCTCCTGTCCGGCTTTCCCAACCAGTGATAGAGGCAGGAGGTGAGAAAATCGGGTTCGTTCGTGACGTCGTAGTACCCGCTGTCGAAGAACGTGTCCAGGCGGCGCTCGAACGCCTTCGCCCCGCCGCATTGCCGTATCAGGCCCGGGATGTCATGCGGCACGAAGAACGAATACTCCCAGGAGGTCCCCTCGTAGAAGAAGCCGCACCACCAACAGACGCAGATCGGCCATTCCACCGTGAGCGGCGTATACCGGACGTACGTTCGCCGGCCGTTTGTCATGTCGCACTGGACACTGTCGATCCACGCCCCCTCGGGGCTCTTCGGCATGATGAAGCCGCGGGCGCCGTGATCCTCGACGTTCCTCCAGAGGTTCCTCCAGTTGCCGGACTGCTTCATGAAGTGCCGGTATTCGCCCGTCCTTCCGAGCCCCTTCGCCACCTGCGCCAGGCAGAAGTCATCGTAGGCGTACTCGACGGTCCGCGTGCCCGCACGCACGAATGAGGACGAGACGTAGCCGAGGCGGTTATAGTCGGTGAGCCCTCCCCGCCCCTCCTTCTCCTCGTTGCCGCCCGGGGGGAGAAGGGCGTCCTTCATCATCGCCTCCAGGCCCAGGCGGTAATTGATCCCCCGGAGCCCCTTGGCAAACGCGTCCGCGATGACGACCTCCGCGTTGGAACCGCCCTGCGTGCGCCCGTTGCAGTCGCCGCTGCGCCCCTCGGGCAGGTAACCGTCGTGCGCGCAGATATCGAGCATCGCATTGACTATGTCCACCTGCCGCTGTGGGTCGATCAGCGTGAGCAGCGGCATGCTCGACCGGTAAATGTCCCACAACGTGTAGAAGTCATCGTAGTACGCCGCGGCAGAATGCCACCGGGGATTGTCTCCCGTCTTCTCCACGGGCATCAGCATGGTGTGGTAGAGCGCCGTGTAAAACATGGCTTTCTGCTCCGGCGTCCCATCGATCTCCACCCGCGCGAGCAGTCGTTCCCACTCCGCGCGTGACTGTGCGACGAGGCCGTCAAAGTCCCACCCGGGGATTTCCGCCGTGAGATGAGAGCGCGCCTTTGCGGCGCTGACGAACGAAATCCCGATCTTGACGAGGATGGTGTCCGTGTGCGGTCCCTGGAAGCACAGGTACGCCCCGGTTTTCTCGCCGTTGTCAAACTGGGAGGTGACGCCGGGGAGGATCGTTCCCCCCTTCCATGTCCCCCGTGCAGAGCACGGGCCGCTGAAGACCGCGCAAAAGTGCACGGTGTAGGCGGTGCCGTTGTTCCAGCCGCCAAGGATGCGGCTGTACCCCTGCACCATCGTGTCGGAGACGATATGGACCTCCGATCCGACGAACTGCTGCGCTTCACGCGCGTCCGGGACCGGCTCTTCGCCGAGGAACGAACCCGCGTCGATTCTGATCCCACGGGTGCCGGAACGGGTGAAGACGTAGCGGTGCAGCGCCGCCCGCTCCGTCGCGGCGAGTTCGACATGCACACCATATCTCGTCAGCGTAACACCGTAGTAGCCCGCGCGCGCCTGCTCGTCCGCACGCAGCGACCCGTCGTGGATCGCCGTGAACTCGCCCACGAACGGGAACAGTGAGATGTTCCCGTACTTCGGCCCGCCGCCGGTCCCGCTCACGTGCGTCTGGCTGAATCCGAATACCGGGACCGCCTGATCCGCAACGTACCCGCTGTTGGCGCCCAGGTCGCAATCGGGTCCCGGCTTCACGAGTCCGAACGGGCGCGCGGGACCGACGAAGACGTTCCCCTTTCCCCTGGACCCGATGAACGGATCGACGAATGAGGACAGGGGCTGTGCCTCGAGGCCGGGTCCGAAGGCGCCGGTGAGCAGCGCACAGAAGAGGAACGCCGCGCGATGCGCCCCGGAGGCGGATCGCGGGGTCCCGGCCGTCAGGCGCGTCAGGTGCATCAGGCGGTGCCTGCGAGGATCTCCGCCACCTTCACCGGCCGGTGCAATTCCAGTGATTTCTTCGCCGCAAGACCGATCGCCACGGAGAGGAGTCCGTCTTCCCCGCCGACCGACACCGGTTCGTCGCGCACCACCACGCGGCAGAACTCCCTGATTTCGCTCGCGTACGCCTCGATGTACCTGTCCATGAAGAAGTTCAGCGGCAGCGATGAATGGACGCCGTCGCGCGCGTAGTAGTCGTGCGTGTCGGGGGCATTGTTGTCGACCTTCACCATACCGCCGGAGCCGAAGACCTCGACCCGCTGGTCATAGCCGTACACCGCCTGACGGCTGTTGTCGATGATTCCGAGCGCCCCGTTGCGGAAGACCAGCGTGATGACGGCGGTGTCGATATCACCCGCCTTGCCGATGGCGGGATCGACTTTCACGGCGCCGATGGCGAAGACCTCCTCCACCTCGTCGCCGACTATGAACCGCGCCATGTCGAAATCATGAATAGTCATGTCCAGGAACATGCCGCCCGACACCGCCACGTACTCCGCCGGCGGCGGCGCCGGATCCCTCGACGTGATCTTCACGATGTGCGGTTCACCCACCTTCCCCTGCACCACCATGTCCTTGACTTTCCGGAAGTTCGGATCGAACCGCCTGTTGAAGCCCACCATGAATTTCACCCTGCTCTGTTCCACCGTCTGCAGGACGCGCCGGATCGTGTCCAGGTCGAGCGCGATGGGCTTCTCACAGAAGATGTGTTTCCCCGCCTTTGCCGCCACCGTTGCGTGCAGCGCGTGCACGTCGGTGGGAGAACAGATGATGACGGCGTCGATGTCGGGATTCTGTGTGATCGTCCGGTAGTCGGCGGAGTACGACTTCACCATGTTCCGCTCCGCCAGCTCCTTCGCCGCCGCGATATTGACATCGACGATTGCAACAACCTGCGCCTCGGGGACGCTCCGCACGATCGTTTCGGTATGCACCGTGCCGATGCGCCCGGCGCCGATAACACCTATGTTCAGTCGTTTCATATGCGTTCCGTGTATTCAGTCAAGGCCGAGTGTCTGGATGAATTCGTAGTTGTGGCGAGCACATTCCGCGGGTTTCCCCATGCCGGGCAGGACGTCCTGTTCCACAACGATCCAGCCGTCATACTGCATGGCGTGCAGCTGCCGGGCGACGGCACGGAAATCCACGGAGCCCTTGCCGAGCTCGCAGAACACGCCGTGCCGCACGGAGGCGAAGTAGTCCCACCCCTCGTTGCGGGAGCGGGCGGCAAGTTCCTTGCTGCAATCCTTGAAATGCACGTGCCAGATCCGCTGTGCGTACCGGTGCAGCGCCTCGACCGGGTCGCCCCCCCCGAACATCCAGTGGCCGGTGTCCAGCACGAGTCCCAGCAGTGCTTTGTCGGTGGACCGCATCAGCGTGTCCACTTCTTCCGGAGTCTCCACGTACCCGCCGCAGTGGTGGTGAAAGACTGTGCGCAGACCGGTCTCCGCGCGGACCTTGCCGGCCAGCGCATTGGCACCCTCGGCAAACACACTCCACTCGTCTTTGTTCAGCCCCATCGCGGGTGTAACGCGGCCGGCGTTTTTCGTCCGCTCCGGGATCGTCCCGTTGTCGTCGGCAAGCACGATGAACGCGCCGGCGTTCCCCGAGTCACGCAGCAGCCTCGCCGTCTTCAGCGCGGCCTCGATGCCCGCCTTGTGCCTGGTGCGGTCTTTCAGCAGGACGGGGACAAACGCTCCGGGAATCGTGAATTGCCGCTTTCCGATCTCGGCCTTCAGGGCGCGCGGGTCGGTCGGCATGAACCCCCAGTCACCCAGCTCGGATCCCCCGTACCCTGCATCCTTCATCTCGTCCAGCACCTGCGCAAATCCCGGCGCCTTGCCGTCGAGGTCAAACTCCAGTACCCCCCAGGAACAGGGGGCGTTCGCTATTCTTATCATTGGTTCGCCCAATCAAGGTTCTAGAATTTTCTGATCCATGTATTGTGCCACCGCTCAACAACAACTTTGGTTTGCGTGAAGAACTCGACCGCATGACTGGCCTGACCGTGCAGGTCGCCGAAAAACGACTCTTTCCAGCCGCTGAACGGAAAAAACGCCATCGGCGCCGGAACCCCGATGTTGATCCCGACGTTGCCCGCGAGGACGTCGCGCCTGAACGTCCGCGCCGCAGCGCCGCTTGTAGTGAAGATGCATGCCGCGTTGCCGTAGCGCCCGCTGTTGATGTCGACGATCGCGTCCTCGAGTGTCGCGGCATACTTCAGGTTCATCACCGGGCCGAAGATCTCCGAGACTGCGGCGTCCGCGGAATCCGGAACGTTCTCCACGACCGTCGGCAGGATGTAGTGTCCCCCCTCGTACCCCGGCAGCGCCCCGATCCTTCCGTCCAGCACGACCGTCGCCCCCTTTTTCCCGGCGTCATCGATCATCGCTTCAATGCGCATCCGGCTCTGGCGGCTGATGACGGCACCCATCTGGGCTTTCCCGTCCAGCCCGTAGCACGTCGTCCTTCCCTGTGCCGCATCCACCAGGCGGGGTTTGAACGACTCCCGCGCCGTGCCGACAAGAACCACCGTGGAGGCCGCCAGGCAGCGCTGCCCCGCGCAACCGTACACGCTGTCGGCGACAATGCGCGTCGTCGTCTCAGGATCCGCGTCCGGCATAATGACAAGCGAATTCTTCGCCCCCCCCTGCGCCTGCACGCGCTTGCCATTCGCCGTCCCGTTCGCGTAAACGTAGCGAGCAACATGCGTGGATCCGACAAAGCTGACGGCATTCACCCCTTCACTCGCCAGGAGCGCGTCAACCGTCTCCTTGCCGCCGTGGACCAGATTCAGGACACCTTCCGGGAGCTTTGCTTCCTGGAGCAGCTCGAACACACGCGTCATCGTGCCTGGGACCTTCTCGGACGGCTTGACGACGTACGTGTTGCCGCAGGCGATGGCATACGGGAAAAACCAGAACGGGATCATGACGGGGAAATTGAACGGCGCGATGCACGCCCCGACCCCCAGTGGCTGGCGGATCACAAACGTGTCGACCCCCGGTGACACATCCTCGGAAAACTCCCCCTGCATCATCGTCGGGATCCCGCACGCAACCTCGATGTTCTCGACGGCCCGCACGACCTCGGCCTTCGACTCGGAGAGCGTTTTCCCGCTCTCCTGCGTACAGAGCGTCGCGATTTCGCCGGCGTGCTCTTCAAGGATCGTTTTCATCCTGAAGAGGTACTGTATCCTCTGCTCCGCGGGGGTGTCTTTCCATCCCCGCTGGGCGGCTGAAGCGCGCTCCACTGCCCGTTCGACATCCGCGCGGCTTCCCGCGGGAACACGGGCCAGAATTTCCCCCGTCCCGGGATTTTCGACGTCGAGTGTTGCGCTTGATGCCGACTCCACCCACGCACCGCCGACGTAGTTTCTCAGCGTGTTCATGCCCACCCTCTTACATATAATAGCGCTGACGCTTCTTGCTTTCACGGTACGCGGCGTACGCCTTGCGGACGGAGTCCATTGTCGACACCTCCGCCACGGCCACCTCCCACCATGCGTACCCCCCGATCCCCTTCATGAGGTCGGTTTCGACGACAATGACGGTCGTTTTGTCCACCGTCCTTGCGGTTTCGAGCGCCTGCCGGAGCGATTCCACCGTGTCTGCCTGTATGACGTGCGCGCCCAGACTCCGTGCATTCATTGCAAAATCCACCGGGAGATTCCCCCCGTCGAGCGACCCTGTCGCCGCATTCCGGTACTTGTAGAGTGTCCCGAACCGGCCGCCCCCGAGAGATTCGGACAGCGATCCGATGCTCTTGAACCCGTGGTTGTCCAGGAGGATTATCGTCATCCTGACTCCCTCCTGGACCGCCGTGATGATTTCGTGGTTGTTCATCAGGTAGTTGCCGTCGCCGACCATCACGTAGATTTCCCTGTCGGGGCAGGCCATCCTTGCCCCCAGTCCCGCGGCGACCTCGTACCCCATCGTGGAATAGCCGTATTCGAGGTGGAACCCCTTGGGATCGCGCGTCCGCCAGAGCTTGTGAAGATCCCCGGGGAGGCTCCCCGCCGCGCACAGAACCACGTCGCGGGGCCCCGCACACATATTCACGGCACCGACGACTTCCGCCTGGCTCACGGGAAGCTGGTGCTTGTCGCGGTACAGTTCCGTGACCGTCGCATCCCACGCCAATTGGGCCTCGAGTGCCCTGAGGTGCCAGTCGTTCTCGACCCTGAAGTCTCCCAGCAACGGGAGCATCTCCTCGAGGCACACCTTGGCGTCGCTCACGAGCGGCAGCGCGGCATGCTTGAATGCATCGAACGACGCGGCATTGATGTTGATGAACCGGACGCCGGGATTCTGGAATGCGGTCTTCGACGCGGTCGTGAAATCGCTGTAGCGCGTGCCGATGCCGATGACGAGGTCCGCCTCTTCTGACAGGGCGGCGGCCCCCGGGGTGCCCGTGACGCCGACCGCGCCGAGATTTCCCTCCAGCGTGTAGGGGACGGCCCCCTTGCCGGCAAACGTCTCCGCCAGGGGAATGCCCGTGCTCGTCACGAGAGCGGCAAGCACCTGCTCGGCACCGCTGTAGATCGTTCCGCCGCCGGTGACGATCATCGGCTTCCGGCTCGAGCGGATCCACTCCACGGCCTTCCGCAGCAGTGCAGTGTCAGGACGCGGCCGCTGGACAACCCATACGCGCCTGCCAAACAGCTCCGCGGGGAAATCGAACGCCTCCGCCTGCACGTCCTGCGGAAGGGCGAGCACGACCGCGCCGGTGTCCGCGGGGGAGGTGAGCACACGCATGACTTCAGGGAGGGCGGTGATCAGCTGCTGGGGGCGGTTGATCCTGTCCCAGTACCGCGCGACCGGCCTGAAGCAGTCATTCACGGAAATATCCTGCGTGCCCGGGTCTTCCAGCTGCTGGAGCACGGGGGCGACGTTGCGCCGGGCGAAGAGGTCGCCGGGGATGAGCAGGACCGGCAGGCGGTTGATCGTTGCCGCCGCCGCGCCTGTGATCATGTTCGTCGCGCCGGGACCGATGGACGACGTGCACACGAATGTGCTCAGCCGGTTCTTCATCTTCGCATACGCCGCCGCCGTGTGCACCATCGACTGCTCGTTGCGTGTCTGGTAGTACCGGAAGTCGGGGTTCTCCTGCAGCGCCTGCCCGATGCCTCCGACGTTGCCGTGACCGAAAATGCCGAAGCAACCGGCGAAGAACCGGTTTTCCGCCCCGTCCCTCTCGACAAACTGGTTCTTCAGAAACGCAATTGTTGCCTGCCCGACCGTCAGCCGAACCGTGTCCATGTCAGAATCCACCCTGTGATTCTATGAAGCGCATTGCTTCCTTGAGTGTGGGATTGAAATTCGCGCAGCCGTGCTTTGTCACAAGGATTGCCCCGCACGCATTTCCCATCCTGCATGACTTGTACCAGTCCCATCCCTGCAGGTACCCGTAGATAACGCCCGCCGCGAACGCGTCGCCGGCCCCCAGGACGTTCACGACATCGACACGGAAGCCGGGGGCGTTGGTGACCGTCCCGTCGTGCAGGAACACAGAGGAACCCCTCTCGCCCCGCTTGACGATGAGAGTCTTCACGCCGGTCTTCAGTATCGCTTTGATCGCCTCGTCGACGTTCCCCGAGATCTCGGGAGCGGAGATCTGCTGGTTCCTGATCCTGATCTGGGAAGGATCCTTGAGCATCGTGGCCAGGAGTTCCTCTTCCGTGCCGACCGCCAGCGAGCAGTGCTGGAGGAACGCGCGTGCCGTCACCCCGTACGCACGGGGATCATGCCACTGGTCGGCCCGGAAGTCAAGGTCGACGAGCACAGGCACGCCGTGCTCCACGGCCTGTTCCGCCGCGAAGAACGCCGCCGACCGAGAGGGCTCGATGTTCAGGGCCGTGGCCGACACTTCAAGCAGGCGCGCGCCGGCGATGTCCGCTTTCATGACATCGTCGATCGTCATCTTGGAATCGGCACAGTTGTCGCGATAGTACACCAGGGGAAAGTTGGCCGGCGGTTCGATGCCCAGGAGGACCGCGCTCGTCCGCGCGTTGTCCTTCACAGGGATGAACGCGGTCTCCACCCCTTCCTTCTTCAGAAACGCGAGGAGGAATTTTCCCACCATGTCGTTCCCGACCGCGGTCAGCAGCGCGCTCTTGAGTCCGAGCCGCCGCGCCCCGACCGCGATGTTCAGGGGCGATCCTCCCACGAACGCGCCGAACTCCGTGATCTCCTCGAAGGGGCTCCCGATGTTGTTGCTGTAGAGGTCGATCGACGACCGGCCATAGGTAATAAGATCATAGTGTTTCATGTTGTGCGGGCCTGCCTGTTCATCTGGAGCGTCACGAGCGGCAACCGGCTGTCTTTCGATTTCCACGTTCTGTAGATCCATTCATGATCGGGATCATTTGCCGAGGCAAGCGACTTGTCGCTCCCCGCGAGAAAGTTCAGGTAATACGCGTTGTACCCGTGACCAGCCACGACCGGGTGGTACCCCCGCGGCACGAGAACCACGTCCCCCGTGTGCGCCTCCACGATCTCGTTCAACTGCCGATCGTCCGTGTAGATCTTCTGCAGCGCGAATCCCTGCGGCTTTTCGAACTTGTAAAAGTAGACTTCCTCGAGACTGGCCTGCGCGAGTTCCCCGTTTGCCGCGAGCGTACGCTTGTCGTGCTTGTGTGCGGGGAACGAGCTCCAGTTTCCTGACGGCGTGTACACCTCGACGCAGACGAGCCGATGGCACGGCGAGCCCGGGGGCAGTATCGAATTGATCTGCCTCGAAGCGTTCTCGCCGCCCCGCAGTTCGATCCCGTACCGGTCGACGTCCTCCGGCGTGACAAAAAACCCCTTCCTCCCCTCATCCCCCCGGGTGTACCCGTAAGCGATGTCGACCGTCTCGCTCTCCGCCCTGAGCTCGAACGGGGTGTGCGGGGGCAGGTACGCGGCGTGGGGAAGTCCCCCGAACACGTCCCGGCGCGCACCGTCGGTGCGCCACTCGCCCCACGGTGAGACGATGGAGAATTCCCCCCCCAGCAGGACCACGCACATCTCATCGCCGCCGGTGTCATGACGCCACCGGTCACCCGGGGCGAGCCGCCGGGCGCCGAAATTCAGGCACCGCCAGCCCGCTTCAGCGGCGGTGATCCGCTGATATGTCCCCGATCCGTCATCGTCAGGACGCACAAGCAGTGGATGTGCCGGGTCCGTCTTCATGCGATGATTACGCTTCCGGGTGGCGCGCTCATGCTCCCTCCACGATCAGCTCACGGCATTTCTGCCCGACAAGCAGTTCCAGCTCCTGCATGTAAGTCCGTCCGGGAATCGCCGGGTCGAACATCTCCGGGGTGTCGCGGAAGAACTCGCGGCAGACCCTTGTCCACAGCAGCCGCAGATCGGTGGCGATATTGACCTTGACGACGCCGCGGCGTATGGCCCCCTGCAATTCCTCCGGCGCGATTCCCCTGCT
>Ga0182021_10002616_pt1 | contig 21034 bp, 9 predicted proteins | sample 612E3MmetaG_FD_120493 | JGI IMG/M metagenome (GOLD analysis project Ga0182021, IMG submission 120493) | Permafrost microbial communities from Stordalen Mire, Sweden - 612E3M metaG (Illumina Assembly) | ecosystem: Environmental > Terrestrial > Soil > Wetlands > Permafrost | place: Sweden... | reverse complement strand
GAACCCTGGGCAGAACCACAGGAGGACCTCCGCCCCTGGTCCAGTGAAATTCAGTGCTCCCGATAAAAAAGGAAGTCTGGGCGAATGCATGGTCCATGGAGATTATGATCATTATAATCCATAAGCCATGAGCGATGAGCCATGAGCGATGAGTGATGAGCGATGAATGATGAGTATAGAATGGCGACTGAAAACAATCACGGCCATAACAAGACGCCCGGTAAGACAAACAATTTTTCAAATCATCAGATTATCTTATCAATCCATCATCCTCAGCTTTTATCCGCCTGAAATAAAAGGTAGTCTTTTATCAGCGGGATTTCATCAAACACTATCCCGTATTGCAATAAATGGGGGATGTCCTCATCAAAGGCAGTCATGAATTCATTTTCTGTAATTTCCTGGGAATCAAGACTCTGTTTATAGTACTCGAGGGCAGTTATCCGTTCGCTTTTACAAAGATATACATGCGCGGCATTCATCAGGTCATAAACACCCGGTTTTGATGGATTGCCCAGGATCTCATGATAACTTTCCTCTGCTGCTGAAAGCTTTCCGGTAACAAACTGGCAGTAAGCAACCGGCCTCAGATACTTCAGATTTCCAGGGGAATAAAATAACAATCGGGAATAGATCTGTAATGCCTTCTCATAATCCCTCAGATTCAGATAGCACTGGGCCGACTGCGCCTGCAAAGCCTGGTCATCGGGTTGAATTTTAATCGCTTCATTAAAATAATCCAGGGCATTCTGGAAATCCTTGAGCTTGAGGAAACACCATCCTAATTTTTTAAAGATCCAGAGCCGGTCAGAATCGAACAATTCAGCTTTCTTATAGTGTTCAATAGCTTTTTTATAACGGCCGAGTTTTTGGTAGCTGTAAGCAATTTTCTCATAGAATTCACCTTTCGGGCTTCCCTGATGGGAAATAAAGTCATATAAATCTATGGCTTCATAATAATGCCCTTTTTCAAAATAAAACTCAGCCAGCTTCAGGGTAAAACTTTCATTCTGAAAAAAGGTACGGTAAAAATACAGTCCGTCAAATGAGATCTTTCTTCTGAAAATATCTTCAAATTCACCACGGTTCGGGAAAAGTTTGAAGAAACGGTAAAGATCCTGAATATACTGGATGATAACCGCGTTATCTGCGAGAGACTGATCAAGCATCTGCTCTTCAGAGGCTATCTCTTTCATCTGGGAAAGCTCAGCCTCGAAGTTAGTCACTATAAGATTTCTTTGCTGTGCAGGGATAGCCTGGAAATTGAGGACGAAGGAATATTTATCGGAATTGCAGATATAAAAAGCATGTTCAAGACTATCGTACAGACGCCGGTTCAGGTCTTCCTTTTCAGGGAAAAGCATGTCGGTTTCCGGATTCTGACGATAGAAGGGAATAAACCAATTGCACATCCGGTTAAAGAAATCAAATCGTTTCAGCATCTGGAAAGTACTCATAAAAACATCGCCTCCCTCCATCTGCATTTTTGAGAATTTCTCAATTTTCTCAAAAAGGCCCGGAACCTCGTCTACCAAACCTTTCCATCCCGGGTTTTTACCTTCCATGTCCGTTTCTTCTTCCTGGTCTCCAAGCTGAAGCTTATCCTCCATCCTCGGCATCATTTTCTTCATGTCAGGCAGGACTTCTTCTTCAAATTCCCTCGTGATTTTCTCAGTCTCCCTTGCCATCAGGAATTGTAAAAGAATGAGTTCGACGTCCTTCCTCAGTTCCGGGTCCATGCTGAGCGATTTCAGTCTGTCGTATAGATCCGGGTGGTTGGAAATCCTAATGTCATATTTAATAAGGCCAAGAATCAATCCAACCAGGGCACGCTGGCAGACATGCTTTTCCCTGGCTTCGGCAAATTCGCTCAGCAAAATGAATTTTTGGGGATCGAAGTAGTTCAGAAGGCTTAGTGTAAGCGCACTGACTATAATCGATTTTTCATGCCATTGGATATTCTCTGAACGGTTAATCCGCCGCACAAGGTTCAAATGGTGATCCCTTATCTTTTCAGTCAGCCAGATAAGCTTGAATATCTGGTCGAGCATGGCCGGAGAGATTGGCCTGAGTTCCGGGCTTTCGTCCCCAGGGCTCCTGACCAGGTTATCCAGTTCCCTGTGAAGAAAGACCTCCTCGATCCGTGTGGCAACAACTGAAGGATCTTCACCGAAATATTTCAGAAGGGCTATACGTTCAGAATGATGATATGGCATCAGGGGTTCCCGCATACTTTGAAGCAATTCATCTGCAAGTGAGAGAAGGGATGCCGAAAGGCTTTTCAGCATGGCTTCCTGTTGTGGGTCCTTGTATCCTTCAAACGAATATCTCAGGAGGGTCTTATAATTGTCAGTAAGTGTCTCAAGATGGTAAAAGAACTCAATCTTATCTGAAAAACGGATCCATTGGGAGAATTCATCCAGGGCCGATTTAAAACGCTTTTCAAATACGGCCTCAGAGACTTTCCGGTATCTTAATTCAATATCATTCCTGGATAGTACTATCACGGTCTAAAGTTTAATAAGATTGTACTTCAAAGATCTTGCCAAATATTAATGAGTAGAAGTGACTGATTTTTTGGCGGGTTGGATGACGATGTGTCAGGGACACCTCCCCGGCTTAAATAAAATTCCCGGGATTAGAATCTCACACCCGTGGTGATTATCAGGGACCGCATCTGATCGCTGGTCTTACTGTAAAATACATCATTTCCCGGTGCTGCATACAAATGCCTGTATTCTAATCTGATATAGCCTATTTTAATTGGTTTGTATTCAAAGCTGACAGAAAAACCCTGGGTCAGGAGCCCCCTTGTGATCCCATTGTAAGTATAAGGCCCGGAGAGGAATCCGTCATAATCGTTAAAAAATTCATACCTGCCTGATATCGAGAATTTTTTCAGGAACTCATAACGGACTTGTGCAAGTCCCGAGAACATCGTTGCGGTCTTGGCGGTGTCAGGATACATCCGGCTGTTGGTCTGTGCTGCAAAGTCGAGCTGGCCGGTCAGACAGACCTGGGGAACAGGGTTATACCGAACGATCAGGTTGTTATAAAGTATATTATTTTTAATCCTGGCATTGGCCAGGGCCTGGTTGCCGAAAATGTTGGCATAAGTAATGGAAAGGTTTTGAATGGGTGTGTAGGTAAAAAACATGAGGCCTGCCATATGCGTATTCTTTCCGTAGGCCAGAGAGTATTGGTTACCAACCATAATACCGCCGGTAAATTTATCTGAAGCTTTCCACGTAAATTTTGCACCCAGGATATTTCCGGGTTCATAATAACCACCGATACTGACTGTACTGATGGCGTTAAGAATCGGCCAGGAAGATTCCAGCCCCACAGGATTGAGGAAGTACCCGAAGTCAAGCCAGATCCTTTTGGCCAGTCTGAAACCGAAATTGGCCTGCCTCAGGTTTTTAATGAACTGGGCTGAAGGATCTGCTAAAAGATTAGGAGCATCCCCGAACTGGATGACAAGCTTTCCCCTTACCTTTTCACCTGTATAGGCAATTTCGATCGCTGCAACATTCAGGCGTATCTGGTTTTGAATGGGGCAGTTCCCCTGGAATGGAACAACGTTGGATGTATCATTTTTACTGCCCAGTGTCCAGTTATAGTAAGCATCCACATAAAAGCCGAAAGAAAAATGGTTCAGCCGGTTGAACATCTCGGTTTTTAAATTATCAGTGAGGCTGTCTATTTTATTCTGGCTGTGAACAGGGCGGGACGACAGTATTAGAATCAGGAATAATAGAATGAATATCGGGTTCCTGGAATTCAGCTTATCCATGGAGTATTAATTGTATTTATCCTATTATTTCCAGCCGCCTCCCAACGCAAGATAAAGATTGACGACACTCTCAATTGAGCCAAGCTGCGCCTGGGAGAGCTGGATCTCGGCCTGGTACAGCAGTCTTTGTGCGTTGATCACATCCAGGTAACTTGCATAACCGGCGTTATAAAGCTGGTTTGACAGGTCGAAAGCAGTCTGGGCTGCATTTCTGAGGTTTCTCTGCTGCATGACCATCTGGTGTTCTTTATCAACCGAAAGCATACCATCCGAAACTTCCCCTATGGCTGTAAAAATTGCTTTCTGGTAGGTAGCCAGAATCTCCTCATCGTATGCCTGGGCTTTGCGCAATCCTGCCCTGAGTTTTCCCCAGCCGAAGATGGGCGCAACCAGTCCGCCGATCGCCGAGCCAATAATTCCTGCGCCGAGGGTGGAATAACCCAGGGAGGCGTTGATACTGAGAGTAGGCATCATCATACCCCTGGCAATGCCTATCTGTGCATTGGCCGATACGAGCTGCTGTTCAGCGGCTATAAGGTCGGGCCTCCGCAGGATCAGGCCTGAAGGTATCCCGGTCTTTGGAATGATGGTGGTGTCGATCTGCGCCATTAGCGGTGCTCCTGTCCTAACTGCGCCCGGAAGTTCTCCTAAAAGCAGTTTAACGGCATTTTCCTGGATGCCTACAGCTTTTTCAAGGGCCGGGATCTGGGTTTTCACCGTGGCCAGTTCAGCCTCGGCCTGTGCAACCACCAGCCCCGAAGCGGTCCCTGCAATCATTTTCGCCTTGACGAGAGCAAGGGCTTCCTCACGTATCTTTACATTTTCACGGGTTATCGAAAGTTCGTCTTTATATGCTATGAGGTTATAATAACCAAGAGCAATACTAGAGATCAGGTTAATATATGTTGCCTGCCGGTATGCCTCCTGCGAGAGCATCTGCGCCCTGGCCGATTCCTTAGCGCGCCTTAGTTTGCCCCAGATGTCAAGTTCCCAGCTCAGTGTTCCTACGGCATATATGTCATTATATTCCACCGTGCCTGATGGAGGTCTTTGAGAGTTCTGGTAGGCTGCCGCACCCTCAGCACCGACAGTCGGATAAAGTTCAGCCCTTGCTGCCTTGAACTGTGACCTTGCCTCGTTGACCCTTGCATATGCTATCCGCATGTCGAAATTGGCTTGGATACCTTTACGTATCATGTTCTGGAGGACCGTATCAGTGTATAGTTTTGTCCAGGAAGTATCGGCAAAGGAAAGGGTATCTGTCTGGTTTGAGAACCTGTATTGCTTTCCCAGGTCGGTTTGGGGGCGCTTGTAATTCGGGCCGATTTTACAGCTGTTGATACTGCCCAGAAGGATGGCTGTAAAAAGCAGAATGATATATTTTTTTGAGATCATATCGTGATGTTAGACGAAGTTGGATACTATTTTGATTCAGGCAAAACGCTGGTTTCTGCAGGTTTCTTCCTGAACAGTTTTTGCTCCATTTTTTCAAAAAGAACATATAGTGTTGGCACGACAAGAACCCCACAAATTGTTGCAACGAGCATTCCTCCGAAAACAGAAGTTCCAAGAGCATGCCTGCTGTTGGCGCCTGCTCCTGCGGCGATGACCAGAGGCAACACACCGAGGATAAATGCGAATGAAGTCATCAGGATGGGCCTGAAACGAAGTTTGGCGCCTGCTACCGTTGCTTCAAAAAGGCCCATTCCGGATTCGAATTTCTGCCTGGCGAATTCCACGATAAGGATGGCATTCTTGGCGACGAGACCGATAAGCATGATGAGACCGATCTGGGCGAAAATGTTGTTCTGTAAACCACGGATCCACTGAAAGCCGAATGCACCGAAAATACCGAATGGCATTGCAAGCAGTATAGGCAGCGGCAGAAGCCAGCTTTCATACTGTGCACAAAGCAGGAGGTAAACAAAAATAAAGCACATGGCAAAGATCATCGGTGCCTGTCCTCCTGAAATAAGTTCCTCGCGGGTCATTCCCGAGTATTCGTATCCGAACCCGTATGGCAGTGTTTTGGCAGCAACCTGCTTTAAGGCATCAATACCCTGGCCCGTGGAAAATCCCGGGGAAATATTGGCAGTCATGTCAGATGAACTGAAAAGATTGAAGCGTTTGACGATATCAGGACCCTGGACAGGTCTGATACTCAGCAGGGTCCCCAGTGGAACCATCCCTCCCTTGTCGTTCCTGACATAGATCTTGGTCAAGTCCTCCGGATTTGCCCGGAATTTGCCATCTGCCTGTATGATGACACGATAGGATTTTCCGAACTTGTTGAAATCATTTACGTAATAGCTGCCAAACATCGCCTGGAGGGCCCCGTAAATATCGCTGATGGCGACTCCCATTTTTTTAGCCTTTTCATTGTCCAGGTCGATAAAGAACTGGGGAACATCCATCCTCATTGAAGTAAAGATCGAGGAAAATTCCTTGTGATTCTTTGCTTCGTTAACAAATACTCCGGTGACCTGAGCCAGCTTTGCAGTACCTGACCCTGTCTTGTCTTCCAGCTGAAATTCAAGTCCTCCTGTTTTTCCAAGCCCTGGAATTGCCGGCGGATTGAATGCAATTGCAATCCCGCCCGGAATTTTTAACATCCGGGCCTGAACACTTGCAATGACCTCATCAGCCGAATGCTCCCTTTTGTCCCAGGGGACCAGGCTGATAAAAGCCATGGCATTGGTGGTATTGACCGAGTTATCCAGAATACTGTAACCGGGGACGATGAGGTAATATTTTATCCCCTTGGTGTCGGCCAGGATTTTTTCAACCTGCTTCATAACCTTGTCGGTTTGCTCAAGTGAGGCGGCTTTTGGCGTTGAGGCATTGATGAAAAAATAACCCATGTCCTCAGTCGGAATGAAACCCGTTGGAAGGACTTTCATGATGAAAACCATCAACACGGCTATCACTACCAGGAACAATACGGGTTTGAGAGGTTTGTGAAGGAAATTATTGACTAATTTCCCATACCCGGTCACGGTTTTATCGAAGCCGGTATTAAACCCGTCGAAAAACTTTCCGACTATGCCTTTTTTCCTGGTCGTTGGTCTCAGGATGATGGCGCAGAGTGCAGGACTGAGGATCAGGGCAAGAATGGCAGATATCAGCACCGATGCGATCAGTGTTATAGCAAACTGACGGTACATGACCCCGGTTGTGCCTCCAAGGAAAGTGGTGGGAATGAATACCGCGCAAAGAACAAGGGTGATGGTTATGATTGCCCCGGTGATCTCTTTCATAGTCTCTTTGGCAGCATCGAGAGCCGTCATGTGATGATGGTCTATCTTTTCCTGGATTGCCTCCAGGACAACAATCGCATCATCGACTACGATACCGATCGCTACAACCAATGCAAAAAGGGTCAGCAGATTCAGCGACATGTGGAAGAAGGAGAAGGCTGCAAGAGCGCCGACCAGCGATATCGGAACAGTGATGGCCGGGATCAGGGTCGCACGCCAGTCCTGAAGGAAGATAAACACTACGATAAATACAAGAATAAATGCTTCAATCAGCGTTTTAATAACTTCATCAATGGATGCTGTAACAAATAATGTTGTGTCAAGTGCGGTCTCATAGGTTATCCCTTTGGGGAATTCCTTTGACAGTTCATTCATGGCATCGTCACAGGCCTTTTTTACAGCGATAGAGTTTGATCCCGGGGCCTGGTATACTGCAATGGCAGGTGCCGTCTTCCCGTTAAGCCTGGAGTATGCGTCATAGGTCTTCAATCCTAGTTCCGACCGGCCAATGTCCTTTATTTTGACAAATGAGCCGTCGGGATTTGATTTGATGATGATGTTGTCAAACTCTTTTTCTTCTGTAAACCTCCCTCTTACACGGACTACATAACTGACCTGCTGACCTGCTTCTGCCGGATTTTTGCCGATCTGCCCCGGGGCCGACTCCAGGTTTTGATCCCTTATGGCTTTTTCAACATCCTGGGCTGTAATCCCAAGTCCGGCCATACGTTCCGGGTTTAGCCAGATCCTCATGGAATAGTCGTCGCCTCCGAAAAGTGAAACATCACCGACTCCTTTGATTCGCTTTATTACGTTTACTACATTTATATTTAGATAATTAGATAAGAATTTAGTGTCATATGCGGTGTCACTTGAACTAAGTGCGTAAAGTAAAAGAATGGATGGATTCTTTTTCATAACAATAACCCCGCTCTGGTTTACTTCCTGAGGCAGAACGTTGAAAGCACGCTGGGCGCGGTTCTGCACATTTACAGTAGCCATATCCGGATCAGTTCCTACTTCGAAGTAGACTGTAATAAGGCATGACCCGTCATTGGCGCATTGTGACTGCATATAGATCATGTTGTCAACCCCATTGATCTGTTCTTCCAGCGGTACGGACGTGGTTTTCTGGACTACTTCCGCGCTTGCACCGGGGTAATAGGCTGATACTGTCACCGTGGGAGGAACAACGTCCGGATACTGTGAGATCGGAAGGGATAACATCGACAGTATCCCGACCAGCAGGATCAGGATCGCGATCACAGATGATAATATCGGTCGGGTGATAAATGTCTGAAGCATATCTGTCAGGGATTAATTGGATTTGAATATCGAATATTGATCAACGAATCGATTAAAGCGATTAAAGCGATTAGCGATTAGCGATTGGCGATTGGCGATTATAACTTATTATTCGCTATTCGCTATTCGCTTTTTCTATAGCGCTCCCGGTCCCGGCAGTGTCAGGGTGTCTTCTATCATTACAGGCTTTATCTTCATCCCTTCCTGGAACTTCTGGAAACCTTCGAGCATGATCTTTGCACCGGGCTTAAGACCGGTGTTTACCACAATTTTATTTTCAAAACTCCGTCCAACCATAACCGGCACCCTGTTCACCTTGTTGCTGTCGCCAACCTGGAAAGCAAAATATTTTCCCTGTACGATGGTAAGTGCGCTCTGCGGGACGATCACCGTACTGTCTCTTGCACCCAGCACCAGCTGTACCTGGCAATAATTGCCTGGTTTTATTATTTTGTCCGGATTGGCAACTTTAGCCCTCAGGGCTATGGTTCCTGTAGCAGGGTTAATGTTCCGGTCCATAAAATCGATTTCGCCGGGAATGGGATATTTCTTTTTATCAGCCAGGGTAAAATAAACCTTGATTGGTCCTTTCACGGCTATTTTCTCCTTGCGTTGTGAAATGTAACGCATGATGGCCAGGTAATCGGTTTCATTCATTTGAAAGTTAACATACATAGGGTCAACAGCTGAAACGGTTGCCAGAAGAGTGCTTTCTCCCCTGCCGACAAGGTTGCCCGGCCTTACCTGTACAGCTCCGATATAACCGGTTATGGGAGAATCCATTTCAGTATAGGAAAAGTTCAGCTTGGACTGTTCAAGATCGGCTTTGGAACTGGCTACTGCAGCCCTGGTCTGTTTTTCAGTTGTTACTGCAACATCGTAATCATTCTGGCTGATGGCATTCGTGGCCAGCAATGGCTTAAGCCTGGCCACATCGAGTTTGGCTTTTTCCCAGGCTGCGGTCTTGGAATCCAGATCCGCCTTCGTATAATCCAGATTGTTCTTGTACTGTTCCTGTTCGATCATGAAAAGTTTCTGGCCTTTATGGACAATAGATCCCTCTTCGAAGGTCCAGTTCATTAAATATCCTTCGACCCTGGCCCTGATTTCAATCGTGGGAATACCTTCGGCCTGGCCCACCATATCCAGGAAGATCGGAACGGAACTGCCTTTCAAAGCCATTACTTTGAATTCAGGCGCCTCTGCGGGTCCTTGTTGCCTGGATTTGCATCCCGGGTTCAGGAAAATCATTAAAAGCATGGCAATACCTGCCAGGAAACGAATAACTTGACCTCTCATTTCAGATGGATTTGAATTGTTATGTCTCAAAATTATGTAAAAAGCGGTGAATACACCAAAAAAATATTGGTTAGATGTTTTTTTAATTTTGTCTGAAGATAAAATGTCCGGAATGAATTTCTGCCAGCATGGTTTTCTTTTTTTCTTTTTTGTGATTTCACAGATAGCAGCTGTATGCCAGGCCCCGTTCCGGTATCATACCATATCCCGTACATACAATATACCTTATATTATAAACTCCGGCTTTCAGGAAAATTATGGCAATGACATCCTTGAAGAACTTGCCAAAGACTTACTGAAACCCCCACATCTTGTGAACATTACTGTCGGTTTCAGGGAAGAACTCATATTGCAGCCTGAAACTCCGCAAAAGTACAAGGTATGCATCATACTTTCGGAATTCCGGCTTTCAGGAGACCTTTCATATCGCGCTTTTCCTTTCGGGGATTTACTTATTCCTTCGGGAATGTCATTTTCCCTGAAAGTGGCAGCAAAAATCGATACAAATGAGTGCACACGAAGGCCTTTCGGGCCCACCGGGGTCCGTTGGAATGACAAGCTGGTGTTCATTGCTGATTCGGTTGCTGCAGATACGGCAGCTGATACTCTTGTTTCGGGGGATTTCAGGTTCTCATACAACGGAAATGACTGGCTGCGCTTTTATGAACGGAAAAGCCTGACCGATGATTATTATGCCTCAGCGGCAATGCTTGACAGCCTGGACCTTGAGGCGGCCGGCTGGAATATGACCGATCAGCAGGGTTTGCCATTTAATTATATCAGGCTTTCAGAACTTGTCAGATTCCTGGCTTTTGTCAGTGACAGAAGATTCGACAGCTCTCTCACAGGGGATGGCAGGGATCCGAAACAACTGTCATTGAAATATCTCCGGCTTTATAAAATTTCCAGGACCTGCCTGTACAATTTTACGGAAACTCTCGAAAAATCTGGTCTTATTGCAGGTTATAAGTCAACCGGCAGTGTATCCGACTACTTTGTTTCCCGTCTTTCAAGGTTCATCAGGCTAAGCTCCCTGCTTGAAAATATCAACGGGATGATTTACCATGATTACCTTGCATCATATTATAATTATCAAGCCATGGCTGATGAACCCGGGATAGTTCGTTCTATGCTCATAATGATGTTCCCGGATGCAAACCGTGATACCTTGCTTGCCTGGGCTTCGGAAAGCCTGATGGGAGCGTTCAGGCGCAAAGCGAAAGAACTTGACAGCACGAAGAGATATTCCGAGGCTTCCCTTCTTCTGGAAAATGCGCGGAACATGGTTCGGAAAAACCCCTATTTGAAGCAAAGAAACGGATTGGATGATCTCATTAGTGAATCGGTAAATGGCATATATGCTTCATTCGCAGGAATCGCCTCCAGCAGTTTTGATGCTGGCAATACCAGGCTGGCAATGGATTATTTGTCCAAAGCTGAAAAATACCGTGAACAGCACCCGGCACTTATTACATCCGACACAACCTACCGCCGTGTTTACAGGGCAATATTGCTGGGCAGGATGGGGCTTTGCGACCGCTTGCTGGAGAATGGTAATTTCGCTGATGCCCTTGATTGTCTGAAGGCATTTGAGCGCTCATATAGCGGTACATCTGCAGAAGTGTTATCCGAAGACCTGGATGAAAAAATGAACAGGGCCAGGACGGGGATCATCATGGTCCTTCTCGGTAATACTTCGAAAGCACTGAAACTTAATGAACCTGACTCAGTGCTCGAATTCTATAACCAGGCAAATATCATTCTCAATGAGATGCCTGAAAATAAAAGAATAATTCCGGGGTTTGATTCCCTTGCATCAAAGGTTGCAATAATCCGGTTCGGGAAAATGAATACCCTTGCTGAGGCATACTTCAACCGACGCCAATTCGCCAGGGCAGTGGTGCAATTTGAAGAGGCCTCGGAACTGGCAAAATCACATGACCTGCCGTCAGATCAAATTGCGGATTCTCTCTATAAGGCCTCATACAAGCAATGGTTGCTGGAACAGATTTCCGGGGAGCAAAGGCTTGTCTGGACCAATAAGCCGGATTCAGCCGGCAGCTTCATTGCGTTGGTTCTTGAAACCGCCGCAAGTAAGGGCCTGTCGGATGATCCTGATATTTTAAAAGCGGTTTCCTCATATCGTTTGCTGATGAAAAACCAGGTCTGCCTTTTACTGGAAGACAGTATCAACCTTTTAACCATAAGAGCTGGAAAATGCTTTGCTATCCGTAATTTCAGCAGGGGGGCAGGAATGCTTGAGAAGGCGATTCAATTAGCGGGACAGTCTCCATGGTGTAATTTGGATACCCGTCTGATCCGGGATACACTGGCATATTACGATGCTGCCGCGATATACCAGAAGATGAATGCGGCTGCTGAATTCAGCATAGCTGCAGGCGAATTTGATTATGGAATCCGGATCCTCGCTATGAATGAAAAGTATTATGCCTCAGGCCGGATCGATAATTTCGGAATCCCTTTCATTTCGATGTATGATTTTGTCCTGAAGAAGGGTAATCCCTTTCTGTCCGCGAAGGCTCTTGACTATTGGATATTCAACAACAACCCGGGTGAGGCATTCCGCTATCTGCTCCTGATGCAGGTCCAGGGACTGACCGTGGACCGTTCGATACCATACCAGGAAAAACTCGCCAGGCTGATGGCAGCAAGGGATAAACTGGTTTATCCGCGGACTGACCCTCAGAGCCTGCTTAAACAATATACATCTTCAAACCCTTGGATGAACAGGTTTTCATCAGTCTACCTGATGGAATGGAACAAATAAAGCAGGTATTGTATTTCGGCAAAGATCCTCTATGAAATCCTGGCCCTTGTGTTTTCCGGGGCCAGCTAATGGGATTATTGCCTGACGATTTTTGCCTGGCCGGTATGATGGTCAGTGCTGAAAGCCTTGAGAATGTATATTCCTGCTGAAAGCCCGTCGGGCCTGATGACAATTCGCCTGGAGCCTTCCCCTGCCCCATGGAATACCATTTTACCAACCAGGTCATATAATTCTATGGTTTCCATTCCTTCAAGGCTTTCGATAACCAGGGCATCCTGGGAAGGGTTTGGGTATACCAGCGTGACAATATTTTCTCTCTCGTTGATCCCGACTGCACCTATCGGTGTTTTTGTAATGACTCTAACAGGCGCCCCGACTTTTGCTGAGCCGCTGTCAGCTCTTGGTGTTACCTCAAACACTAACCACTGGTGGAGGCTGAGGGTGTCGACAGTGTAGGCGCTGTGTGTGGCAGTATCAATTGCTATGATGTTTATTCCCAGAGAGTCAGCACTCCGGTACCATTGGAATGAAGTGGCCCCCTCAGGGATTCCGTTAATATCTTCATAAGAATAAGCACCGGAAAGCACTTGTTTGAAAATATATTTTCCCTGGATGGAAACATTCACGGCCATGGGCGGAGTCGGTATTGACGGATCCCAGTCATTGAACCAGCTGCTGTCGATATTCCGGCCCGAAAGAGTATCATGAAGAATATAACTCCTTGGAGGCTTGCCTTTAAGCTCTGCCGAAGCCCAGTTTCCGTTAACACGATATTTAAACGTGACCGGACTTTGATGGTAAAATGTTGTATCGATCAACACTGTGGCAGTATATATGCTATCCCGGTCAGTATCGTAAAGTATGTCATAGGCCCCGTTCCCATTGAAACTGCCGGCAACATCCACATAGTCGTTTTGCCGGTTGAAATGCCCGGCCCTGGTCATATACTTCAGGTTACAGTAAAATATCATCGGGACCCGGGAAGGGTTATAATTGTTAAACCAATATCTTGAACTGATAACTGTGTCAGGAATGCGAAGCAGTCTGTTTGGTTTGCCATTGAGTTCTGTTTTATTGGTGTCGCCGTTGATACGGAACTTGAAAGCTGCAGTCGTCGACGGTTCCAGGTTATATGTTGTCTGGTAAATATAACTGGTATCTATACGGGTCATATGCGGAGATCCCGCCCAGTTGTTCATCGTCCCGACAACATCGACAAAATCGGAGTCAGGCCTGAAGACCTGTTGCTGGACCATGTACTTCATATCAACCTGAAAAATAGTCGAATTCAGGTAATCATCGTTCCACCAGCAATTATAAGAGTTTATTCCCTGGTTGATAACAATCTGGCGATCAACGGTTTCGTTGATGGAGTTGTTGATCCTGAAATGAAAATGATAGAGAATACCAGAATCAATACCCTCCGAAAGAATAATCGTATATATGTTCTCACTTGATGCCACCAGCTGCTGATCGGCAATGAGGGTGTCGAATACCACATAGAGACCGTCCAGGCTTGGGGTGAACAATCCGGAACGGTAAGCCTTGGTCATATTGACCCGGAGGGAAAGTACAAAGGTTGTATCCGTTGCCGCATTCCCTTTTCCCGTAATGAACAGGCCGGCCAGGATACATATTGCAATACAAAAAATATTTGCAGATCTTTTCATTTCAGGTAATGGAAATCACATTGCAAAGATAGAAAAAGAAACGTTGCCGGCCGGTGTTTAGTCTGTGGTCCTTTCTTCCGGGCTTATTCAATGATGAATTTCCCGCTCTCAGAACGGTTCCCGGTTACCAGGTGGTAAAAATACATACCTGGTTTCAGCCGTGCGCCTAAGGACCCCGCATTCCATTGTAAATAATGGATGCCTTCACCCAGCGTCCCTTCGTATACCACACCAACCTGTTTCCCATTCATGTTGAATACATTCAGCTCCACATCCTTCTTTTCTTCGAGGAGAACCTCAAAGGTCAAAGGTCCGGTCGAAGGATTCGGGAATACCTTGAGCAAATGTCCTGGAAGGAAAGTGCCTTCATGTTCCCTGAACCCGGTAAATAATGGTTTAGGGAGCTTCAGTGTCGTATATAACCTGTATTCGCCGGCTGCAAAAGCCAGAGCCTTGGAAGTATCGGTAACCACAAGTGAATCACCGGTGTAAAATTCATACCAGGTACCGGTTTTTGGAAAGCCCGGGGTCACATTCTGGCCGGTCACATCGAAATTTCCAAGTAATAATGCATCCATACTTGTATCGGTAAGAGTTATCCGCTTAACTGCGCCGGAAACATCAAGTGTGTAGGAAGTAGTTCTGAATACAGGCAGAGTTTTTTTAAGGTCAATCAGGGAGTGGAATACGCTATACAGATATTTTCTTCCCCATTGGGAATAATAATCCCATCGGATGGGTTTGGGATCAAGGCGGGAAGCGGAAGTCCCGGAAGGATAATTGATGGAATAATCATAGCCAAGTTCGCCGAACTGCCAGATCATTTTTGGTCCAGGAATAGTCAGAAAGAAATTGGAACAAAGGGCAACCCGGGTCAGGGCTGTAGCTGTGTCTTTCGGATTATACGGAGGATGTGAAGTATTTCCTGACGAATAATCGAAAAACATCTGCCTTTCCTCGTCGTGGCTTTCCATATATGAAACAAGATTCGGCTTGGACCATCCTCGTTTCTGCCAGGAACCCCATGATATATCTGAAGCTCCACCCTGGTTCCATCCTTCGGAGGCGGAAGCGTATGCGGAATTCATATTGCCCCAGGGCATCATATTTGCATTTGAAAGAACGGATTCTTCGCTGTTTGCGGCGAAATGTTCCAGAATTACATATGCATCCGGGTTAACTGACCAGATCGCATTTGCATAAAGAAGTAAGATATTCACACGGTCCTGGTCGTATTGAGCCCATAAAGTGAGGTTGTCCGGGTAGGAATTGACCTGGGTAAAGCCTTTTGACATGTCAAAACGGTAACCATCAGCGTGGTATTCCTGGATCCAGTATTTTACAAGACGCTGCATATAGGATCTTGTAGCGGGACTGTCATGGTTGAAATCATACCCGACGTTGAAAGGATGTTTCGGGATGGGGTTAAACCATGGGCTGTTGGCTGCAGGCCTCTGGTTCTGGCTGTCCCAGTATAACTGAACCAGAGGAGAACTTCCGAAATGATGGTTGCAGACTATGTCAAGAATAACTGCGATGCCTCTGGCATGAGCGGTATCAATGAACTGCTTCAGGGTATTTTTCGGACCGTAATATTTATCCACTGCAAAGGAGAAATCGGGGTTGTAACCCCAGCTGCTGTTCCCTTCAAATTCCATCACAGGCATTAATTCGATTGCATTAACCCCAAGGTTTTTAAGGTAATTCAGGGTGTCGATCAGTGAAAGGAAGGTATGCTGGGCAGTGAAATCCCGGACCAGCAATTCATAGATCACAAGATCAGTGTGGACAGGAGGATTGAAAGCAGCCCCGGACCAGGTATATGGAACCTGGGCAGTTTGAAGTACGCTGGCAATTCCGGTCGTTTTATCGGAGGGGTAGGGGATAAGCCCGGGATAAGTGGCACTATCGATATACTGGTCGTTCGGATCACTGACTTTATCGGTAAAGGGATCCCCTATTCTAAGGCTTCCGTCAATCAGATATTGAAAGATATATTCCCTGCGGGGAATAAGATTATTGATCCGGAGCCAGAAATCATTCCCGTCGGGAGTGATATACATATTATATATTGAATCGACTGTCCAGCTGTTGAAATCTCCGATAGCAACACAATACTTTTTTAAAGGGGCATATAAGCAGAGGATCGCCGTTGTTGAGTCTGTATAATTGATACCTTCTGTAATACCACCCGGAAGATTGGCTACCGTTGGTGAGGGAACAACCGTATAACAGAATGAATCTGCAGCTGCAGCAGTGTCATTTTTTGCAATGATTTTCACCCAGCGCTTAACCCAGTTCCGGCCAAAATTGTTGGCTATAAGGGTATCTGTGATCTGCTTGCCAGCAATTGTCTTGATCAGGTTCCCGTTCATGTATAATTTCAGGGTATCGGATAAAGGGCTTGTTGCTGAAACAGGAATAGTGTCGAGAGACTGAACAAACAGGTTTTTGGACTGGGGAAGATTGATCGTCACGCTTGTCCTTGCCGGATAGACGTCTGCAAAAATGTCACCCCCGTTTGCCTCACGGCCGGTTTTGGATCCGTCGGAATTCCTGAAAACGAATGCAAGTTTCTGAATTGTTTCATTCTGGGGCACTCCGTAAAATTCCCTTATGGAGGGAAGCAGGGTGATTTTGTAAAGATTATTGCCGAGTGAGGTCATCAATGCCTTAGGAATGTTCTGGTTCCAGTTAGCGATCACATATCGCCAGTCGGAGGATGATGCACTGAGATTGGTGATCACACCGGTATGAGCATAGATCGGCCCGGTGAAGTTTGCCAATCCGCCACTGCCTTTGGTCGCATTAAATGTGACCGTACAGGAATCGAGATCGGTGGGATAAACCGGGATGGTAACAATACAGGAATCGGGATCGGATGAATAAACCTGAGTTGTAACAACAGTTTGTGACCCGGCAATCCCGGATAGAAGGATCAGGACGGCAACGACAAAAAATACAAATGGCTTTTTCATATGGAAGAGTGATTATCATTTACAAAAATAATAAATTGAGCAGCCTGGGCTGCATTCCCGGCTATTATTTTTCCCAGGGTTCACAATTTGTGAAAAAAATAACCCTTAACATGAAATACTGCTGAAATATTTTTTTTTATGTTTGTTTGGGCATTGTGAATAAAAAAACATTATTTTTACGCGTGTAAGATTTTTTTTGACATTGTTATTATTTTTTTTGTTAATTCTGCATTAAATTTTATAATATAACAAGCTTAATACAATTAACGGAATGTTAACGATTTAAAACAGACTCTATGAAGAAACGTGTACTTTGGTTGCGTTATCTGATTCTTTTCTTCGCACTGGTTTCGGCGTCAGCCGGGCTTGCCCAGGAAATTGCGGTAACAGGAAAAGTAACTGATGCAACAGATGGAAGTTCAATTCCGGGGGTAACAGTGGTTGTAAAAAATACGACGACCGGAACTGTTACCGACGTTGATGGGAACTTTTCAATTAAAGTTAAAACAGGTTCAGTGCTGGCATTTTCCTATGTCGGGTATGTGACCCAGGAAGTAACCATCACCAACCAGAAAACTGTAAATGTTGCCCTCGTTGTCGGGACCAAAAGTCTTAATGAAGTTGTCGTAATCGGTTATGGTGTCATTAAAAAGCAGGACGCCACAGGATCGGTTTCGGCGCTCGATAAAAAAGATTTTAACCAGGGTGCCATTTCGTCCCCCCAACAATTGATCATCGGGAAAATAGCCGGTGTACAGGTCACAACGACCGGCGGTGCACCGGGCGGTGATGCTATCATCCGTATCAGAGGAGGTTCTTCAATCAATGCCAATAATGATCCTTTGCTGGTGGTTGACGGAGTCGCAATTGATAATGCTTCGACTTCCGGTGCCCGCAGCACTCTTGGAATGTTAAATCCTGATGACATTGAAACTTATACCATCCTGAAAGATGCTTCCGCAACCGCTATTTACGGTTCACGTGCATCCAACGGGGTTATCATCATCACAACCAAGAAAGGAGTTGCCGGTTCAAAGAAAATCGGTCTCGAGTATTCAGGTAATGTTTCCATTTCCACCGTTCCGAAAATGATCAGCGTATATAGCGGGGATGATTTCCGTGCCATGACATTACAGAGATATCCGAACCGCCCGGATGTAGATACCCTCCTTGGAACTGCAAACACCAACTGGCAAAAAGAAATTTATAGGACAGCCGTGGGAACAGACCATAACCTGGCTCTGACAGGCGCTATCAGTACAATGCCTTACCGTGTTTCCATCGGGTATTCATATCAGGATGGAACTCTCCTTACGGATAACATGCAGAGGACTACCGTTGGATTGACATTGAACCCTACGTTCTTTAAGAACTTCCTCAAGATCAGTATCAATGCCAAGTACATGAATGAACAGAACAGGTTCGCAGACCAGTCTGCAATCGGTGATGCCGTTGCATTTGATCCGACCCAGACTGTTTATGGCTCAAAAAAACCAATCCCGAACTCCAATCCGGTAGCATATTATCCCATCCCCGATTACAACATGTACGGTGGATACTGGGCATGGCTCCAACCAAGCGGGGATCCTGTAAACCAGGCCACGACAAATCCTGTCGCACGCCTCGAACTTACGGATAACACATCTACTGTCAACCGGTTCCTTGGTAATGCAACGATCGATTACAAGCTCCACTTTTTCCCTGATTTGAGAGTTAACGTTAACCTGGGTTTGGACTATTCCAAGAGCAATGGACGCAACTATGTCCCTTCTTTTGCCACCTGGCAGTACCTGAGTCATGGGGTCCTTAACTTTTACGACCAGACCAAGAAGAACAGCCTGCTCGATTTTTATCTGAATTATGTTAAGGATGTGAAAAGCATTTCCAGCAAATTTGATGTAATGGCCGGTTATTCATGGCAGCATTTCTGGGTGAATAATAACGATTTTAACGGGAGCAACTGGGGAGATGCAGCACATGCTGATACACTCATTGTAAAACAGGAATATTACCTTGTTTCTTTTTACGGCCGTTTGAATTATCAATTGTTCAACAGGTATCTTTTAACAGCAACCCTGCGTGATGATGGTTCTTCAAGGTTCTCATCCAGCAATCGCTGGGGTTTGTTCCCTTCAGTTGCCCTCGGATGGAAGATCAATGATGAAAAATTCCTCAGGGACTCAAAAGCTGTATCACAACTGAAACTCAGGGCCGGATGGGGCGAAACAGGTCAGCAGGATATTTCCAGCAACTGGTATCCCTACCTTCCGATCTATGAGCTCAGTGATGGTTTCGCAATGTATCAGTTCGGGAATGTATGGTATAAGACTTTACGCCCGGATGCTTATGACCCGAATATCAAATGGGAAACCACAACTACCTGGAATGTCGGGGTTGACCTGGGTTTCCTGAAAGACCGGATCACTGCATCGGTCGATTATTTTTATAAGGACACCAGGGATATGCTGAACTTTATCCCGATACCCGCAGGGACAAACCTTTCAAACTATGTCTGGACCAATGTCGGTACCATGAATAACTCGGGTTTTGAGTTCATGCTCGATGTTAAACCTATAGTAACAAAGGACTGGGTATGGGATATCGGCTTCAATGCAACCACTTATAAGAACAAGATCACAAAGCTTAATATCTCTGACGATCCTAACTATCCCGGTGTGATGGTTGGCGGAATCAGCGGTGGCGTGGGTAATACCGTTCAGATCGACAAGGTTGGTTACCCGATCAATTCATTTTATGTGTTCCAGCAGGTGTATGATAAAAACGGGAACCCGATTGAAGGCTTGTACGTTGACAGAAATGGCGACGGAAAGATCACGGATGCCGACAGGTATTGTTACAAGAGCCCGAATCCGACTTCAACATATGGTATCAACACAAGGCTTTCATTTAAGAAATGGACTCTGGCAGCCAGCGGTCATGCCAATGTAGGAAATTATATGTATAACAACGTGGAAGCCAACAGAGGAGTATACGGCAATATCTTCCGCCCTGAAGGCCCCTATCTCGGCAATGTTACTACATCAGTAACAAACACCGGCTTTGTGAACCAGCAATATCTGTCGGATTACTATGTACAGAATGCTTCATTCTTTAAGCTGGACTATCTCTCCCTTGCCTATAACTTCGGGAACCTTGTAAAGAACACACTGAATCTCCGTATCTCATTTACGGTGAACAATGTGTTCACAATCACCAAGTACAAGGGGCTTGATCCTGAAGTGAACCTCGGTTCGACCTTAGGTATTGATAACAATATGTATCCAAGATCAAGGGTGTATGTTATAGGTGTTAATCTTATGTTATAACGTATAAAATTTTGAAAGATGAAACGAATATTTAAAATAACATTCCTTTTAACAGCAATTTCGCTGTTTCTTGCATCCTGCGTCAAGGATTTGAATACCACTCCTATCAATCCCAGGTTGTACACACCGGATAATGTGTATACTACAGCTGGCGGATACAAGCAGGTACTTGCAAAATGCTATGCCGGCCTTTCAGTATCAGGCCAGCAGGGACCCTCAGGGAATCCCGATATCAGCGGTATAGACGAAGGATTCGGTGAATACCTCCGTGGTTACTGGTATCACCAGGAACTTACCACCGACGAAGCCGTTATAGGCTGGAACGACCAGACCGTTAAAAACTTCCATTACCAGACATGGGGATCAGGTGATGTGTTCATTGCTGCCATGTATTACAGGATCTTTTACCAGATAGACCTTTGCAACGAATTTATCAGGGAATCACAGGACAGCAAACTGGACAGCCGTGGAATTACCGGACAGGACAAGATCAATTGCCAGTATTACCGGGCCGAGGCACGGTTCCTCAGGGCTTTAAGCTACTATCATGCACTTGACCTCTTTGGCAATGTGCCCTTTGTAACTGAAAACGATGCCCCCGGGAAATACTTCCCG
>Ga0182021_10002614_pt1 | contig 21035 bp, 12 predicted proteins | sample 612E3MmetaG_FD_120493 | JGI IMG/M metagenome (GOLD analysis project Ga0182021, IMG submission 120493) | Permafrost microbial communities from Stordalen Mire, Sweden - 612E3M metaG (Illumina Assembly) | ecosystem: Environmental > Terrestrial > Soil > Wetlands > Permafrost | place: Sweden... | reverse complement strand
GTCTGACCGTCTGACCGTCTGGGCGCGCGCAGCGCAGGACGACGACGGTCTTGCGGCCTCACCGGCCTGGCTCGGCTAGGCGCTGACCCGGCCCGATGTGGCGGTAGGCACCAGGCTGAACGCCCCTTCTTCCTCCTGGGCGTTGTGCAGGCGCAGCACGGCGTAGAGCCCATACAGCAGGCGCCGGAGCTCGACGACGTCCTCGGGCTGGACGTTGTCGTTGTCCAGGTCGGCGAGAAGCCGACCCAGCCGACTGATCTGGTGCTCGATCTCGGCGTGGGTGCGGCTCATCGCCGCGGTCGTGTCGGAGCCGCCCAAGGCACGCTCGACCAGGGGCAAGAGCCGCGCCTCGTCGGCCCGCTCGTGCGGGAGGAGCTCTCCCTGCAGACGGTCGAGCAGGGTGTGCGCCGGGGCCAGATCGCAGTTCTCCGTTGTCAGGGCGTCGGCCACGGCTCGGATCTGCTCGACGACAGCGAGCACCGCGTCGTGCTCGACCTTGAGCCCGTGCGCGATGGCGATGTCGACCGCAGGCATCGCGATCGTGTGGACCTTGCCGGGCAGTAGGGCCACCAGAGCGATGCCGATCGCCAGGACGTCGATGACCTCTTGGATGACCGCGCCCGCCGCGGGCGGAAGCATCCCGAGCGCGGCCGCGACCATCGCGAGCAGCGACAGCCCCATACCCACGAGGACCGCCTGCAGGGCGATGCTCTTGGACCGACGAGCGATGAGGATCGCATCGGCCAGGGCATCGAGTCGGTCGACGGTCAGGACGACGTCGGCGGCTTCCGACGACGCGGTCGCACCACGTGCGGCGAGGGCTACGCCGACCCCGGCAGCGGCCAGGGCGGGCGCGTCGTTCACGCCGTCACCGACCATGATCGTCGGGGCGTGTGCACCCTCGGACTCGATCGCAGCGAGCTTGTCAGCCGGGTCGCAATCCGCCAGTACCGAGTCGACGCCGACGATCCGCCCCACGCTGTCGGCGATGTCGGCCCTGTCCCCCGTGACGAGGACGATCCGCCCGATGCCCGCCTCGCGCAACGCGCGGACCATCCGCGGCGCATCGGACCGGATCGGGTCCTGGAGCAGGAACGCCCCTGCCGGTTCACCATCGATCGCGACGAACACGGTGAGGGAGCTGTCGAGGTTCGCGCGCCGTAACACCTGACGCACCCATGCGGGTTCCTTCTCGCCGACGATCCACTCGGCCTTGCCCACCCGGACCTCGTGGACGCCCACCCGCCCGTACAGCCCGTACCCGTGCTCTTCTTGCACAGCCTCCGGCATCTCCAATGAGAGGCTGCGGCGGGTCGCCGCAGTGACGATCGAGCTGGCCAGCACGTGCGGGGACACCTGGTCGAGTGAGGCCGCCAGGCGCAGGACCTCGTCGGCATCGACCTGGTTGCTCGCTGTGACGACGTCCGCCACGGTCGGCTGGCCCTGCGTCAGGGTGCCGGTCTTGTCGAAGAGCATCACGCGGCCGGCAGCAAGCCGCTCCAGTGCGCTGCCTCCCTTGACGACGACGCCGATGTGCGCCGCGCGGGACAGCCCGGCCATGATCGCGATCGGAGCGGCCAGCAGCAGCGGGCACGGCGTCGCGACGACCAGAACAGCGACGCCGCGCACCGGGTCCCCGCTGAGCGCCCATGCCAGAGCCGCCAGGACGACGGTGAGGGGGACGAACACGACCGCGATCCGGTCGGCCGCGCGTACGAACGGCGCTGACGAGGCCTGGGCCTGCTCCACGAGCCGCACCACACCCGCATACGTCGACTCTGCCGCCACCGAGGTCGCCACGAGGTCGAGAGGCGGACCAGCGTTGACCACGCCGCTGCGCACCTCGTCCCCGGCCGATCGCTCCACCGGCAGGGGTTCCCCCGTCAACGCCGCTTCGTCCAAGGTCCCGCCCGAGACGAGGCGCCCGTCCACCGGAACGACCTCTCCCGTGCCCACGAGGATCCGGTCTCCTCTGGAGATCTCGTCCACAGGGACCTCGACGACACCGCCCTCCACTCGGCGCCGGGCAGTGCGGGGGGCCCGCGCAACCAGCAGGCTCAGCTCGCGCCGCGCCCGTGCCGCGGCCCTGGCCTCCAACAGCTGACCCGAGGCAAGCATCACGGTGATCATGGCCCCGGCGAACGCCTCGTTCACCCACAGCGCACCAGCGAGCGCGAGAAGCGCGATGATGTCGACGCTCGGCTGCCGACGCCGTATCGCCGCAGCAGTCCAGGCGACCGAGAAGACCAGGCCGAGCAGCGTCCCGGCGACCCACAGCGGGTCGGCCAGCCACGAGGCACCCGCCAGCCACGCCGCACCGCCGCCGAGCAACAGCACGGAGGAGGAGACGAACAAGAGCAGCTGCACACGATCACGAAGCCAAGTCACATCACCAGTCTCGAAGCCGCCCTGCCATGTGTCTACGGACAAGCGAAGTTGTGGCGTGCCTCACAATCTGCCGCACCGTCCTCCACACGCCGGACGCGTCGCAGCCCGTGAGGAGACGGGGCCTGAGAGACTCCAAGGCATGAGTTCCGGACTCGCATGGGAGCAGTGGAGCCAATGGCACGCATCGTAGAAGTCGCCACCGCACGCCTCGTCCGGAAGCTGCACACGCCGTTCGTCACGGCGCTGCGACGTACGAGCGAGGTCGTCAGCGCGGCCGTGCGACTGACCGACGCCGACGGACGGGTCGGGTTCGGCGAAGGCCCGCAGGTGTGGCGCGTCACCGGGGAGTCCCTGGCGAGCATCGAAGCGTGCGCGCTCGGACCGCTGGCTGACGTGCTGCTCGGATGGGACCCCGGGACCGAGCCTGCGTCGTACGCGGCGGACGCGCTCGCTCGCGCGGTCGTCGGCAACGGCGGCGCGAGGTCGGCGAGCGAGACGGCGGTCCTCGACCTGCTGGCGCAAGGGGCCCAGCTCCCCCTCGTACGGTTCGTCGGAGCGACCACCCTCTCCGTTGCGACCGACGTCACCATCGCTGCGCAGGGCGACTTCGGGGACGGCGTCGACGCGTCCCAGTTCGGCCAGGTGAAGATCAAGGTGGGTCTCGACCCGGCCGACGTCGATCGGGTGATCCGGATCTCGCAGCAGTCACCCGGCAGGCCCGTACGGATCGACGCCAACCAGGCCTGGGACCTCGAGACGGCGTCGACGAGCATCGAGGCGCTGCTGGCCGCGGGGGTCACGCTGGAGTTCGTCGAACAGCCGTTGCCCGCGTGGGAGCTCGCCGGACACGCGGAGCTGCGCCGTCGGTGGGGTGTGCCGATCGTGCTCGACGAGTCGGTGTTCACGATCCACGACCTGCACCGGGCGATCGCTGCCGACAGCGGGGACATCGTGAACATCAAGCTCGCGAAGTGCGGCGGGATCCATACCGGCCTGGCCATCGCGCACGAGGCAACTGAGGCTGGGCTAGGCCTGATGGTCGGCTCGATGATGGAGTCGGAGCTCGGTGTCTCGGCCGCGGCCGCGCTCGCCGCGACGATCAGCCCCGACGCCGTACACGACCTGGATGCCGCCTGGTGGTCGATCGACACCACGGACACCGGCTCCCCGTACAGGGCCGGCCGCTTCGTCCTGGATCCCTCGCCCGGATCGACTCATGCCGCGGGTCGCGTGATCCCGGACACCCTGGCGTGGAGCCGGCGCGCGCAGGGGCAGTGAGCACCCGCAGGCAGGGCTAGTGGGGTGTCGGCGAGGTTTCTTTGCGGTTGGCGTGGTCCCAGTGCGTGCATCGCACGGCGCCGAAACGCAGGCATACCGGGTCGTACGACGAGCTTCGGCAACGCCGCGAGGTGCGTCCTCGGGGCAGGCCAAACGTCGAGAAACTTCGCCGACAGACCACTAGCGTGGGGAGGGCTCACTGAGACAAAGGAGTCCGGGCATGACAGATTTCGTCCTCGTCCATGGCGCATGGCACGGCGGGTGGTGCTGGCGGTACGTGGCGGACCGGCTCACTGCTCGTGGGCACCGCGTCTTCGCACCGACGCTCACCGGGCTGGGCGAGCGGTCGCATCTGCTGACCGCCGACGTCGGGCTCGACACGCACATCACGGACATCGTCAACGTCATCCACTGGGAAGAGCTCTCCGACGCGGTGCTCGTCGGCCACTCGTACGCCGGCTACGTCGTCAGCGGCGCCGCGGAGCAGATCGCGGGATCGTTGAAGGCGGTAGCTCTCGTCGACGCCTTCCTGCCGACCACCGGGAGCCCCTGCGCGATGGTCGACGACACCACGCAAGGGCTGCGGGACGCGATCGCCGCGGCACCGAAGACGGGCGCGATCACGATCCCCGGCTTCCCCGCGTCGGCGCTGGGATGCTCGGGAAGCGACGCGGACTGGGTCGACGAGCTCTGCACGCCCCACCCGATCAAGACCTACACCGACCGGATCACCGTCACAGGCGGGCTCGAGTCCGTACCGAGGAAGCTGTTCATCCGTACGGCGTTCCCAACCGGGAACCTCGACGCGGCCGTGACGCAGGTGAGCGGCCGGCTCGGCTGGGAGGTGGCCACTTTGGCCTGCGGCCATGATGCGATGGTGGCCGACCCCGACGGCCTCACGGCCCTGCTGGAGACGCTCGCCTGAGAACGGAGGGCGACTCGACGCCGGCCGGCGTCGCCCACAGACCCGCAGGTCGCGCGACCGTCAGGCCTTCACGCGGATCGTGAGCGCCCAGAGGGACGAGTCGGAGGTGAAGGCGCCGTCGTACGTGGCGTCGCTGAACACCAACGAGCCGCCGGCGTCCGCCGTGATCGTCCAGCCGTACGACGGGAGCGTCTCGGTCAGCGTGGACAGTACGAACGCGGCCATCTCCGGACGCCCGATCGCGGTGATGACGTTCGCCTGGTCGACACGGCGGTCGATGGTCGCGCCGATCGGCAGGAAGATCCGGTCGGCCGGACCGTTCTTCCAGCCGAGGGCAGCCATCGTGACTGTGCCCGACGGGGCTGCGTGGACAGCGGACGGAATGGGTGAGCCGCTGTACGCCGACCCCGGCTGAGTCACTCGTGCCGAGCACCCTCCGGCCAAGAGGGCGAGGCCGATCATGCCGATGGCGGCCCGTCGCTCCAGATGCACGCGACTACCGTAGTGGGCCGAGCAGAACATGCCGCTCACCCGCTGCCATCGAGCACCCGACCGTGGCACGTGCCTGGCCGAGCCGCGGGATGGGCGCGCGCTGAGTTGCTGAGCCCTGGATATCGATTCCGCATACGTGACACGGCCGGCGCTGGCCGGCGTTAGCCTGTGCTCGCGAGTCGTGGCTGGGCCTGTAATGGAAGGGAAACTCGTGTTCTCCGTTGATCACCCCCCGACGGGCCCGTCCCGCCTGCTCACGCGGCCCCTGGTCGTCGTTCTCGGCACCCTGCTCGTCCTCGGCACGGCGGCCTTGAGTCCCGTCAGGGCGTACGCGGCGACTCCCGAGGTGCGCACGTCCCTGCCGACGGGGATCGCACCCGACATCATCACCAACGAGCCGACAGTCGTCGGCTCGTCCGCCGTGATACCCCCGTACGTCACGACCGATCTGGGGCAGAGCTGGTCCTCGACCGTCGACACCAATGTGGGCAGCCAGCTCTACGCCGGACACGGGGTGGTGGTCGGGTTCACGAGCGCGCCGTGCGTGGCGCACGTCCTGCACCTGGCGTCCGGTGTCATGGACACGTTCTCCCTCACGGAATGCCCGACCAGCATGAACGACCACCTCCTCACCGCAGGGTGGGGACTGTCCTGGTCGGTCTACGACTACGTCGCCGGCACGGCGGCCCAGCCGCTCACACCGCCGAGCGGTGGCGGCAGCCCGTCTGACGCGAAGGTGTACCTGACCGCCTCGGGGGGTGTCCTCTGGGTGGCGCCGGGGACGGGTTATGGCCAGCTGGTCGCCTACGCACCCAACAGCAGCACGGCTCCCGGCCCGTGGGCGACGATGGATGGATCCCTGGGCTGGTACACCAACCCCGAGGTCGGGTTCACGACCTCGGCAACGCAGATCCTGTACTCCACGGGCAGCACCTCGGCGATCACCCTCTGCTCGCGACCCCTGTCGGGTCTTGCCGGGACACCCACGTGCACACCTCAGATACAGGGGTACTACGTCGGCGGAACCATGCGGAACTACGGATCCACGACCCTCGTCTTCGGTACCGACGGGATCCTCGCCTGGACCGGCGCAACGGCGCTTCCGGTCCAGGTTCCGGCGGACCTGCTTCCCCTGTCGATCTCCCTCGGCGACACCGCGTACGTCTCGGGTGTCGATGCCAACACGGTGCCTTTCGTCAAGAAGGTGAACTCCGACGGTTCCCTCGGCGCCAGCATGCCGTTGCCGACCACCAAGATCACACCCAACGCCCTGGCGCTGACTCCCGGCATGGTCGTGGGAGCTGATTCGCGCGACGGCTCGATCCCCGAGATCGGAGGCCCTGCCTGGTCACGCGCGGTCTCCTCAGCTGGCTTCGGCACGGAGACCCAGCTGGGGCTGCGCGCGTACAGCGTGAGCGCTTCCTCGGGCCGTAGTGCGACAGTCGGGATGGACGGTGTCCAGCTGTACGACCGGGCTGCCAAGGGTCTGGCCTTGAGCCAGACAGACCTGAACGGTGACGTCTCCACCGCTGACATCAGTGGGCCCTACGTCTCCCTGCCCAGTGACTCGACCGATCAGACGACGATCATCCGGGCTGACGGCACGACGGTCGGGACGTTCCCGTCGGACGGAGCCCTGTTCGGCTCCACCTACTACGCCATGACCCGTGACAACGGCGGCATCGGCCCCATCAAGGTGACAGCCAACGACCTCACGGGGAAGGCCGCACCCCGAGTGACGACCCTCGCGAATGGCGGAGTCGCCTGCACCGTCATCGTGGTCTGGAACGATTGGCTCGGCATGAGCTGCAACAACGTGGCCGAGGTCTTCAGCCTGGCGACAGGCCAGGTGCAGTCCTCGAAGTCGAACCAGGGAGGAATGGCATTCAGCGCGCTCGGTGACGGATACGCAGTCGTCTGGAGCCCTGGCGAGCTGGTCGGCTCGACGCGTCAAGGAGCCGGCACATGGCTCTGGAACCTCGCGACCGACTCGCTGAGCGATCTTGGGACGTGCGACGCCGGGGCGACGGACGGCATCGGCCACGTTCTGTGCTCCACGGCCACGGAGCTGGTGTGGCGGGACTACTCCTCGTTGGCGACCTCACCGGCTCGGCTTCTCGGCGTGCTGGCACCGTCCACCGTCGACTTCACCAAGACGGCCGCATGGGCACCTGGCATCGACGCCACGAAGCCGCTCAACGCCGGGACACTGGTGGTCAAGAAGGCGGATGGCACCGTGGTGAGGACACTCAGCACGCCAGCGACCACCGACGGGTCGATCCGTGGCGTGACCTGGGACGGGGCGGACGCTGCCGGCAAGCCGGTGGCAGTCGGGACGTACACCTACTCGATCAACGCCGCCAGCACCGACGGGACTGGTGGCCTCGTCGCGATCGACGGCGCAGCGGCCGCGACAGGCACCGTGGTCGTGTCCGCGAACGTGGCCGACACCAGCGCGTACAAAGCCTTTGTGAAGGCGGCCTACCAGGACTTCCTCGGTCGCCAGCCCACCGCGGACGAGCTTGCCGCCAAGAGCACAGCACTCGCGAACGGGTCCCTCACGCGGCCCGCGTTCCTGTCGACCATGGCGAACTCCGACGAGTGGCTCAACGCGATCGTGACCAAGATGTACGCCGACACCCTCGGCCGCGCACCCGATGCCGCCGGACTCGCCGGCTGGGTTGCACTGCTCCGCAACAAGACGTTCTCGGTGGCCGACGTGGCAAGCCGGTTCTACTCCTCCGACGAGTACTACCTCTACCACGCAGGGGGCACCCCCACCTCGTGGGTGACCGCCCTGTACACCAAGCTCCTCAACCGAGCACCCGACGCTGCCGGGCTCGCGGCCTGGGTATCTCACACGACCGACCCCAGCTACGGCCGCGACAAGGTCGCCTACGGCTTCTACCAGTCCACTGAGTCCCGGATGCATCGCGTGCTCGACCTCTACCAGGCACTCCTGAAGCGCAACCCGGACGCCACCGGCTGGCCCTACTGGACCGACCAGGTCCTCACCACGGGCGACATCACCCTCGCCATCAACCTCGCGGGCAGCCAGGAGTACGACCTCATCGCCCAGACGCGGTTCTAGCCGTGGTTCGGGTCCGGGGTGCGCGGCGCCGGGAGGCGGAAGTCTGCAGCACGCTAGAGTGACGACCGGTTATACGTCGACTGATCGAGAGGAATCGGAGTGTCGAAGGTCGCGCTCATCACCGGTGTCACAGGCCAAGACGGGCTGTACCTGGCGGAGCTTCTGCTGTCCAAGGGTTACGAGGTCCACGGGTTCATCCGCGGCCAGAACAACCCGAAGCTCGAGCTCGTACAGAGCATCGTTCCCGACCTGAAGGTGCACTTCGGTGACCTGCTGGACAGCTCCAGCCTCACGCGTACGCTCGACGCCTCGAACCCCGACGAGTTCTACAACCTCGGCGCGATCTCGTTCGTCGCGTACAGCTGGGAGAACGCCCACGTCACCTCCCAGGTGACCGGCCTCGGCGTGCTCAACGCGCTGGAAGCCATCCGCCTGTACTCCGGCAACGACCCCAAGAGGGTCCACTTCTACCAGGCGTCGAGCTCCGAGATGTTCGGCAAGGTCCAGGAGGTCCCCCAGCGCGAGTCGACGCTGCTGTGGCCCCGGTCCCCGTACGGCGTCTCCAAGGTCTACGGCCACTACATGACCATCAACTACCGCGAGTCGTACGGGATGCACGCCAGCTCCGGCATCCTGTTCAACCACGAGTCCCCGCGCCGCGGTACGGAGTTCGTGACCCGCAAGGTCTCCATCGCCGTCGCCCGCATCAAGCTCGGCTTGCAGGACTCGCTGACGCTCGGCAACCTCGACGCCAAGCGCGACTGGGGCTTCGCCGGCGACTACGTACGCGCCATGTGGCTGATGCTGCAGCAGGAGGTCGCTGACGACTACGTCATCAGCACCGGCGCCACCCACTCCATCCGTGAGCTGCTCGACGCGGCGTTCGGCCACGTGGGCATCACCGACTGGGAGAAGTACGTCAAGCAGGACCCCCGCTTCATGCGTCCTGCCGAGGTCGACCTGCTCGTCGGTGACTCGACGAAGGCCCGCGAGAAGCTCGGCTGGAAGCCGGAGGTCGACTTCGAGCAGCTCGTAGGGATGATGGTCGAGAACGACCTCAAGGAGCAGACTCACCTGCACCGGGACTGATGGCGATGACGCGGGCCTTCATCACGGGCGCGACGGGCCAGGACGGTACGTACCTGACCCGCCATCTCCATGCTCACGGCTACGAGGTCCACGGACTCGTACGTCCGGGCGACCCGCCTCCGCTCGACCCCGACCTGATCACCGTGCACGAGGGCGATCTGACGGAGCGGGCCGCGTTGTCGGCGTTGCTCGACGACATCCGGCCGAGCCAGATCTACAACCTGGGCGGTCTGAGCTCCGTGGCGTTCTGCTGGTCAGAGCCCGTGCTCGCTGTCGAGGTCAACGGCGCCGCGGCCGTCTTCCTGATGGAGACGGCCTGGAAGCTGCAGGAACGGACCGGGGACAAGATCTCCTTCGTCCAGGCATCCAGCGCCGAGATGTTCGGGGAGGCGACCGTGTCGCCCCAGACGGAGGCGACCCCGTTGGCGCCAGTGAACCCGTACGGGGCGTCGAAGGCTCTCGCCCACCTCGCGGTCGGCGTCTATCGTGCCCGCGGCCTGCACGCCTCGAGTCTCATCCTGTACAACCACGAGTCCCCGTTGCGTCCTCCGACGTTCGTCACCCGCAAGATCACGCAGGGAGCCGCTGCCATCGCCAAGGGCGAGATGACCGAGCTGCGCCTGGGAAACCTCGACGCTCGCCGTGACTGGGGCTGGGCTCCCGACTACGTCGCCGCCCTGGCGCTCGCCGCTGAGCACTCCGAGCCCGGCGACTACATCATCGGTACGGGAGAGGCCCATACGGTCCGGGAGTTCGTGGCCGCCGCGTTCCTCGCCGCCGGTGTTGCGGACTGGGAGAAGCACGTGGTCCAGGACCCGGCGTTCTTCCGGCCGGTCGACCCCACTCTTCTCGTGGCCGACGCCACTCGCGCGCGGAACGAGCTCGGCTGGCGTCCGAGTGTGTCCTTCGCCGATCTGGTGTCCAGCATGGTGGCCGTCGACCTCGACGCGTGACGGACGAACCGTGGTCCTGCCGGTGAGCGCAAACACGCCCGTTCGGCCCGGAAGTTGGTCCACCGGTACAGTTTTTGCCAGACCGGGTCGGGCGCACCGTGAGCCGTCCGCTGATCAGTCGGAAGGTTGTGCATGGTGAGCGCGGCGAAAGCACGAAGCATCGAGAAGAAGCCCGACGGGGACGCGGCCGCGCTCCAGGAGCAGATCACTTCGCTGACCGCGGAGCTCGAGCGCACCAGGGCGCTGCTGGAGACCGTCGAGGAATGGGCTCAGCAGTCCGAGGACTGGGCGCGCTCCACCGAGGCACAGCTGATCCGGGCCGGGGAGAGGATCAGCGAGCTTCACGTGGCCCTCGACGCCGCAGACGGCTTCCGCGTGGAGAACGCGGCCCTGATGAGCTCGCGGTCGTGGCGGGTCACCGCTCCTTTCCGTGGGGCATTGCGAGTGGCTCGGGTCTCAGCGAAGGCGATCGCCAAGCCGGTGCTCGGCGTCGGGCTCGCGGCGGCGCGCAGCAACGACGGGCTGCGGCGGCGGATTCGAAGGAGGTTGAGCGCGTCTCCGGGGCTCGAGGCGAACTACCCTGACGATCGGTCGACCTCTCCGGGGGACGCCGAGTGAAGATCCTCCTCGACCTGCAAGGTGGCCAGACCGAGAGTCGCCGCCGGGGCATCGGGCGATACACCATCGCGCTGACCCGGGGCATCCTTCGCAATGCCGGCAACCACGACGTCTGGGTGGCCATGACCGGCGGCCTGCCGGGCACCGTCGCGCCGCTCAGGGAGCTGCTTGCGGACGTCCTGCCGGATGAGCGCATGCTGATCTGGAACACGGTGACCCCGACAGGTGACATCCTCGTGCCGAACCACGGCCGCATGGGACAGGCCCAGGTCCTGCGCGAGGCCTTCCTCAACTCGGTACAGCCCGACCTCATCCACTCCTCGAGCGTCATCGAGGGGGCCACGGAGAGCTCCGTGACGACTCTGAACCGCCATTTCGACGGTCCTCGAACCTCCGCGACGCTGTACGACTTGATCCCGCTGCTGGATTCGCGGCGCTACCTGGGCGACCCGGCGGTCGAGCGCTGGTACCACCTTCGGTTGGCCGAGCTGCGCCGCGCAGACGTCCTGCTGGCGATCAGCGAGTCGTCGCAGCGCGAGGGCCGCGAGCTCATGGGCCTGCCCCCCGAGCGGCTCGTCAACATCAGGGCTGCTGTCGACGACATCTTCGTACCGGCCACCATCAGCCCCGCCCGCGAGGCCGATCTGCGGCAGCGCTACGGCATCACGAAACCGTTCGTCATGTACACGGGCGGCGTCGACCCCCGCAAGAACGTGTTCGGCCTGGTCTCCGCATTCGCGATGCTCCCCGAGGAGATCCGCGACACCTACCAGCTCGTCATGGTCGGCAGCGGCGACCCTCACATCTGGCCGAGACTCATGGCGCACGTACACACCGAGGGCTTCACCAACCAAGAGATCGTCTTCCCGGGCTTCGTGCTCGACGAGGACATGGTCGCGCTCATCAACCTCTCCACTGCCTTCGTCTTCCCCTCGCAGCACGAGGGCTTCGGTCTGCCGCCGCTCGAGGCGATGAGCTGTGGCATTCCCACGATCGCCGCGGACACCTCCTCGCTGCCCGAGGTCATCGGGAACCCCGACGCACTGTTCAATCCGCACGACACCTCCGACATGGCAGCAAAGATGCTCCGAGTCCTCACCGACGACGCCTATCGGTCCGACCTCGCACGTCGTGGCCTCGTCCAGGCGAAGACGTTCAGCTGGGACGACTCGGCGAAACGGGCCATCGCCGCCTTCGAGTCAGCGGTCGCGAAACCGTCACGGTCCCGGCGCCCCGCACCGATTACTCCTCACCGGCCCACGCTCGCCCTGGTGACTCCGCTGCCGCCTCGCGGGACCCAGGCGCGACGCCAGCTGCTTCACAGCGTCGAGGAGTTCGACCGTCACTACGACGTACGCATCGTGACCCGCCACGACGGCCCGGCGTGGGACTTCGAGGGGCCAGCACTCCTCGTGGCACCCGACGAGTTCGACCAGAACTCGCGAGACGTCGACCGGGTCGTGCATCACTATGCCAACGATCCCGCGTTCGGCTACGTCCGGGACGTACAGGTCAAGCACCCCGGACCAATCCTCCTGGACGACTACTACCTGGACCGTGCCATGGCGTGCTCCGCCTCCGTCGACCTGCAGCCTCTCGACGCTTGGATGCAGACCATCATCGAGTCCGATGGCTACGACACGCTGCACCGGCTGATGGAGGCGCGGAACGCCGGCGAGACGACATCCAGGGTCGCGATGAACCGCCACGTTCTCGCATCGGCGAACGGCGTCATGGTCACGGACCCGCGGATCCTCGACCTGGCGAGGGCCGAGCACGGTGACGCGTTCGTCGCGGACTGGGTCTGTGTCCCGATGCTCTTTCCCGGAAGTCTCGTCGACCCCGCCAAGAGCGCGCGCCGACCAGTCGTCGCGGTCTTCGGCAGCGGTGGCGGCCAGCTGCTGCACCGCGTCGTCGCTGCCTGGCTGGACAGCCGGCTGTCGGCGAACAGCGAAGCCGAGCTGGTGATCATCGGCCAGCGCGAGAACGAACCGTACGGCGCCGTGCTGGCCGGCATGCTGGAGGGCGCTCAGCCCGCCGCCGGGTGGCGTCTGCTCTCGGAGGAAGATGCCTTCGACATCGTCGACGAGATCCGTTTTGCGGTGCAGCTCTCGACGGCCCCCGACCCCGCCTCGTGGCGCTGGGTCCTCGACAGTCGCGCCCGCGGCATCCCGGTGGTCACGAACGACGAGATCCCTCTCGGAGCCGCCTGCGGACAGTCCGATCTCATCGACGTCCTCGAGAAGACCTGGGAGTCTGCCGCCTCAGGGACCCGCACGCACGAGTTCGTGCCGGCCCAGGCCGAGATCTACCGCGACGCCATCGAACGGCTCCACACCGAAGGACCGCTCGCACGCCACGCGGAGATCCTGCGGGTGGCCTCCCGGCAGCCCTTGCTGGACGGGCTCGAGTGGGGACGTACGGTGAGCGCCCTCATGAGGAACCACCCGCTGCCGCCCACAGCGCGACAGCTGCTCGTGGACGTTTCCACGATGGCGCGTGTGGACGCTCGCACCGGCGTCCAGCGGGTCGTTCGGAGCATTGCCCGCGAGCTACTGACGAAGCCGCCGGCAGGTTTCCGCGTCGAGCCCGTCTACTGCGACGACGACGGCGAGCTCCGCTACGCGCGCAGCTTCTCCGCAGCGCTGCTCGGCTACGGCTGTCCACAGCTCACCGACGACCCTGTCATCGCCCACAAGGACGACGTGTTCCTGGGGCTCGATGTCAACGACCGCATGTTCCCGTCGCAGATCCCGGACGGGGTCGTCGCCGAGCCGATGGAGGCGATGCTCGAGCAGCTGCGCTCGATCGGTGTCAGCTGCCAGTTCGTACTGTACGACCTCATCGCGAGCGCCCACCCGGAGTGGTTCCCGCCGGGACTGAGCTGGTTCGACGACTACATCCACCATCTCGTCCGCCGTGGCGACGGGTTGATCTGCATCTCCGAGAGCACCGCGATCCACGCGGCGGCGTGGATCGAGGCCAACGAGCCCGGGCGGATCGGGATGCCGGTCAGCTGGTTCCACCTCGGTGCTGACATCGAGAACAGCGTGCCCACCAGGCACAGCTCGGACCTGGTCGCCGGACTGCCCGCCAAGGGCACGGCGCCGACGATCCTGATGGTCGGGACACTGGAGCCCCGCAAGGGCCATGACCAGGCGCTCGACGCGTTCACGCAGCTCTGGGACGCGGGCGTCGATGCCAACCTCGTCATCGTCGGCCGCATGGGTTGGGGTCGTATGGACCTGCGTTCGACTATCCGGAACCACCCGCAGTGGCTCAAGCACCTGTTCTGGTTCGACGATGCCAGCGATACGGACCTCACGGAGCTGTACAAGGCCAGCGACGGCTGCCTCATGGCCTCACGCGGAGAGGGCTTCGGGCTTCCACTCATCGAGGCGGCGCGCTTCGACATCCCCGTGCTCGCACGCGACCTGCACGTGTTTCAGGAGATCGCCGGCGACGACGTCTCGTACTTCTCGGGTGACTCACCCGGCGCGCTTCCGGACGCGCTGACGACGTGGTTCGCGGCGCTCTCGGAGGGGACGGCCCCACGGTCCGGTGGGATCCAATGGCTGACCTGGGGAGAGAGCACCCAGCAGTTCCTCGCCGCGCTGGCCAGGAACCTCACCCACTGAAGGGCGCGCTCACTTCCCCTGGACGAGGTTCTCGAAGTGGCTGTGCATGACGGCCACACCGACCGACTCGAAAGGGTCTCCCGTACCCACACTGAATGTCAGCGCACGCAGGAACGCATCCACCGTCTTGGAGTTGCGGTCCGTGGTGATGCCCCCGCCGATTCGGAACACACCGGGCCGCAGCGGGAAGCTCGGGATGACTAGATCCACCGAGCCCTCTCCAGGCTGCATGGACGGCGAGGTCCAGTCGGACTGCTCGTTGTTGTGGCCCCAGACGAGGAAGCCGCTCTCGTGCTCGATGTTGAAGCCGAAGATCGGGCTTGCGACCGGTTCGTGACAGGTGAAGTGCATGCGGATCGTGACCGGGTCGCCTGTACGGACCTGGCGTACCTCGCCACCCTCCGCACCGTTGCCGCTGATGAGCTCGAACCGGTCGATCGTGGCCTCACCGCTGCCATAGTGGCCCTTGGCATGGTGCGCACTTGCGGACTCACTGCTGGTCGACGAGTCCGACGAGCTGCTCGGCGCCGAGGCGTTGTGCGCCTGGTCCGCGTACTCGTTGATGACGTCCTTGGCGCGTCCCACACCCATGAGCTGACCCTTGCGGAGCCAGGCGGCCTCGTCGCAGAACGTACGCATCATGTCGACGGCGTGCGAGACGACGACGACGGTACGGCCGTCGCGGCGCAGGTCTCCGAACTTCTCGGCGCACTTCTCCTGGAAAGCCATGTCGCCCACGGCCAGCACTTCGTCGACCAGCAGGATGTCGGGCTCGACGTGGATGGACACCGAGAACCCGAGCCGCACGTACATGCCGGAGGAGTAGTTCTTCACGGGCTGGTCGATGAAGTCGCTCACGCCCGAGAAATCGACGATCGAGTCGAACTTCCGGTCGATCTCGGCCTTGCTCATCCCGAGGATCGCACCGTTGAGGTAGACGTTGTCACGCCCCGAGAGCTCGGGATGGAAGCCGGACCCGACCTCCAGCATGGCGGCCATGCGACCCACGTGCCTGATCGACCCCTTGTTCGGCTCGAGGATCTGTGCGATGCACTTGAGAAGGGTCGACTTTCCCGACCCGTTGTTCCCGAGCAGTCCGAACGTCGTGCCCTGCTTGATGTCGAGGTCGATGTCCTTGAGGGCCCAGAACTCGTCGTACCTGGCCCGACGGCCTTTGATCACGGTCGCTTTGAGCGACCGGTTGCGGTCACGGTAGATGCGGAACGACTTGGACACGTCCGAGACGACGACGGCGCTGGACGTCACAGTTCCTCCACGATCCGTGCCGAGAACTTACGGAATACGAATGCGCCGAGGCCCAGGGACACGGCCGCCCACACGAGCATGTAGAGCCACCGGCTCAACGGAGGCACCGCGAAGTCGTACAGCACGTTGCGGTACGCCTCGACGAACTGGTACGCGGGGTTCAGCTGGAAGATGAAGACGATCGGGAGGCCCGGGTGGTTCGTCTGCGCAGTCTGGATGAGCGAGAACGGGATGATGATCCCGGACGCGTACAGCCACAGCTGGAGGAAGATTCCCCAGATGTGCTGGATGTCGCCGAAGTACACCATGGCGATCGACAGCATCAGGGCAAGTCCGAGCACGAACGCTGTGTTGAGGATCACGACGGGGATGATCACCGGCAGGCGCAGCAGCACCATCGGGCCTCCGCCGGCGAGGCCCATGAAGATCGTCAGTGCCGCGAGCTCGGTGAGGAACGTCGTCGCCAGAGCGAGGATTGTGGAGGTCGGGAGGACGAACCGCGGGAAGTAGACCTTCGTCAGCAGTCCGGCGTTGTCAGAGAGAGACCCTCGTCCCACCAACGTCCCTGTCGACAGGAACCCCCACGGGATGATCCCGCAGGCGACCCACAGCGCGAAGTTGTTGAGATGGGAGTTTGTGCCGATCGGCGGGGGTGTACGGACGAGGATCCCGAACACCAGCGAGTACACCGCGATGTTGGCCAGCGGGTTCAGCAGCGACCACAACCGACCCAGCGCCGTCTTCTTGTACTGCCCCTTGATCTCACGGAGCGTCAGGTTGAACAGAAGGTTGAGCGTGCGGTTCTTGACCAACGAGTCGCGCAGCGACGCGGTGGCGGTTTGTACCGACGCCATCTACTACCTCCTGGTTTGTGAAGCAGAGGGAGTCTAGCAAGCGTGCGCCTGGGCCCCGCGCGCGGCGAAGCCGGCGGGCATGGCACCCGCGCGCTCGTGCCTCCGGCTCGACGCGGCCGCAGGCGATAACCTCGTCCCGATGGATGAGAGCGAAGCCGCACCTCACAACGCGCCGGACGGGTCGTCGGAGACTGTCCGGCGCCCGTCGCGCGTGCCCGCCGTCATCCGTGCGCTGAGGCCCAAGCAGTGGGTGAAGAACGTCCTCGTCTTCGCCGCGCCGCTCGCGGCGGGGCGGCTGCTCGAGTGGCCGGTCCTCCGCGGGACGCTGCTGTCCCTGCTCGCGTTCATCCTCGTCAGCGCGTTCGTCTACCTCGTCAACGACACACGTGACCTCGCCGAGGACCGTCAGCACCCGACCAAGCGCTTCCGTCCGATCGCGGCGGGCCAGGTCTCCATCCCCGTCGCGCTGGTGCTCGCGGCGGTCTGCCTCGCCGTTGGCCTCACCATCGGGTTCGGGACATCCCTGATGCTGGGCGTCGTCCTCGTCGTGTACGCGGTTCTGCAGTTCACGTACTCGCTGTGGTTCAAGCACCGCCCCATCGTCGACCTGGCGCTCGTCGCGCTCGGGTTCCTCCTGCGGGCACTCGCCGGCGGCGTCGCGAGCGGCATCCCGTTCAGCCAGTGGTTCCTCCTGGTCGCCTCGTTCGGGTCGCTGTTCATGGTGGCCGGCAAGCGCTACTCGGAGCTCGTCCAGCTCGGCTCGGAGGCTGGGACGAGACCGTCGCTGGCCTCGTACTCGCCGGACTACCTCCGCTTCGTCTGGGCCGCGTCCGCGACGCTCGTCATCACGTTCTACAGCCTGTGGGCCTTCGACCAGCGCACCCAGGGCACCTGGACGGCGCCCTGGCCGGCGATCTCCATCGCCCCGTTCACGCTCGCCATCCTCAGCTACGCCCGCGACATCGACCGCGGCGAAGCGGGCGAGCCCGAGAACGTCGTCCTCCACGACCCGATGCTCCTGGTGCTCGGCCTGCTCTGGGTCGCCTCCGTCGTGCTCGCCGTGGTCGTGCGCCCGTCCTGAGCTGGTCACGTGCCGCCCGGATAAGGTCAAGTCGTATGCAGCAGTCATCGCCCCGTCGCGATCTGAGCCTGCTGCCCAAAGCGCATCTCCACCTCCACTTCACCGGCTCGCTGGACGTTCCCACGCTGCGGGAGCTGGCCGAGTTCGGCGGAGTTCCGCTGCCGGAGTCGCTGATCGACGCCGACCCCCTGTCGGTGCCGCAGACAACGCGCGGCTGGCACCGCTTCCAGAGGTCGTACGACACCGCGCGACTCGTGGTGACGAGCGAGCACGCGATGCGTCGGGTCGTCCAGGCCGCGGTCGCCAACGACGCCCATGACGGATCCCGCAGGCTCGAGATCCAGATCGACCCGACCTCGTACGCGCCCCATGTCGGCGGCCTGGTCGAGTCGCTGGAGATCGTGCTGGACGAGGCGCGGGCAGCGAGCGAGGCGTACGGGGTCAGCGTGGGCGTGGTCGTGGCGGCGTCGCGGCTGCGGAACCCGATGGAGGCGGAGACGCTCGCCCGTCTGGCCGTGCGGCACGCCGGCGACGGGCCAGGCCAGGTCGTCGCGTTCGGGCTGTCCAACGACGAGCACGCCGGCGTCACCGAGGAGTGGGCGCACGCGTTCTCGATCGCGCGGCGGGGGGGTCTGGCGAGCGTGCCCCACGGGGGAGAGCTGTGCGGCCCCGACCACGTACGACGGGTCGTGGGGTCGCTCGTGCCCACTCGCCTGGGGCACGGGGTCAGGGCCACCGAGGACCCGGTCCTGCTCGAGCAGCTCGTCGACGCGGGGATCGCGTTCGAGGTCTGCCCGACGTCGAACGTGCACCTCGGCGTGTACGAGACGGCGGCCGACGTCCCGCTCCGCACGCTGGTCGAGGCGGGTGCAACCGTAGCCCTCGGCGCCGACGACCCGCTGCTGTTCCTCTCGCGACTCACGGACCAGTACGTGCTGGCTCGCGACGCTCATGGCTTCACAGATCACGAGCTGGCCGACCTGGCTCGGTCGAGCATCACCGCGTCCCTCGCGAGCCCGACGGACAAGGTCACGTGGCTCGCGGAGGTCGACACCTGGCTGGCGACCCCGCCGCAAGAGGGACGTCAATGACGGCGCTCCGGTAGCGACCCGGCGAAGCGCCGAGCCTTGGGCCAGGCAGGCCACGTGAAGGAGAAGTATTTGGCAATTCAACAGCATTCACAACCGCGCCTATGTCGGGAATAGACATTTTCGCGACACGATTCTCACATTCTGAGTCCAGCGACTGGTTTCGTGACGCTCACCTCCACGGGACACTACATTGCGAACGGTTGACGGCCGCGAAAGGCCGTCACACACCGCGGAGAGGGCAAACGGATGTTCACGCTCAACAAGGCCTTGCGTTTTGTCCGGAACTGGCCCAAGGCTGCACGGCGCGTGCTCATTGCCATCCTCGCATCGGTGCTGGCTGTGGGAATGGTGGCGGCACAAGCCCCAACAGCCCACGCGGCTGTTCCTGAGGCAAGGACCACGATCGCGTCCGGATCCGCCTCGCCGGACTCGTTCTTCGCGCTGGGGTCCACGATCGTCAGTGGCTGGTACGGTCTCGCCGCCGAAGGGGGGAGCACCTGGAAGGGCTGGTACCGCTCAACCGATTCGGGAGCTACCTGGGCGGCCGACGCGACGCTCGACTCGGCGCTGCTCCCCACCCGCTCCTCTGGCTGGTCGTCGTACGCCAACGGAACCCTCGTGGGGATTGCCAACCCCGCAGTCGACAGCACGACCTACTCGGCCGTCACGTACTCGGTCGCATCCGACACCGCGCACACCTACCCACTCCCCGCGTACCCGTCCGGCGGCCTGTCCTCCTCCTGGGCACTCTCGGGAGACGGGGCCACACGCCAGGCGTACAACTTCGTCACTCAGCAGTCCATCACCGTGTCGCCGCCGTCGGGGGTGATGTACTTCAGCGGACCCTTCGCTCAGCTGTCGCCGACTGGGGCCGTCGTGTGGAGCGGCCTGACCACTGACTACCACAAGGTCTTCGCTGTGGCGTCTTCCCCCGGAGCCACTCCTGCCGCATGGGTCACCATCGACGACTTCCTCGACTACTGGTACAGCCAGGTCGTCACGACCTCCACCGAACTGCGCTATCTCGCGACCGACGCCTCCGGAGTCAGCTTCTGCCGTCGCTCCTTGAGCGATCTCGCGGCTGCCCCGTCCTGCCTCATGATGTGGTCCGGTTTGGATGAAGGCTCGTCTGAGCAGCTGTACAACGCTGGGTCGTCCACGATCATCAGGATGAAGAGGAGTATTCCCGGAGACACGGAGGACACCTTCCGCAACTACCTGTGGAACGGGACAGCCCTCATCCAGATGCAGAACGACTACCTGGACATGCCGGCAGGCGCCAACTCGGAGTACGGCGACACCGCGTACATCTGGACGCTGGATGCGAATGGCGCTCCCGTGGGTCAGCGACTCAACTCCGACGGATCCCTGGGGGCAGCGGTCACGCGGCCCCAGATCTCAACGAACCCGCAGCTCGCGCTCGCTCTCGACAGGGTGGCAGGAGCCGACGACCGAGAGGGGACCAAGTCCTTCGGGGACCTACCCGCCTGGACTCGTACTGTGTCAGGCAGTGGTTTCGGCGTCGAGAGCGCGCTGCCTCGGCGGGCATCGTGGATCGCTGCCACGGCCGCGCGAACCGCCGTCAGCGGGCCGGACGGGCTGTCGATCTATGACCGCGGAACACTGGTGCACACGTTCGCGGCAGCAGACCTCGCCCAGATCAGCGGCCCATACGTCTCACCGACGACTGCGGACTCCGCGATCGTGAAGGTCGACGGCACCCCGGTGGCCAGTGTCAACGGCTTCGGGACGCTGTTCGGCTCCCACTACATCACCCTGGGCGACGGCACGACGTCCGCCGGCACGTTGGCGGCGGTGGTCCATGACCTGACCGGCGCCACCGCGGACCGTCCCCTCTCGCTCCCGACCGTCGGAACCGTCTGCTACGGGTACGCAGCCTGGAACAACCTCCTCGGCATGACCTGCTATGACACGGCCGGTACCTCGCGAGTGATGATCTTCAACGCATCGACGGGTGCTCTTGTCACGACCGTCGAGGGAGACTGGCTCGAAGCCCTGGGTGACGGCTACTTCATCGATGGAAGCCCTGAAGGCATCTACACGGTCGTCAGCCTCTCGACCTCGACGAGCACGACGCTCAGCGACTGCACGCACGCGCCCGTCACCGACGGCGTCGGCCACGTGCTGTGCAGTACGGACACTCAGCTGGTGTGGCGTGACTTCTCGTCGTTGTCGACCGCAGCACCCCGGTTGTTGGGTGTGCTCGCGGCCGGGACGGTCGACTTCACCTCAACCTCAGCCTGGACCCCC
>Ga0182021_10002613_pt1 | contig 21038 bp, 11 predicted proteins | sample 612E3MmetaG_FD_120493 | JGI IMG/M metagenome (GOLD analysis project Ga0182021, IMG submission 120493) | Permafrost microbial communities from Stordalen Mire, Sweden - 612E3M metaG (Illumina Assembly) | ecosystem: Environmental > Terrestrial > Soil > Wetlands > Permafrost | place: Sweden... | reverse complement strand
GCGAGCCTGCGATTCCAGTCGACTATTCGATTTTAAAGCAGCAACGATCGACTCTAGATACTCAAGGATGTCTTCAACGGATAAAGCGTAAAGCCCGCGAGCCAATTTATCGGTATCTGTCGTTATAAGGTCTGCGCCACTCACTGACGGCATCACTTGGTAAATATATTCACCGGTATATTTCATGGTCTTACGGTCGATGACCGGCTCGCGGATAATCTGCGCCTCCGGCAGTTTAATATAGACCGTATTTTTTTCGGTACGGCGGAATGCAGCCTCGATTTGCTCTCTGGCGATTTCAGGTGGCATGACCAGCCTGCCCTTAACAAGAAACGGGACACGCACGATGCCATCATCATTGCGCAATAAATTATGCGCTGTGCTTCGCATTTGCATCAACCAGCTCCTGTCATGGACGGATAGACCCCATAATACCACCGCATCCCTTCACCTCGCTGCCGGGTAGTCGCCCTATTTCCGTTATCGCCGGTCCGGTTAATCCACAACCGCATTCCCCGTCTATCATGTGAACATAGTCTCCGCTAATGATAAAACCGGAATAAGAAACAGCCAATGGATCAAGAAACCCGAAAGCGCCTTTTATATCCTCTCCCTCCAAAGCATTTAGTTCCTCATCAAAAACCACCGGCTCGATGATGGGCGGGATATGGAAGCGGCCACACTCGCAACGTAACATCAGCATGTTAATTTCCGTCATCGAATATCCTTCCAGTATCATCTGCGGCGGAACGTCCAGACAATTCGTCATCATTTCCGCTAGTGCTTCCCGGCTTATCGCTTCCCCCGCGAACGATTTCCAACCACCCCCGAAGAGCACAAGGCTCCCTTTTTTTAAAGCTAATTTCTTGTTATTACCGGCTATCGATTCGCACAGCATCTTGAATTGATAAGGCGCTCCAAAGATGAAAACTTTTTGGCTGTTATCTATGGACTTCTGAATCTTATCGATAAATTTTATATAATGATTCTCTTCCTGTCCGATGATCTCCTCTTGAAACTTAGATAGCAGTTGGTGTTCTTCTAACGTCCGCGCGCCTCGGCGCAAGCAACGCAAAGCCGTTCCGGTGAGGCGAGTATTATAGAGGAAATAACGATGGGAAAAGAGCGGCGCTAATTCCGAGATAAGGGACTGATTACCCATACCGCCCTGCCGAAAACCGAGAAAAGCTGCGTCATAATCGGACAAACCGTTTTGCCCGGCAACCATCCTGGCTGCAGACATCAACCGGTTGGCAGATTTCATAAACCGGCCGGAGACGATACCGGTTGGCACCCGTCGAGCTAATAGCGGAGCTAGACAGGCGATATTGGCGCTGGCGGATGTGTCCCAATCTTTTTTATCACGCGGAACAAACGAGAATGTCCCTGATGTACCGGAACTATATACCACGTGGATACCGGCTCTGCTGAGGCACGTTATCCAATCGTCGATTGTTTTCAGCCCGGATACATCGATATCGATGGGTTTATGGTAAATTCCTGACAGCCATCGTGTCATCCTGCCGAAATCGCCGTCATCAAGCCATGTCTGTTCGTAGCTTTTAAAAATATCGACGGCAAACATCAGTTTATTGATAATAGTACGAATATCAATGTCTTTACCGCATCCTTCTTCGACGGCCATTTTCCGGTAAAGGGGGATGTTTTCCAGGTAATGAATATGATTCAGCTGGATTGCTTCATTTCGCAACGCCTTTGCCCGGGTAAAATCTATATTTTCCCCAGCCGCCCAACCCCGGGTTATTTTGATCAGTTCATTCAGGATATCTTTCGTTTGTTTTGTCACGATGTTACTTACTCAGCCGGCAAAAGTGCCACGCCGGACTCCTTTCATCGATATATGTATTGACATCCGCTTGCGGCTAATTATATCATTTAATAGCATATAAAATGCTCAGTTATAAAAACGCCTTCCGAGTGGAGACGTTTTTGTTTTAGGAAGGATTTGCTATGGGATTTTTATCTACAGTTGAGGTTAAATGGATTGAGTCGGGCGCGATTTTTGTTTTATTCCTGGCCTTAGCTCTGGTATCCAAATTCATTCTGAATTTGATCATGCATATCTTCGCGAAAAGAACAAAAACCATTATTGACGACCTGATCGTTGAATCACTCAAATTACCCGTCATGGCGATGTTAATTGTTGCCGGTCTCTGGATAGGCATTACCCGTCTTCCTGAAGTAATCAAATATGTAGATAAAATAAACACCGGTTTCATAATCATCGCTTACGCCGTGGCGGCCTTAGCGGTGAGCCGTGTTACACACGCCATCCTGACCTGGTACTCCGTCGAAGTAGCGCCACGCACAAAAAGCGATTTTGATGACCGCCTTATTCCGCTTCTGAAGCGGGTAGCTGACGTTATCATTTTCGGTATCGCTTTCTTGCTGGTTATCGACAAACTTCATGTCCCGCTCAGTCCTTTCCTGGCAAGCCTTGGAATCGGTGGTTTAGCAGTTGCCCTCGCGCTGCAACCAACAATGAGCAACTTCCTGTCAGGTACCTATGTTATTTCGGATTCCATTATCCGCAAGGGCGACTATATTCAGCTGGATACCGGAGCAGAGGGCACGGTTGAAGAAATAGGCTGGCGCATCACCAAAATACGGCATTGGCAGGGCAACCTCATCATTCTCCCGAACTCGAAGCTTTCCGACGCTATTGTTACTGATTTTGAAAAACCTGAAGCCTCGATGTTGTTTGGCGTAGATTGCGGGGTAAGTTACAGTTCCGACCTTGAGAAAGTTGAAAGGATCGCCGCCGAGGTAGCCGCCGAAGTAATGAAAAACTATCCTGAGGGCGGAAAGGACTTTACGCCTGTAGTGCGTTTTAATAAATTCGGTGATTCCAACGTCAACTTCTCAATTGTACTCAAGGCATCAAATCGAGCCGCATCTTTCGTCCTGAAACACCATTTTATAAAAGCCTTGCATCAACGTTTTCGAGCCGAAGGCATCGTCATGGAGTTTCCGGTAAGACGGATATACCTTAACGATAAAAACTAATTCAGGGATATTTAACGGAACAGCCTGAACTAAGTGCTATTTCCATACGAGCATGATTAGCGTCATTACTGCGCCGGAAATCACTGGGATCGTCAGATTATCGTCGACGAATTTTGGTAATGATTCCATTATTGTCGCTGCAATTGCGCCGATTACGATTGCCGGAATGGATACCTTAAGCCCCGAATAGTACAAAATGAAACCTATGGCAAGACAAGCTAACAAACAAGCCGCTTTCCCGGCTGCGGTTTTTCCCCGTATGCCTTTTTTCCCGTTGCTTCCCCCGATGATAGTCGCCAACGCATCCCCCAAGGCCAGGAAACAAACCGATGTTACTGCAACATCACGCGTGAATACCAGGAAAGATATCAAAGCTGCCAATAACATGTAGCTTGCGCCGGTGAGACGGGTCTTCTCCGATTCCCTAACCACTATCCTGAAGAAGGAGCAAAACCTCCTGTTTACCGCCGGCGAATGAAACCTGATAAATTCGATCACGAGAAAAATAACGGTTGCTGCTCCCAGCAAAGAGAGAAAGACCGTTTTCGGAATAAACAAACCGGAAAAAGCAATGGACAGACCGACTATGATATGCGCGGCGCCTCTTCTTAAAACGGCAGGCCCTTTTTTGATTTCTCCGATCGCCACGTTACGTTTTCCGCCATGGTTTCTTCAATATAAAGACCGATAATAAGACAACCAGCCCGGCGCCGATCCCGATCAACGCCCCGACCATGTATCCGTAAATTTTCTTTATGTTTACCAATGGCGTGGTCTGCGTTGCTTCTTTTACGTTTAGTTGCAGCGATTGACTCCCAATGGTTATAGTTTGCACGCCAGCCGTGCCGGCTTTAAGCGTAAAACTCAAGGGTTGCTGGGATTTTCCAGCCAGCGTGACCCGTTTTGTCTCCACTACTGAGCCATTTAACTTTAGCTCTATTGTCTGCTCACCTACAGCATCGCCTGTATTGGTTACTACTGCATTAACCGTTATATTCCCGCCTACTTCGATTTCACCCGTAGAATCAGTGACATTACTCACGATGAAATCGGCAGGTCTGGATTGCGCAGGAAAAGGTGTTGTAGAAGCGTTATTCGCCGGTATCGCAGTCGTCCGGGTTGTCGATACGGGAGCAGGTGTTGCCGGGGAACTAAGGGTTTCAGTAGTTGTCGTCGAAACCGGCGGAGTTATAATCACCGTTTGTGTGGTTGTTGTCGTTGGCAGTGACGGTTTAGCGATTACCGTAAAAATGGTAAAGTGGTTTATCATTGATGTCACGGCATTCGCCGTTTCATCAACTATACAATCTGCCAGCGCTACCCATTGTTTATTGTCGACATCCCACCAGGCGATATACAGGTCTTTCTTCTGAACTCCAGTGGGAAATGACGTTGGATCGAAGGTAAAAGTTAATTGTACCGGTTGGCTGAACGTTAAACCATTTCCACCAAAGTTATAAGCCTTTCCGATAAGGATACTACCATCCGGTGGATTCGGTTCATTTTCTTTTTTAACCTCTTCCATGACGATGCCGGTGGCGACATGCCCATAGAAATCGATTATTTTTGTCCCTTTTGGTAAGTCCAGCACCGCCAGATTATCAAGCGTTTGAGCTATGACGTCTTTAGCTAAAGAACCATCCTCAGCCGTCACACTTGTCAGTTTGGTAATGGGTTCAGGTTCCGGGGGTGGAGCCGGTCCGACCGCGCCGCCGCCACTGCCACCACCGCTTCCTCCGCTCCCTCCGCTCACAACCACAGGTACCGTAATGCCATAACCAACCGATCCCATTTCTTTATTCAGTTCTTCCTGGGATAGAAGGCCTTTGGCGTCATAGGTGAATAAACCTCCCAGCTCAAGATTAAAGTTAGTAATTTGCCCGAATATCGTATACGAACCTGTTGCGCTCCCACCTGGAAAAATCAAAGGGACATCAACCACCGCTGAAGCCGACTCCCCTACATTATCCGGAACCGTCGTGTATTCGAGTTTGAATTCAGGATTAAGCACGACTTCTACACCCGCTTGCTGTGCCACTACCCGAACTACAATAGTAGCTTTAGTAATCAGACCTTTAAATAATGACGGTAATTCCGCGATGCAAGACACGGATCCGCTCGCCCGCAGGTAAAAAGTGTCGCCGGCATTGACGGTATCAAGCGGGGTTACTTTATCTGCTTTATAAAAATCCCAATTATAACTATATGTGTAACAATTTTTTATATCGCCGGCAAGAGACGCGAAAGTCGACTGAGGCTTGACGATAATCCCAGCCATAATCGTAGCTAAGAGCATCAGAACACTGAATAACCGCCAAAAATATTTCTTAAACATCTTATTACTCGAGACAAACTGGCAACAAATGCCTATCTGTATTTTACCACCTGTGAACAAAGAAGGAGGAGCTTAGTCTCCCCCTTCTTTGTTTATCTTGTTTTAATTGGATCTGTAACAGCTATTTTTTCTTTCTCGATACCATCACGACCGCAACAACGGCAGCAACGACAACGATACCACCGATAATGCCGATGATCAATGGCCAATTGGTCGGATGAGGAGGAGGTGGAGGAGGAGTGGTTGTTATCACTGCCGGAGCTACCGTAAAGTCGCCAGTCAGTCCACCGACATTCACAGAATAGGTTCCTGCCTTATCCTCGGAGGTTGTAAATGTTACCGTCTTCGTGGATTTACTATCTACTGAAACGGTCTTGCTGGTGACATCTACATTATTTATTCTCAGCTTGACTTCATAAGTGCCGGGGGTATCGCCGGAGTTGGAAACCTGGACATTGATGGTAACTGTGCCGTTGATGTCTACAGCAGAAGGAGTCACCAACAGATTACTGACGGTGAAAGATGCCGGAACAACCGGAGTTGTCGGCTTTACCACTCCGGTCAGCACAGGTGCATTCACAACAAACTGTCCGGTTTGACTATCGATGCCGACGCTGTAAGTGCCGTCTTTGGTCTGCGTAGTGGTGAAGGTCACAACGCCGTTGACGCCACCCGCCAGTGTGATATCTTTCGAATCAACCGTGGCGTTGTTTATCTTTAAATTCACCGTATAGGTGCCACTGAGGTCGCCGGTATTACTAACCTTGACAGTGATAGTTACCTGATCACCAGGCTTGGCTTCAGCCGGAGATACCGTTAAAGTGCTGGCAGTAAAAGCTGCCGGCGCCGTTGGAACCAGGAGCGCGTATGTAGTAAAGTGGGTAGTTAACGCCGTAACCACATGATTGACGGTATCAACCACCGAATTCAACTTCGTCCAGTTACCGCTGGCATCCCTGAATGCGATCTGTATCTTACCGGCATCCGCGCCTGCAGGAATCTGGCTGACCGAATAAGGTATCGATATTGTGATGGCTGGACTGAAAGTCGCACCATTGGGTCCGAAGTCGTAGACAGCGCCTACTTCAGTATTATTGGCCGGTCCGGCCGGTGGCGCGGTCATCTTAACCATTGTTATCTGAGTAAGCCCGGCTCCGGCAGCTGTTAAGCCCATTGTATTGGCCGGAATTGTGATCGATGCCACGCCGTCATCAGAGCGGGCAATCACCTGATTAATAAACTGACCGCTGAACAAGATGTTACCGGTTAAAGACGTTGTGCCCGGCGTAGTAACGGTCGTTCCTCCGGCGGGCGGAGTTACAACCGGCGGGACAACCACCGTCGCACTGCCGAAACCACCATAGGTGCTGAGATGGTTAACTGTTCCAAAAATATATTTATCAGTGGTATTTACACCACTGCCGGGAACAACTTGCCATGTGCCGGAAGCAACATCCCACAAGTACAACTTTAATGTAGTCTCATCGGTACCGCTGGGTAACTGGGCGGGGTCATAATTGACCTGAATATAGATCTGATTCAGGTTGTTCTGTATTTCCGAAGATGCGATGATTTCCACAAAAGCGCCGGCGCCTAGAGTTGCTCCACCGGGATTGCCCACATTCCCTGACGGATTATCACTTGTAGTATTTACTGAAATATCACCGGTCACCGAACCGTTAGTCTGAACCTGAAGTGTAGTATCTTGCGATGTAACCGGGTATGGCGTCGTGCCGGTAACGGTGATCGTCTCTTTGGTGAATGAGGCTGTTGCCGTGCCTTTATTACCGGCGGAATCGATGCCGCTTGCCGTTACCGTATAGTCTCCAGGCGTAACCGCAAAAGTACCGGTATAAGTGTTGATGCCGCTCTGCGTCGTCACGACGGGCGTGCCATTCACATCCACAATCGGAGCTACGGATAGAGCTTTATTGGAAACGACTGTAATTTCTATTGAGGCTGTCGGGTCGGTCAAGCCGATCGTCAGAACCGGCGACACGGTGTCGACAATGACATTATAGACACCTGATGAACCGGTATTTGACGCAGCATTGGTAGCTTGAGCTTCAATGGTGTTACTGCCCTGATTTAATGTTTTCACCTCGCTGAAGGTGCCGCCGATTACCGGGATGGTATACAAGACACCATTAACATACAAAGCTACCGATGTAATGGAAGGATCGTTCACGGTACCGGAAATAATTTGCCCTGCCGCATTGGTGCGGAGGTTATTGACAGGCGCAGTCAAAGCAACATTCGGTTTGCTGATATCAAGAGTTACCGTTTTTACATTAGCCGGTGAAGTATTACCGGCGGCATCAGTTGCCCGCACAGAAATGGTATTTGCCCCCGGCTGTAGAGTTATGTTCTGACTGAAACGTCCGTCAGTTACACTTACCGGTAAAGGCGGATCACTGTTCAGAATAAGATTGGCGGTAGTTACGTCCGGATCATCCACGGTACCCGAGACAACCAGACCGGCTGTGCCGACATAACTGCTATTTATCGGAGAATTAATGCTTACCACCGGCGGAGTTGTATCGAGAGTTACTGTTCTTGAGCCGGAAGTACCCAAATAATCGGTGTCGGTCGGATGCGCAGGGTCATTGGCTGTTACGCAAATAATATTATTGCCGTTGGAAAGCGTTGCGGTTGTGTTAAATCCTCCGGCGGTAACGGTAGCCGGTGTCGATATCCCGTTAACAATCACATTTACCTGACTAAAGGTACTTCCTGTCAACGCAACCGTGCCGGATATTGTAACCGTCGAGTTATTAGTAAGCGTTCCATCGAGCGGTGAAGTGATAGTTATTGACGGTTTTCTCGCATCCACTTTCACTGTAACCGTGCCTGATTGACCGATATTTCCGGCGACATCAACCGCCTTTACCTGGATCGTATTCACTCCAGTGTTTAAAAGGACACCGGCGCTGAAATTGCCGCTGCCGTCAATGGTTAGAGTCACAGGAGTGCCGTTATTCAAAATCAATTGTTTAGTAGCCGCAAGGATATCATCGATATTACCGGTGATTGTCAGGTTTTTGTCGCTGGTGGTAAAGCCTGGCGTAGGGCTGGTAATCGTTACTACAGGCGCGACTGTATCTGCCAGAACCGTCAAAGTTGATGTGCCTGTTTTACCGCCGGTGATTGCGGTGATACTGGTACTACCCGCGCCGGCAATAGTCGCCACACCGGTACCGGATACGATTGTAGCTACACCTCCTACGGAACTTCCCCAGATACCGGCAGTATTAGTTAAATCTGCGGTAGAACCATCGGAATAAACGCCTGTCGCTGTAAAATTAAAAGTAGTCGTCGCTCCTGAGATATCAGTGATCTGCGGGTTGACAGGGGTTACCGAGATGCTTGTCAGAACGGCAGCATTAACGGTTAACACTGCTGTACCACTTTGTCCCCCATAGGAAGCAGTGATAGTTGCCGAACCCGGCCTGTAACTCGTGACCAAACCACCCGGGATTATGGTGGCGATAGTATTATCGCTGCTTGACAATGTGACCATATCGGTCAAATTAGCATCGGGACCGATTGAATAATGACCTGTAGCTGTAAATTGCGTCGTTTCACCGGCGTTTATTGATAAGCTTGTGGCGGTTACACTAATACCGGTGACAACCGCTGTGGGATCTGTTACCGTCACACTGATAGCAGAACTGGGAACTGCGTTAAACGTGGCGGTGATATTAGCGGTACCGGCACTGAAGCCCGTCACTACACCGGTATGTAAGCCGACGGTAGCATGAGCGCTATCGCTAGCCCAGTTAGCGGAAGTTGTGACATCCGTTTTAGTACCGTCGGAATAATTTGCAATTGCGCGGAATGTACGGGTGTTTCCGGCAACAATCACCGCGCCCGCCGGATCAACACTTACGCTACTGACAGTTGCCGGGTTGACGGTTATGGAAATAGAGCCGGGTATACCATTACTGGTAGCGGTGATTGTCACCGTACCGGGGATGTGGCTTATTAACAAACCTGTAGCATCTACCGAGGCAAAGGCAGAGTTGGCGCTCGACCAGACGACACTATTGGTTATTACAACATTGGTTGTGCCATCAGAATATGTGCCTTTAGCCACTAAATTAAGTGTTCCGCCGGCTGCCACGGATGTAACGGTGGATGATGTGACGGCAATAGAAGTCAGCACCGCCGGCGTAACCGTCATCAGGTTAGTTGTACTTGTAATAACTACCGAATCAGTCCTTGTGAATGAAGCGGTAATGCCGGTATCGCCGATAGCCGTTGCCGCTGCTGAAGAAGCTAAACCGGTATGCGCCCCGATTGTGGCTATTGTAGTTGTATCGCTCGACCATGTCACTGACGTAGTGATATCACCGGTTGAGCCATCTGAATAAGTGCCGTTGGCCGTAAACTGTTGAGTCCGTCCTTTTGCTATTGAGGGACCAACGGGTGAAATGGCAATGGACATCAGATCCGGAGCAGCAACAGTCACAGTCGCCGAGCCGGTTTTCCCACCATAAACCGCTTGAATAAGGCCGGTGCTGGTCGCCGCACCTGAAGCGGTAACTAAACCGCCGCTTGAAACAGACACATTTGCCGGAGTGCCGCTGGACCAGGAAGTGATCAACGAAGTAATGTCCGCCGAAGAAAGATCGCTAAAGTGGCCGGTGGCTATCAGTTGGCGGGTCTCTCCTTTCGGTACCGATAACCCGGATGTAGCCGATATCGTAATCGAATCCAGTGTCGCTGCTGTGATCGTCAAACCTGTACTGCCATGTACCGATCCGACTATAGCCGTAACCGTAACCGATGTTGCACTACCACCGGGCGTCAGTAAACCGTTTGACGCACTAATGGTCGCTCCGGCAGTTACTGACCAGCCAACGCCAGTATTAATACTATTGGGAAGAACACGATTTATGCCATCGGAATAAACGCCCGTTGCGGTATATTGGATATTACCGGCGCCCACGGGTATTTCGGTATTTGCCGGTGTGACTGTGATTCCCGTCAGATTAGGGTTATCCACCGTGAACGTTACCGTCGCAGTATAACCGAGGTAACTGGCCCGGATAGTTACGGTACCCTGTACCAAACCGGTAACATGTCCGTCCGCGGAAACCGTAGCAACGGCAGTATTGAGACTAGCCCAAGTTACACCTGCCGCATTAGAAGCAAGGGTTACATTTGTGGCTGGAGTCGTATTATCAACCACTAACGATAGTGAAGAGGTTGTTAAACCGGCGGCAACATGCGGAGAAACATCAGTAATTCTGAGAGCGGTCACCCGCGCCGGTCCAACCGTTACCAGAGTGGCATCGGTGCCCCCGCCGCTTGTGTACGGAGTACCGGTCACAGAAGCGGTAATAGTTGCTGTTGTGCTAGCAGTATGACCGGTAACGAGACCTTTGGTCCCGCCGGTGTTACTGACCGTAGCATTACCATTATTGCTGCCCCATGTCGCGTCTGCCGTATGATCAACCCAGGTGCCATTGGTGTTGTAGGCAATGGCGGAAAGCTGCACAGTATCGCCGGCGGCGACCGATGGATTATCCGGTGTAATTCGCAGATAATCAAACACCGCCGCAGTTACTGTTAAAGAAGAAGTGCCGCTTATACCGAGAGTAGCGGTAACGGTCAGAGGACCTCCCGCTGCCACACTTTGTGCCAAGCCGGTGGTGGCATTAATGGTCGCTACCACAGGATTAGAGCCGCCGATCGTCCATGTTACCAGATTGGTAATATCAGCGGTGGACATATCGGAATAATGGCCGGTCGCCACATATTGTTGTATTTTACCAAGAGGAATAGAGGTATAAAATGCGCTCACAACAATTGACTGGAGTGTTGCGGAAGTGACATTCAAGGTTCGCGTATGAATACTGGTCAGTGAGCCATATGTAGCGCTGATATCTGTCGCACCGACGTCAATACCTGTAGCGAGACCAGTAACACTGATTGATGCCTTGGTTGGGTTAGAACTGTGCCAAACAATACCCGGGGCCGAAGTCAAATCCGCAGTTGAAGAATCGCTAAAAGTACCTGTAGCGGTAAACTGGACAGTGCCACCGGAAGCAACTGAACTTGCCGGTGCGGAAATGTCGATCGATGTCAGTGCTGGCGTAGAAGCATAGCCGAGGGATACGGCATTGCCCATTACCCAGTCAAAAATGTTTTGGAAATGCAATTCCGGAATACCCTGAGTAAACCACATCTCCGCTTGAACCGGAGACTCGACTACCGAGGGCCCGCCGATGCTGCTCCACGGCGTAGTGGCCGCACCAACGAGTTCGCTGGAATTCTGTACACTCCAGACAATGCCACCACCAGAGACACTAGAGGTTGCATGACCGATAACGGCACTGGTACCAGTTAATGCATCTCGAAGGCCGGTGAAAGAAAGGTTTCCTAGCGTATGTAGGAAATTTGCGAGTGACCCTCCCCACAGACTCGTCAAGACATCAGGTAAGTGTAAACTTTTAATTTGAGTAAAGACATTTGACAGTCCGACGGCATTTAAATTAGTAACCCCGTTGGTATACCACATTTCATAACTACCATCGGGTGTTTTAATGACACACGGGTCAGCCACACTCTGCCGAATACCAATCGGAGAGAGACTAGCGCCGGGAAGAACCTGCGGATTTACCACTCCGAATGTAGAACCGCCATGGGCTGTATCTTCAGCGTAACCAATCACCAGCGCTGAGTTATTAAGAATGCCGGTCAGGTCGGACATTGATATTGTGTGCGCAGCGATTTCCGTCAGAATATCACTAAGGTTACCGCCGTTGAAAGTGGTGCTGAGGCGGGTATACCACATCTTATAAGTGCCGCCATCCAGAATTACTGAAGGCGCGCCGACACTATCAAACAGATTCCATACACCTCCGCCTGTGGTAACATCAAGCGCTGTAGTTACGTGGCTCCATAAGGTATGTCCATCTGTAGAATCAGCGTATTTAATTACTGTCTTGGTGCTATTCAGAAGAGAATCGAAGGCACCTCTTCGAACCGATGGAGTAGCACTTCCCAAGTTGGTGAAAATAGTTTGAAGCCCACCCTGGTTAAGAGTTGATTGCAGGCTGGTATACCACATCTGATAGTGGGTGGCATCAATTCTGATAACCGATGGGAAACCAACACTCTGAAAGATATCCCCGGTAGTGCCCAGCACATTGGAATTCACAAACGTCCAATCATTACCATTACTGGAGGTCGCATAACCGATAATAGTCCTTACATGACTAAGTATGTCCCAAAGAGAGGTTGAATTAATTCCATGCAGGTCATTAAGGAAAGCATCAAAATTATTGGCTTGGAGGTCAGAAAGGACAGTCCCCAGACCCATACTATTCATGTCAAAAAAAAGGTCTGAAAGAGATATATCAAAGTTAAGATGTGTATACCACATTTCATAGTGAGTAGCATCGTCTTTAATTACACAACTATCGATTATATATTTGTCATTAATTGTCATGCCGGGTGACTGCGTCCAACCCGGAGCAGCTTCAACCGGGCTTGCTTGCTGGAGAACTGTCACCGGAATAAGACTGAAGACAAATATTGCTGTGATTAATAATCTGAGAATACGCCCTTTCATACCACACCTCCGAACCACGAGTAAATATTCAGGAATTTTGTTAATTATGAATAGCCCACACAACGTACAACATACTTGTATACTATCGTACATATATTTGTCAAGTACGGTCGAGCTTGTTTCGGTACTATTATAACAGATTCAAACCACGAATGAATAACGACTGGCGCCGACCTGTTTTTCAGGATATTACCGTTTTATTAAATATTTTTAGAAAAAAACACGGCAGACAAGGGGAAACTATTTACGCATGGTTTACGAGTACACCGGTACTAAAGTACTACGCAAAAAGAACCTGTTGAATAATAAAACGGGCAGGCCGTTTTAAAGTGGGTCAAAATCAGTCCATTTTGGGGTCAATCTTGGGTTTTGGACTTTCCGCTTTCTTGTCCGGAGTTGAGGCGCTTGGCTCCTTATTCACGGGAGTAGATGCGGGGTTACTTTTCTTATGGTCGGTCACATAAAACCCGGAGCCTTTGAAGATGATCGGTACCGACGTAAAGATGCGGGACGCTTTGCCGCGACACTGCGGGCAATGAGCCTTGCCATCCTCCCCGAAGCTTTTCTTCACTTCAAACCGGTGATGACATTTCTCACATTCGTACTCGTATATCGGCATAAGCGCCCTCCCCTCTTAATTAAGCGTCTTTAAATATTCCTGAAACCGTTGCAAGTCTTTGGCGGAACCGGCTAATTCTCCCGAATCATCAACCGACAGTCCCCAATAACGGCTGAGTCCTTTACGGCATTCTTTTTTTGCCGGACCGGCTGCCCATTCCCGGCACGCCGCCGGTTTAAAAGCATGGATATGGCAGAGCCACTTGGCTTTCCCTGCTTTTTGCTCTAAAAAAAGACATTTCCCGTCTTTATGTGCCAGTAAATGTGTATCGATTCCAGGCCAACGCGGGTCGGTACAGTCGCTCAGGAATTTCTGCAACGAAAGACCAAGGTGATTCGCTATCATCTGCGATTCGGCAGTGTCAAGATGCGGCTGGAAATCACTGCAACAAATGCCGCAATAGAAACACGGGAAGTCGGCGGTTAACCGTTCTGAATTGCTTTTTCCGCGAGTTATTGGAGTTTTCACCTCAGCTACCATCACCGTTTACAACACAAAATACAACACCAACGATGATTTCTTGCTGCGGTTTGCCAACATCTGAACGCCAACAATAATTGCAAGCCCCGTAACTTAAGGACGTAGAACACAACCCCATATCTTTATCATACAAGTTTATGGGGCAGCGCTCAATATTACGATATTATGTTAACTGTGTCTCTGCCCGGGTTCGGCGATAATATCCAAGTCTCGGGTATAACTGCACTGGAGACATTCCATATACCAGCCGTTATAGTCCTTATCCAGAAAAATGTTGCCGCCGCATCTGGGACACCGTCTTGTGCCTGCTGCTCTTCTCATGTTAATCCTCTTTCGAGAACTGTATTTTTAAAAAGGTTACTGCCTTTACGAACCTAAAAACGAGGCATCACCTTACATAATTCGTCCTCTGCTTTTAGAATATACCGTTTTTTTATGTAAATCAATAGGTTTTTTAAAAAAAGAAAAATATTTTATTGTAGCTAAAAACCCCTTGAAATCCGATTTTTTTGTGCTATATTATAGGCTTTTAAAAAATCAGTTCTTTTTACGAACGCCTGGATAGCCAAAAGGGTTGGGGAAACCCTCCAACAATTGCGGAGACTGGTCTCCATCTCGACTATTGATTATTGCATCTTGATCATTAGCGCTAGAACTTGATTACAAATTTGCCGTTTTTATAGAATAGTGAATCGTCTACCCGGATTTCACCACCCTTCCGCAGATCACAGACCATATCCCAATGAATTGCCGATTCATTTTTACTGCCCGTCTCGGGATATCCTGAACCCAGCGCCATATGGAAACTACCGCCGATCTTCTCATCGAAGAGTATTTCGCGCGTGAACTTCTTGATCCCTTCATTGGTGCCGATGGCAAACTCCCCGACTCTTTTCGAACCATCGTCAGTAGCGATTGTCTTTACAAGGAAATCCTGATTCTTTTCAGCGGTAGCTTTAACTACCCGCCCTTTTTCAAACCAGAGCCTGACACCTGTTACCTCGCGTCCACCGTAAATTGCCGGATAAGAGAAATAAACATGGCCTTCCATGCTATCTTCAACCGGCCCCGTAAATACCTCCCCATCAGGCATGTTTACCTTACCGTCGCAATTTTCAAAATTACGCCCGGCAACATTCATCCTCAGGTCGGTCTCTTTGCCAATGACGCGGATTGTTTGCTTACCTTTCAGCCAATCCACAATTTTTTGTTGCTCTTGTGAAAAGCGTTTCCAGTACCCGATCGGGTCATCCAAGTCCGGCAGACAGGCGCCATAAACAAAATCCTCGTAATCGATCAAACTCATCTCGGCATCCTGCGCCAGGGCATTGGTGGGATAAGGACCTAATACCCAACGCAATTCCCCCGAAGCCGAGCGTTTCATCATGATCTTGATCAATTCGCTCCGCGATTGAGAACGTAACACCGATTTCACCGGGTCAACCCCGCTCAGTGCTTTTGTATTCGAGTCGGATAATATATAGATACGCGCGTCATAAGTGCTCATCACCTGTTTATAAGGCTCCGGGAGAAACTGTAATTGCTTCTCGTTACCGTATTTGTAAACCATTTCTTCCAACCCCGGTAAAGTGGGCATCACAAACGGGAAACCGCCCGCCTGCAGAACTTTAGCAAATACTGCTTTGATCAATGGCTCACCGGAGGTCTCCCCCTGAATTACTACCTTGTCGTCCGGCCTTACCCCTACGGAATAATTCACCAGTAAATCTGCCAGTTTTTCAACTCTTATGTCCGCCATATATTTATCCTCCTGATTTTCAGCTGAAATTTCGCCTTTCTCTTGTTCAGATTATAACAGTTCGACAAACGATTGACATCAAGGATATTGTCATTCCAGCGAAAGCCGAAGGTACTTTGCGCAGCAAATGTACTAGAATCCGGAAAATAATACAAATAGATTCTTGCCTGCACCGGAATAGAAAAACCTTGCCCTTTCACCACCAAATAAAAACGTCGTCAATATTTCCACATGTACCGGGATTGATATAGAATATCTTAATAGGCAGGTGTTGGATATGGACGCCAAATCTTCAGCAAGCTTAAAAATGGCGCAATTGATCGAAGACGAAATCAAACGGTTTGTTTGCGAAAGTCCGCTCAACCGCTTCCCTGACAATGAAAATCAACCCATTTTCGATGAACCGCTGGTGAAATTTGCCGACGGCAACGACCCTGTTTTTAATGAGCTTAAGACGATCATCGGGCCTGACCATTTAACTCCCATTGAAGCGCTCTTAAAAACGTATAACAAGCAGCCGGAAGACGAAGGCAAATTGGTCTCGGTCGTCAGCTGGATTTTACCTGTCGCAAAAAATATACGTGAGTCCAACCGCGAACAAACTGCCATCCCAAGCCGGTATTGGTCATATACCAAATGGTATGGCGAACAATTCAATAACGCCCTGCGTAAACATGTTGTTGAGATGTTTACTATAAGGGGATATTTAACTACCGCACCTGCGCTTCAGCCATTTTTTAAAACGCAATCAAATGAGAAAGGCCGGTATTCCAATTGGTCGGAACGGCACATTGCCTATGTTGCCGGGCATGGCACATTCAGTCTCTCCGATGGTTTTATTACTGAAAAAGGTATCGCTCACCGCTGCGGCAGCGTCGTCATTGATTTAAAGCTGCCGCCTAGCGCAAGAAAAGCCACGACTCCCTACTCAAATTGCTTATATTATGTAAATAAGAGTTGTAAAGCCTGTATCGCCAGGTGTCCGTCGGGTGCCATCACTGAGGCGGGTCATGATAAAATCAAATGTTATGATTACATGAGTCTCATTCTGAAACAAACGAAACCGGTTTATGAAGGGGATTCTCGCACCTGCGGACTCTGTCAAACCAAAGTCCCCTGTGAATTCCAAAACCCAATAAGTAAGTAGGGTCAGGTTTCCGAAGGCCGGAGCCGCAGGTACTCAGTTTTTAACTGATGTATGAACCTGACCGCCTTTCTAGGTCGTCGTTCCTGCGAAAGCAGGAATCCAAAATGTCAATATGAAGCGATGAAAAGACTAACTCTATCAAGTTAGCCTTTTCATTTTAACAAACTTAATTAGTTACTACGCCTTCTTCACACCCAGAATAACCACATGGTCATTGAGTTTGAATGTCTCCGCGGCCACGCCTTCTTCAGGTTTGCCTTCTATCAGACTGCGTGAGAGCGTCTCCAGTTTTACGTAATCGGCATAATTAGTCATTACCTTCTTGACGTAATCATCACCCTGATAATATGTGACGATATAATCGGCGATTTCAAAACCGGCTGTTTTGCGCATGGTTTGTAAGCGATGCACAATTTCCCGTGCCAAACCCTCTTCTGCCAGTTCCGGTGAAACGTTTCGGGGAACAGCCACCGAAACCTCGCCTTCCATACTGACGCATAATTCCGGCATGTTTAATTCTTCTGTTTTATCCGCGAATGCCAGTGTCTTCACGTTGAGTTCTTCCAGGATCTGCGGGGTTATTCTGATCAATCCGTCACGGTCACGAGCGGAAGCTACTCTTACAATTGCCTGTCCCAAAGGTTGGCGTACCTTCACATTCGCCTGGCTGCGGGCGGCGCGACCCAGACTGCACACCTTCATGGCCAGTTGTGTATCTGCTGAAAGCTCGCGATTAATTCTGCTCTCATCCGCCGTAGGGAAATCAGTTAAATGAATACTGATGGGAGCATCCTTGTCGATAGACCGGACCAGATTCTGATAGATCTCTTCGGCGACATACGGTGTGAACGGTGCCATCAATTTCGAGACGGATACTAAACACTGATAAAGCGTATTATAGGCCGATAATTTATCCGTATCGCTTTCGCTCTTCCAGAAACGCCTCCGACTCCGCCTGACATACCAGTTGGACAACATGTCCACAAATTCCTCAATTTTACGGGCCGCGCCAGTGGGATTGTAATTCTCCAGAGATGAATCGACGTCTTTGATCAATTGATTCAGTTCGGATAATATCCAGAGATCAAGCTCCGGAATTTCTTTGGTTGTTTTTTGGGGGTCAGGTCTATAATTGTCGATATTGGCGTACATCACAAAAAATGAATATACATTCCAAAGAGTTAATAGGAATTGCCGGGTGATATCTCCCACCATTTTAGTATCAAAGCGCCGAACACTGCCGGGCGGCGCTGAAGTATAACAGTACCAGCGTAAAGCATCGGCGCCGTGCAATTTAACCACTTCCATCGGTTTTACAACATTGCCCTTGCTCTTGCTCATTTTCTCGCCTTTGGCGTCGAGCACCAGTTCCAGACAAATACAGTTTTTGTAACAGGGACGATCGAATAAAAGCGTCGAGATCGCGTGCAAACTGTAGAACCAGCCGCGTGTCTGGTCAACGCCTTCACAGATATAATCGGCCTGCCGTAGGTCTTTGTCGAATAAGTCTTTGTTTTCAAATGGATAATGCACCTGCGCAAAAGGCATTGAACCGGAATCAAACCAGCAATCGATTACTTCGGGCGCGCGTTTCATCTGACCACCGCATTTACCGCAAATAAACGTAGTATCATCTATGAACGGCCGGTGCAGATCATATTCTCCGTTTTTCAGCTTATGCGCTTCCATCGAATTCATATTGACATTGGTTTTCCTTTTTAGTTCGTCTACGCTGCCAATACACTCGAAACTACCGCATTTTTCACATTTCCAGATCGGCAAAGGCGTACCCCAATACCGTTCGCGGGAAAATGCCCAATCCACATTATTCTCCAGCCAATTACCGAAACGCCCTTCCTTGACATGCTCAGGATACCAGCTGATAGAATTGTTGCCTTCGATCATTTCGTCTTTCACGGCAGTGGTACGGATATACCAGCTCTGTTTAGCGTAATATACCAATGGAGAATTGCAACGCCAGCAGAAGGGATAGGTGTGGCGGATTGTGCCATGTTTTAACAGCAACCCGCGTTCCTTTAGATTCTCCAGGACAAGCGGATCAGCGGCTTTTATAAATTTACCGGCAAACGGATAATTACCGATGATTTTGCCCTGCAAATCTACGTTATGCACAAAATCCAGACCGTTTTCCTGTCCCACCTGATAATCATCTTCGCCATAAGCCGGCGCGATATGTACGATGCCGGTGCCGTCTTCCATTGAGACAAAGTCCGCCGCAATAACATGGTAGACCAGACTTTTCGACGGTTTCTGTGCTTTCAGTTCATTACCGAAAGTGAAACGTTCTCTTTCGACACCAAACTCGTGCGGATTGAACAGCGGTTCGTATTCCAAACCTACCAGTTCACTGCCTTTGATTGTCGCAACTACGGGATTCTCGCCTAATCCCACCTGATTCCGCAAAGCATCTGCGAAAATAAGATATTCGCCTTCAACCTCAACCATTGCATATTCCGCATTGGCGGCAACCGCAACGGCGGTATTGCCCGGTAGCGTCCAAGGCGTGGTAGTCCAGGCCAACAGGTAAACTTTTTTATGTCCAGTCGACTCACTCAATTTTTCCAATCCGGTCGATTCATGTTTGGATTTCAAATGCGTTCTGAACTTGATATAGACCGAGGGGTCTTCCGTATTATCCTGATAGCCTAGCGCCACTTCATGCGAACTGAGGGATGTGCCGCAACGCGGACAGTGCGGTGTGACTTTGTACCCCTGGTAGATCAATTCTTTGTCCCACATCTGTTTGATCGCCCACCATACCGACTCGATATAGCTATTGTTCATCGTGACGTAGGCATGCTCCAAATCAACCCAATATGCGATCCTTTCGGTGAGATTATCCCATTCCTTTAAATATTTGAAAACACTCTCCCGGCATTTGGCATTGAATTGTTCGACGCCGTAAGCTTCGATTTGCGCTTTGCCGGAAAAGCCGAGTTGCTTTTCGACTTCAAGCTCGACCGGTAAACCGTGAGTATCCCAGCCGGCAATACGCGGTGCATAATAGCCCTTCATTACCTTGTACCGGGTAATGATATCCTTATACGCTCTCGCCAGAACATGATGAATGCCCGGATTGCCATTGGCGGTCGGCGGGCCTTCATAAAGTACGAAACGGGGCTTTCCTTCCCGATTCTGTACGCTCTTCTCAAAAATATGGTTCTGTTTCCAGAATTCCAGATGCTTCTCTTCGTTCTGCGGAAAATTAACCCGACTGCTAACCGGTTCAAACATATTAATACTCCTGTATCAGTAAAATTCCGAATATCAAATTAAAATTCTCAAATAAAAACCAATATTAAATTTGAATTTTTGTAATTTTTTGCTTGACTATTGATATTTTCCTTCTGCCCTGTATTTAACCCGTATAAAACAATAAATCCCGTCCTTTGTAAGGGACGGGATTTTCAATAAACCCGCGGTACCACCCTATTTCCCCGAATCATCGAGGCTCTCTTTCAAGGTTTTGTTCGACAGCGTTAACCTTGAAGGGCACATAACAATGCCCTCGTCGCGGATAACGGTTGACGGTACCGGCCAAGTCTACTCGGGGGTTATCTTTAGGCCTCTCTCCCCTTTGTGGGAGAGAGTTAGAGTGAGGGGAAACTCCACTCTAGACATTCCCTTTTGGGTTGGCAGCTCAGGAGGGATTTTCAGAGGGTTGGGCGCGTCTGCTCACACTGTCTCAGACTCGCTGGGCGCTATGGACGCTCTTACTCTTCTCCTTCAACGCCTTTACACGGTAAAGTATATCATTTCATATGTCAGGAAAGCAACGGTTTGTATTGAAAAGGTATATACTATATATAGGGAAGGCATGGGAGTTTATAATTTCAGCCAGGTATGTGAACGTAAACTTGACAGCCTTCTATAGGAATGATATAGTTAAAATTTGTCAAATATGCCTCACAAGGTTTTTACCGTTGTTTTTAAATTTCCCACAAGCGCCAAGGTGTTTTTTGGTACTATTTCGGCGTAACGCGCATTTAACTTGCGTCTAAGTAACTAGCAAATTTTTAGAGGTGTTTTTATGTCGTTAGTGCGTACTGTGTCTGCCAAATCCCCCGT
>Ga0182021_10002612_pt1 | contig 21040 bp, 21 predicted proteins | sample 612E3MmetaG_FD_120493 | JGI IMG/M metagenome (GOLD analysis project Ga0182021, IMG submission 120493) | Permafrost microbial communities from Stordalen Mire, Sweden - 612E3M metaG (Illumina Assembly) | ecosystem: Environmental > Terrestrial > Soil > Wetlands > Permafrost | place: Sweden... | reverse complement strand
GAAAAAGATCCATCATTCAACCAACATGGGTTCTTCATACAGGGCATAATGGACGTCCCAATTCCCGTGCCAGCGGGTCAGTTGATTACAGTCCACATTGTTCCCACACAGCCGGGAGAATACACGATCATATGTACGATATTTTGTGGAACAGGCCACGGTGACATGCACGGCACACTTGAGGTTCTGCCCTAATCCTGTCAGGGGCACGAACTCTTGCAGATAACTTCGACCCAAACCGTGAAGAACTACGTTGAAGTCACGAAACCACCAATCGTCTTTCTCCTCGTTTTCACATCTCTTGCAACCATGATAATTGCTTGGAAGCACACTCTTCTTCCGCTGACTCCAGAACTTTTCGTGGTGGCGGCAATCGCAATCACAGCGGCAAGCGCTGGATGCGATACTCTCACATGCTACATCGATCGGGATATTGATGCGATAATGAGTCGGACCAAGCACCGTCCGATTCCAAGTGGTCGTATAACGCCCAGAAGAGCATTGGTGTGGGGGTTGCTGCTCTCAGCCGTCGGTCTCATCTTGGCTTACTCGATCAATGTCTTATCCTTTCTCTGGATCGCGTTCGGCATTATCGACAATGTGGTCGTATACAGTCTCCTTCTGAAACGCCGCAATCCTCTCAACATAATTCTCGGGGGAGTGAGCGGTGGACTACCCGTGATGTTTGGCTGGAGCGCTCTGACAAATGGTGTGGAGCTTCTTCCCGTCCTGCTCGCAGCTCTGGTCGTATTGTGGATCCCAGGTCACATATGGAGCCTTGCAATATTTACGAAAGAGGACTACGCGAGAGCTCGAGCCCCGATGCTACCGGTAGTTACAAAACTCAGCACTGCTTTGCGATGCATAGTTTCGACGGTCATTCTGATGGTTCCATTTTCGCTATGGATTTACTTCGAGGGCAAGTTCGGTCTATTGTATTTGGGGGTGGCGATCGTTTTCGGACTTTGGGTGGTCCTCGTCAACGTGCAGCTTTTCGTACATCCGGATAGTAAGATGGCTTATCGAGCCTTCAAGGCGTCTAGTCCTTACTTGTTCGCTCTCTTCTTCGCTATGATAGTTGACAGTTTGGTTCGAGTAATCTGAACGACTAAGAGATCAGTGGGCCCAAACGTTTCGGGACCCTGCACGTAATGATATCTTTGATGCCTTTTGCCCCGAGAAAGCGCATAATCAAGTGGAAGGCGAAGTCATTTCTCATGAACGGATCAGCACGTCTCCTCAGATGTGTGGATACGCGCATCTCTCGGCCCATGACCGCCTTCCAACGTCGCTCATACTCAGAAAGTGGGATTCCTTCATGCACGTGATCAGCCGCGACCTGCCCTGCTATCTCGCCAGTAATCATTGCTGTCGATATTCCTCCGCCATTGGTCGGCATAACCATCGCTGCAGCATCACCCACCGCTATTACATGGTCGGAAAATGTGCGTTTTACAGGCCCATCTACGGGCAGAACATCTGCGATCATTGGACCGGATTTTCCGCCGTCCAATTTTGTCTTTGTCAAATTGCACTGCCGGAGAAAGAACTCTAGGTATGATTTGCCCTCGTTGCGTTGAGAATAGGAAGTTCGGATTCCTATGCCCACATTAGCCGTTCGATTACCTTTCGGAATTATCCAACCATACCCTCCCGGTGCAAACTCTGTTCCAAAGTACATCTCCGTAACGGACTGATCAACTCCCAATTCGCTCATCAAGTACTCGTAGTTGATGGCGATATTGTTCGGTGTCATGTAGTCGTTAGTGAGAATCCCCGCCGATTTCGCAACCGTGGACGGAAAACCATCGGCTGCGATAACCACCTTCGCCTTGACACTGTCGTTTCCGTTCTTTCCAACTAGAAGTTCTCCATCGTGTTCAATCAAGTCGACGGCCGATCCTAGTTCGAGTGTACCCCCCAACTCTACCACCTTCTTCGCCATTCCCTGTTCCAATTTGGTTCGGTCGAGCACATATGCTTCGAAGTCAAATTCGAACTCTCGACCCCTAGGAGAGACAACGCGAATCGTCCTGCAAGAATTGTCGATCGCTTCTTGGGGCACATCAAAGACGTGCATATATTCTCCCGCGCTCGGAAGTAGATACTCCATTTCCTTTCGAACGGGGAAGTATTCTCCGCATTTTACTGGAATTCCAACAACGTTCTTCTTGTCGAAGATGTGAACGCTGAGACCGCGCTCGAGGGCTTGAACCGCAGCGTACAATCCTCCTGGGCCGGCGCCAGCTATGACGAGGTCCGCTGATCTTTGCATTTTATTGGAGTTCCTGTTTGGTGGTTTAGAGCGTGGGTTCCTCAGGGGCTCATATGGGGGCAACTGGCATAAGGTAGTTGGCTACTTTCGAGAGGTAGTCAAGCACGGGACCCGGATACACTCCCAGAATGACTATGATTATTGAAGACACTACTAGAACGCCTATCATTAATCTTGGCTCATTCAATCTCTCTGCCACCGGGGGATCGTCGAAGTACATTCTCTTGACCACCCAGCCGTAGTAAGCCATTGAGAAAGCGCTGTTCAATACGCCAGCTATGGCCAGCCACCATAGTTGGCCGTCGGCAGCGGCGGTGAAGAGCACGAGTTTGCTCATGAAGCCGCTGAGTGGCGGTACTCCAGCCAGTGCGAATAGAGAGATTGATAATGTGAAGGCGGTGATTGGCATTCTTCTCCCCAGGCCTGAGTATGAATCCAAGTTTGTGGTTGAGAGTCTGCTGTATACTGTGGCTGCAGCGATGAAGGCGGCTGTCTTCATGATCCCGTGATTGAGAATGTGAAACAGTGCTCCCGTGATTCCGAGCGGGCTAGCCGCTGCGATGCCGATGAGAATGTATCCCGCTTGGGCTATGCTTGAATAGGCTAGTAGTCGTGTGAAGTTCTTCTGCATTAACGCGGCCACATTTCCTAGCGTCATTGTCAGAATGGCTATGATTGCGAATGTTCCTGACCAATCAAGCCTGAGTGCAATGAGCGTGACTACGAAGACCCGGATTACGGCGGCGAATCCCCCATTCTTGGTTCCGGCAGCCAGGAAGGCGCCTACGGTTATGGGCGCTCCTTCATACGCGTCGGGTATCCACATGTGAAATGGAACCGCCGCCACTTTCATGCCGAAACCAGCGACGAATAGGACCATGGCGAGCATGGCAATTGGGTCCAGCCTTGGGAGAGCGGTGCTCATCGCGTTGGCGACCGCGTAGAGGTTGGTTGTGCCAGTTATCCCAAACGTTAGTGAAATCGCGTAGATTATGAGTGCCGAAGAGAACGCTCCGAGAATGAAATATTTCAGTGCAGCCTCGTTTGATATCGGGTCGTCCTTCTGGATCCCGGTCAACACGTAGGTAGGTATGTTCATCAACTCCCACGCCAGAAACAGGACGATTAGGTCAACGGAGAAGGCGATCAACATCATACCGAATGTGGCAAGAAGAAGGAGGCCGAAGTATGTGTCAAGGTTCCTGTTTTCTCTCATGTAATATATCGAGGCGACGCTGATGAGCAGTGTTATTACAATAAATACAATCGTGAAGTAGGCAGAATAACTATCAATTGAGAGAACATCAAAAACGATATCCGGGGTCGTGACGCCGCTGCCGATCAGCAGCGCAACTCCTGCCAGGGTTATGAGTAGGCCTAGAATGGACCAGTAGGCGACCAGCATTCGTTGACGGAGGCGAGTCGCCAGTATTCCGACTAGAGGCGCGAGAATGGCGAAGATTGGGAGAGTGAACAGCAAGGTAGCTGATGTCAGATGCATCGGCTTCGCCTTTCTAGGACTAGCTTAGTTGCGGTTCGTTCACGTAAATAACGTTTCCCGGAGATAGCAAACGTTTTTCTTAGCGACCCAAGTTTCATTGCGACTTCGGAAACCAGTGAGTGTTCAATGTCAGGAATTGAGACAATCAAGATAATCGTGGACTCAGAAAGAGAGGCCGCGAAAATGCTGGCTGACGCTGATGCTAAGGCTTTGGAGATTCGGAAACGATTAGACTCCCTCATTCAGATCCAACGAAATGAGGCGCTCAACGCTGCCAAGAAAGAAGCCGCGGCTTTGGTCCAGAAGGCTGAGAATGACGGGAAAGCTGAGTCTCTGGAATATGAGAAGGATGCCGAGAACAGAATTCGCACGGTGGTCAGCCGAGCTTCGGCTAAGAAAGGTGAGGCGGTCGAAAAGCTCGTCGCGCTCATTTTAGGGATGAAGGCTTAATGTCTGAGACTGGAAAGTTTACCGAAGAAATCCTGACGGCTGCAAATGAAAAAGCTCAGGTCATTATCAACGAAGCAGAAACTTCGACGCAGCACGCTCTGAACGAGGCTAAGATGCACTCAGCGAGAGAGGCTGAAGATGTACTGAGTAACGGGCGGGCGGAAGCGGAAGGGGTAAAGCGTCGCAAGATCAGTGAAACGCGCCATAGGTTGAAGCTTAAAGAACAGTCTGAGAAGAGTAAGATACTGACCGATGTTTTGGAACAGACAAGAGCACGCGTCAACGACGTTGCCAAGGATGAGAATAAGTACTTTGCATACTTGGTTGGTCTGGTTTCCAGCGGTATCAGCGAGATCGGATTGGACGCGGTAGTAGTTCACCTGAACAGTCGTGATCTAAAGCAGATCGACCTGAATAGGCTTGAGCGAGAAATTGCTAAGAATCCTGGGAAGGCAATCAAGATCGAATTCTCGAAGGAACCAATTGTTGCATCGGGCGGAGTGATCGTTTCGAGCATCGATGGAAAGACTCGCATCGTCAATACCCTGGACCAGCGATTCGAAGCGCTGGAATCCAAGCTGTTGATTGAGGCAGGTAAGATACTCTTCGGCGAATAGGAAGACTTAGTGAGCTGTATCTGAAATTGGCAGGAGCTGGCAGGTACGCTGAGCTAGCCGCCGCTGTGCGCTCTTTCAAGGGTGAATTGATTCGTCCCAACCAGATAGAAAGATTCGTGGAAGCAGGCTCGCTCTCCGAAATAGTTGGTCTGTTGACCGGCGGCAAGGTCACCTATGCCGACGGAATGGATTCTAGCGCCGTTGAAGTCTTTCTGACTCAAAGGGTAATGGAAGTGGCGAAACGAGTGGCGGCTTATGCGCCATCGGACTCACGAGCATTACTGAAACTCTTTTCCACATCGTACGAGTTAGAATGTATGAAGGTTATCATAAGATCGATAGCTGACCAGATCCCGCCAGAAGAAGCCCTCCGACACTTGGTTCCCGCTGGCAAGTTCACGGAGGAGCGCTGCAAAGAGTTGATCGAGTCAAGAAACCTCAATCGAGTGGTCGAGATGATTGATGACGCTTCCTTGAAGCAATTTATTGCGCCTAGGCTCACGGCAGAAAGGAGCGGAATAGCTGCCGTGTCCGCAATCGACCAATATTACTACACTCGACTTTGGAACGCCTCGAATCTCCCAGACCCACTTGACGCTCAATCAGCGAGGGGAATAATCGGGGAGTTCATTGATAACCTCAATATTCTGCTATCATTCCGGGCGCGACTAATAGGTCTCGACGCTAGATCAACCTCGGACCTCATGATCCCCGTGAATCATGCGCTCGGACACTCTCTGAGCGAACTTGCGGAGAGCACGAGCACACAGAACATAATGCGGGTTCTTGAGAAAACACCCTACGGTAAAGCGTTTCAAGGCTCAGGTCTGAGCGATGGGAGAGGAGCGAGTGTTGAACGCGCATTGAACCGCAATCACGCTGCTACCTGCCTCAACGCATTCGCGGGATCACCATTCAACGTCGGCCTAGCCCTGGCGCTTCTATTCCTCAAGAACTACGAGCTACGCGATCTCTTTAGCATAATCAACGGCAAAGCCAACAACGTTCCAATGGAACACGTACTGAACTCACTAATCCTGCGAATTTCTTGAGTCTGAGAAAGCGTTATAATACTAATCCGGGTTCTTAGCGGTCGCAAAGGTGCTAAGGAGCAATGAAGTCGAAACATCAACTGATGCTGAGTTTCCTTTTAATGGCCATCGGAGTACTGACGATCTCAACGATGGCGGTATTCGCGTTCCAGCAAGGACCTACTCAAGTGGGTCAGACAGTGTCAAGTGACAAGGGGCTTTTCCTCGTGGGCGCAGGGATTGCTGCCGGATTGGCATCATGTGGTGCCGGCATAGGCCTGGGCACCGCTAGTGCAGCTGCCATCGGAGCCATAGCAGAGAAACCGGAGATGCTCGGCAGAACACTTCTATTCGTAGTCCTCATAGAAGCAATTGCGATCTACGGGTTGGCAATGTTCTTCATAATATACTCCAGAATCTGAGAGCATTCAAGAACGAACTTTTCTTCATCTGATTCCCGCGCGGTTCAGCCGTGCTGATGCGGCTGCATGAAATCAGCACAGGACAAGCCGCAATCGGCTATTATGGGGCGGGAGTATGAACTGGGTAGCACAAGCGCTAGGTGAGCTTTCGGAGAGCAAGTTTGCTTAGGTTTTCTAATCAGACTGTGGCGCGTGGCCTCCGCTAATGTGGCACAAGCTGAGCTGCATGCATGATGATCGAAAGCAAAGGCGCCGGATATAGACCGAGAATCAACAGTGGAACCAGAAATGCTGCCAGAGTGAGCAGGACATATGTCGACGCTTCCCTGGACCCAGGAGCCTTCCCTTGAGGAGTCGCCAAGACTCGGCGGAGCATCCAAACGAAGTACCCTGCGGTTATTCCCGGAACAAGCACGGCGATGGCATAGAGGGTGTTAACCGAGATCGCTGCCAAAATGACGGTATATTCACTGATGAAATTGCTGAACCCGGGAAAGCCCATTGCGCCCAACGATGCCATCACTAGTAGGAAAGCCGTTTTCGGCATAGCGCCCCCCAAGCCGCGAAGTTCACGTATGGTGCGAGTTCCCATATGCTCGTGAATGACACCTGACATCAAGAACAAAGCGCCGATGACGCACGCGTGATTGAACATTTGGAATACTGCTCCAGTAATTCCTGTAGTAGTTAATGCGAACGCTCCGAGAAGCACGTAGCCCATGTGGTTGATACTTGTCAGCGCTATCATCCGTTTGAAATCTTGTTGCACCATTGCGACTATCGCGCCGTAGAACATGGTGAGGAGACCGAAACCTATGAAGACCGGTGCGAGGAACTTTGAGCCTTCGGGTAGGAGAAACAAGTTCATTCTAATGAAACCATAACCTCCCATTTTCAAGAGAAGGCCTGCAAGTAGCACACTGATGGGAGCTGGGGCTTCGACGTGTGCATCTGGCAACCAAGTGTGAAATGGTACAATGGGTAATTTGACTCCGAATCCCAAGAAGAAACCGAGCGAGATCAGGATTTGCACGGTTAAAGGCAACCGTAGGTTCACCAGATTGGTGAAATCGAAGGTGTGAGGTGTTGAGTAGACGTACAGGGCTATGAAGCTAAGGAGTATGAGTATGCTCCCCACGTGGGTCATGATTAGGAATTTCATTGCCGCATACTTCTTTCGTGGCCCTCCCCAGACGCCGATGAAGAAGAACATAGGAATGAGAACCAGTTCCCAGAACGCATAGAACGCTACCAAGTTAAGGGACGTGAAGACCCCGATGATGGATCCTTCGAAGATAAGTAGCAAGGCGTTGTACTCCTTGACTTTTGTTTTGATTTGTTCCCAAGATCCTGCTGCAGAGAGGGTTGTGAGAAGTGAAGAGATGATGAGGAAGGGTAGGCTTATCCCGTCAATGCCAAGTGTGTAGCTTAATCCGAAGATCGGTGCCCAATCATATTTCTCAACGAGCTGAAAACCGGTTGACGCTCCGTCGAATGTGATGAATATGAATAGCGTTATCACGATTGTCGAAGCTGCAATGAGTATTGTGAGGGCTTTCGATAGCTTGTCGCTTTTGAAACCTGCAAGGTAGACAACTAGGGCACCAATGATTGGTGCGAAAACAAGGAATGACAACAGAGGCAATTTTGTTCCCTCATACCATTAAGAACAACACGGCGACTGCGAGTGCAAACAAACCCAGTACGAAGACCATAACGTACTCCTGTGGGACTCCTGTCTGGAGTCGCCGAAGTGCGGACGAGAACCTTCGACCTTCTAAGGCGATGCCATTGATCGTCGCATCGATCACTCCTAAATCTACACCCTGTCCCCCAGTTGAAACCTTGACTGACAGCTGAGCGACTGCTCCGCTTATTTTGTCGAAGAATCCTAGTTCGATCCATCGTTTGATTGCGCCTGCGGCCGAGATTGTCCCGTAAGCGAAGATCCGATAGTAGACTGGGTTAATGTACCAGCGGTTCCAGAGGAAGTTGTAGATCGACCGAGCAAATCCCTTTTCGCTGACTAACGATGTCGGGCTCAATCTTCTTGAAATGTAAAGCATGTAACCGAAAAATCCCCCCACGAGCAGCATGATCAGAGACCCCGCCGTTGCGACCAGCGTCGCCTGCTGCTCAATTGCAGAGCTCACTGGGGGAGCCGTTTCGGCGAGAGGCGTCATCGTGATGGCGAGGGCGTGAGTGAAGAACGATTCAACGTATGGTCCAGCGAGACCTATCAGGACAGTTGCGATTGCCATTATCACGTATGGAACCCACATCAGTCGGGGTGCCTCGTGTACGTGATGCCCCTCCTCCTCAAGTTTCCTAACGTGATCGCTGGGGGGACCTAGGAAAACGAGCCCCACAACCTTGAGGCTGTAGAGGATGGTAAGTGCCACAGTTCCCCAAGCTAGGAGCATGAGTGGTAATTGTCCGGTTAACACGGCTGCTGCTATGATCGCATCTTTGCTCCAAAATCCGCTGAGCGGCGGCACACCTGAAAGTGCAAGCATCGCAACAAGCATCGAGATGAACGTAATTCGCATTGATTTGCTCAGCCCGCCCATATCACCCATGAATCTTGACTCTACACTGTGCAAGATAGCTCCTGCAGCTAGGAATGCAGTTGCTTTGAAGAGGGCATGAGTCACGAGGTGAAATATGCCCGCTGACATGCCTGTGACAAATTCCGATGCCAAGCCCCCGGCGCCAATTCCAAGCATCATGTATCCTATCTGTGAGATGGTTGAGTAAGCTAGGAGCTTCTTCAATTCTTTCGACACAACTGCTTGGGTCGCTGCCATGAAAGTCGTGAACGCGCCTATCCACGCGATTGCTTCGAAGAAATATGTTGGCTGCCCTAGCTGAACGACTATGTTGTAGAACATCGGTCCTGCTCTCGCTGCCAGATACACTCCCGCAGTCACCATCGTTGCCGCATGAATCAACGCCGAGACCGAAGTGGGCCCAGCCATCGCGTCTGGCAACCACTCATGCAACGGAAACTGTGCAGACTTCCCAATCGGGCCCCAGAAGAATAGGAGAGCCAGAGGGATGAGCAGCCCCATTTTGAGTAGGGGAGCAGCCCAAATTACACTGCTTGATAGGTCGACGAAGTTCAGAGTTCCGGAGTAAGTGTAGATCATGAATATCGCGATCAGTAGACCAATATCGCCTACTCTTGTGACAACGAGCGCCTTCATGCCGGCATGGCTTGGTGAGTACGCCATAGGAACATTCAGGCACTTTTGATCCAAAGTGCCAACCCATTTGTCGACTGGATCCTTGTACCAATGACCAATCAAGGCAAAGGAGCATAAGCCAACGCCCTCCCAGCCGAAGAAGAGTTGAAGCAGATTGTCGGACATCACAAGCAATAGCATGTTGCCGATGAAGAAGTTCATGAAGAACCAGTATCGAGTTAGCCCATCATCGCCGTGCATGTATGCCAAGCTGTAAACCATTATGAGAAAGCTGATCCACGAGACGACGTTCACCATGATTATGCTGAGCGGATCTAGTAGGATTCCTGCTTTGATGTTCAAGCTTTGGATCCAATTGACCTGAAGATCCTGAGGCGTCTGGAAGAGAGCGAACGGAATTAGGAGACCTGCAGAGGCTGCGCCGAGGAAGGAGAATGCGATTGCTCCGTAGTCTCTCATCTTCGGACTAATCTTGGTCATCGCTGGGGTGAGAATTGCGCCGACGAACGGGAAGATCCAGGTGAGCCATCCTAAGAATTCGTACAAGCCTTAACCCCCCAAGATTAGTTTGACAGCAGGTAGGAGCAGGCCCTCCACTAAGTCTGGAAATATTCCGATAACTAGCGAGATTGATCCCAAAACCAGTAGAGGACCGGTAATGGTCCATGGGGCTTCGGTCACGCTGTTGAGGTCGGCTGGCAGTGGTCCGAAAAATATGCGTTTCACAGCCCAAAGCGAGTATCCAGCGGTTAGGACCGTGGAAATGACGGCCAAAGCTGAGAGCGCAACGCGTAGCATTGAACCCACCGCGAAGCCCTCGTTGAAGCTTCCTGCAAAGATGAGGAATTCGGAGATGAATCCAGTTGTGGGAGGGATTCCCATGATCGTTAAGAATCCTAACAAGGCCGCGGTTGTTGTTATTGGCATCTTCGATGCCAAACCCCCCATGCGGCTTATGCTCCGCAAACCATGCGTCTGCAGGATGATCGCCCCCGCGACCATGAAAAGAATCCCCTTGCCCAAACCATGGCTGACGTATTGTAACATCGACCCAGAAACACCTAGGATCTGAAAGGACGATATGCCGAGCAGGATGTAGCCCATCTGGCTGATGCTTGAGTAGGCCAGCAGGCGTTTGACGTCATCTTGAACTAGAGCCATGGCGCCACCGTAAAGCATCGTGACCACCGCCCAAATTGTAAGCGCCAAGGAGATCTGAAAGAACGCTGTGGGGAGAGTGGACATTACGATTCTGACTATCGCGTAACCCCCGATACCTATCATCGCCGGTGACAGCAAAGCGCTGATGGGAGTTGGTGCTTCTGCGTGTGTGTAGGGCAGCCAGATGTGCAAACCAAACGCTGCCATCTTCACCAAAAGACCTACGACCATCAGTACCGTGACCCAAAGACGCAGGTCCTGTGGTATTGTCGAAGCGACGATCTTTCCGAGATCGAAGATGGGTTGACCTGGTGTTCCGGCAAGAAATCCCAACCAGAGTATGCCCGCAAGAAACGACAAGGCACCAATATGGGTCCACATGAAATACATGAAGGAAATTCTGTCGCGATCACCGTAACCCCACCTAGCGATCAGGAAGTATGAGGGTATCAGCATTAGTTCGAAGAAAAGGTAGAACTCAATCAGATTTGTCGCCATCACCGCACCCATCATTCCGACCGAGTAGAGCAAGAGAAGCGCGTAGTAGAGACCGAACTGCTTTGTCTTCTCACCGATTATATGAGCCATGTATGGAATTGAGTAGAGCGACATCAAGGTGCACAGGAGCTCGATGATGAAGAGAATTGGAATGCTCAAGCCGTCGAGTTTCAGCCCAAACAGTCCGATTGGGCTCCAGTCATAGAACTCTTGACCGCCGCTCTGCCAGCCCGCAACAAGCGTGAGGAAAGTGGAGTAGGCGAGTGCGATGAACGATAGGTACCCCGCTTTGCTTCCCCATTTGTTCCCGGCGTAGTACGTGATGAAGACGAAAACAAGTGGGACTAGGAGAATTTGTAGGATCTGCATTTGCATCGAGTTTCATCCTTTCAGCTTGTTCAGTTTCCTGACATCGACGGATTGATTAAGCCTGAAGGCAACGAGGATAAGAGCCAAGCCGACTGCCGCCTCTATTGCTGCCACAGCGATCGAATAGAAGACGATTACCTGACCCGATACCTGCGGTGGGTTGAGGTAACGTGTGAAAGCCACAAAGTTGAGGTTGGCTGCGTTTACAATTATCTCCACTGCGAAAAGGATTCGGATTGCGTTCCTCTTCGCAGTAAGCCCGTACACGCCTATTCCGAGGAGCGCTGCGGATACGATCAGATAACTTACGAGAGAAACCATGACCTACTTCTCCAGCTTAGCCAACACCAATGCTCCAATCATTGCTGCAGAAATCAAGAGAGCAAGTATGACCAATGGAATAGGATACTCAGCAGTAATGACCAAGCCAAGACCTGAGACTGGAAGGTCACCAGGTGGCGGTTCGGAAGGTAGAGTTGGTCCCGCGAGTGCCGCTACACCTGAAATGGCTACTGCAAGCAGTCCCGCCAGCCAAAGGCCTACGGCGCTTTGGCCGTCCTCGGAAGGATTCGAGAGAGCGTCAGTCTCCTCTCGGCGCACGAGCATTATTGTGAATAGAATCAGCACGACTACTGCTCCGCCGTAGACAGCTATCTGGAGCATCGCGAGGTACGGGGCGTCGAGGAAGACGAAGAACCCAGCCATTCCTCCGAAACTGAGACCGAGAGCGATCGCGCCGTAGATTAGTTCCTTCGCGTGGAGAGCCAAAATCGCGGAGACGATCGTTATCGCAGCCAGGAGAACGAATATGAGGTCCGATGGGATGACAAGCGGCATCATGTCAAATCCCCATTGCCGCGGCTAGACCGCTGGTAATTAGCAGTACTGTAAGGAAGACGTTTGCAAGGCTGATTACGAGTAGGCGTGTCCATCCTATTTTGATCAGCATATCCATCCTAATTCTTGCAAAGACGCCTCTCGGGATGATGATGCATGTGGTAACGATTAGTGTCTTTATGATGAACCAGACGGGTTGCGGAATAAACGCCGGCCCCCACCATCCGCCCAAGAAGAGGACCGTTACGAGGGCGGACATCAAGTATAGTTTCATGTAGAGCGCCAGGAACTGCAGCATGAAAATTGCGCCGCTCGATTCTGTAAACCAACCCGCTACAAGTTCTGGTTCTGCCTCCGGAAGGTCGAAAGGTAGTCGCTCCAACTCGGCCATTATCGATATGAAGAATACTATGAAAGCAAAGAAGGCTGGGACAATAAACCACATCTTTTCCTGGGCGTTCACGATATCGACCAGACTCATAGAACCCGCAAGCATTACTACACTAAGCGCGGAAATCCACATCGGAATCTCATACACCACCTGCTGGAATAGCGAACGCAAACCTCCCAAGAAAGGAAACTTGCTGTTGCTGGCCCATGCGAAGAGGATTATCATGAGCGGGAACATCGCTGTATTCGCAAATACGAACACTATTCCCACGTCGAGGTTCGCTATCACCCAATTTTGACCAAATGGAATTACGGCGAACGGTAGGGCTGCCAGGAACACGAGAACGAGCGGAACTGTGAGGAAGAGAATGCTGTCGGCTCTGTAGGGCAAAATTACCTCCTTGAAAATCAACTTCACCCCGTCGGCCATTGGTTGCAAGATTCCTCCCGGGCCACCCGCGTATAACGGACCAATCCGCAGCTGGATTCTCGCGAGGAGCTTTCGCTCATACCAAGTCAGAAACGCGGTCACTAGCGTCAGATGAAGGAATCCTGGAAAGATAATGATCTCGATGAAGGTGTGGGACATGATTACTGTAATTACGAATGGGATTATTTCGGCGGGCGTGGTTGGGATTTGCACCAATTTACCAGTTCTCCCTTTGCAGGGCTAGATGCAGCGCGTATGCTAATGGCGCGGCTAGAAGCAGTAGAAACAGAAGTATCGGAAAAGATCCGTACAACGGAATTTTGGTGAATATGATTCCCCAGGGGAAGAGAAACATTGAGACGACATCGAGCACAACGAACATGAGAAGATATGGGTAGTATTGCATTACCAGCCTCTGTCTTCCTTCGCCTTGAGGAATCTGGCCTGACTCAAAGGGCATGTCGCGGAAAGGGTCACGCTTTCTTCGCGACCAAAAGAATGGCAGAGTCAACATTGGACCCGTGAGTAGGATTATGACAATTCCCCAGATCACAACGACGAACCAGGGATTCAAAGCCATGTCAAGTCCCAGCGAGAGACCTAGACGATTTGCCCAGAACTCAAACCAACGCAATATAAATCATCCGAAAGTTAGACAGCGGCCTTTTGTGTTGGGAGTCGACGTTTTTTCGGAATCAACGAGGCTTTGGCAGGTCGAGTATGTTATTAGAAGGCAGCGTGCTTTGGCGAGATTCGATTGGAGGTACGGTGAGCATTGTCTTGGCAGTCAGCTGGAACGACGCACTTTTGGTGTGGCAAGTGTAGCAAGCAGGTTCCAGCGGAGGCGGAGCTGATATTCAAGGAAGGCAAGTTGCTTTGGAAATGGAAATGCTCTACGTGTGGGACAGATTATGCAACAGAGTCCTGAGCGAAATCTAGACCTTGCGTTCTAATGAATAGTCGGCAAAATCCTCCAAAAGAACCCTCTTATTCGCATCGCGCATACCTTTGAGTTGTTGTTTCGCCCTTTCAACATGCTCTCTGGATTTCTTGAGCGCGAACTCGATGGCTTTTTCTCGGACTTCCGCTAATTCCATTGAGTTCTCCTTCTTTTGAAGGATCTCGCTCGTGCGGCCTTGTTTTGTCGCTTCGTCGAGGTAGTGCATCAGCACGAGGTTAACCCTGTCCTGGGTTTGTGGATTTCCCGGGCTGTCTAGGATGTCATCCTTGATTTGGAACGCAATGCCGATGGCTCTGCCGTAATTGTAGAGGCAGTCCACTTCTTCTGGGGTTGCACCGCCCAGTACTCCTCCGATGCCTGCTGCTGCACTAAACAGTGACCCGGTTTTCAGGTCGGCAATTGTCAAATAGTGATCTACGTCGATTGCAAGCTCGGTTATCACGTCGAGAATTTCGCCTTTGCTCAGGTCGACTAATCCCCACCCCGCCAGTTTCGTGATCATCGAATCCTTGTATTCTGATAGGATTTGTACGCCTCTCGAGGCGAGAAACAATCCGGCACTGAGGGCTTTGTCATCTGCGAAAGCATGCTGAGTGGTGGGCACGTTCCGGCGTAAGCGATGCTTGTCAATCAGGTCATCGAATATGAGAGATCCGGCATGTAGGAACTCCATGGCTACGGCAGCATCAAGCGCGTGTGTCGAATCGCCTCCCACGCTCTCACATGCCAACAATACGAGAACTGGGCGCAGTCTTTTGCCGCCGGTTCTGAAGGTATACTTCACGAGTTCATAGGCTTCGATTTGTTCAAAGCCAGTTGACAGCAGTTCGTCGATTCGCTTGTTGATCAATGCACGCTTCTTATCGAGAAGCGTCTCAATGTCCTTCATTGGGGTCAACTGTCGTGATTTGTCGCGAATGACTCAGCAAGCCGTTATAAATGGTACTTGCGAACGCCTTTGCAGAAATCTGCCAAGACATTTTCTGGATTTTGCGCTTTGACCACTCCGCTGGCTACTAGCACGCCCTGCGCGCCGAGTTTGAGGGCTGAGTAGACATCTTCTCCAGTTGAGATTCCTGCACCGCAGAGTATTCTCACGTCCGGATTGACGGCTCGAATCTCACGTACCGAATCGCTCACTACTTCAGGTCGCTCCTTGGAAACTGCCCGCCCAGAACCAATCAGCTCTGGTGGCTCGATGGCCACCATGTCGGGTCTAAGCAAAGCGACAGCGGCCGCCAAAGTTGCAGTTCCAGCACAGACAACAGTTGACAATCCTGCTGCGCTGGCGTATTCGACAGACTTCTGAATATCAACAAGTTTGATGGTTCTTTCGGAGTGGTTGATCAGTGTCCCCGATCCGCCTGCGGCTTTGACCGACTCGGGGAGCACATGTCCAGTGTTCGCGCCGGAATTAATTGGGTCTATGTGCTGTGCGAATACAGGTATCTGAACCTGGGTTGCTATTTGGGCAATGTCACAGAATTGTGGTGCCACTCCGATTCTAACGTCGCTGTTCTGGGCCACTTTTTCTATTTTTCGCGAGAGGTCAAGCGCGCGTTTTCCTGTGGCTTCGAGGTATGTTTTGAAGTTGATAAGCAAAAGTGGTTCTGACAAATCATTTATTCCCATGTCGAGGCACATGTTCGATTGTAGAACAATTGTGCGGCTAATGGTGCGACATAATTAAATACTGACTTTCCGATACCCGCCACGGGTAGCTGTGAATTGAGTTCTCAGAAAGTCACGGTTTCCGTTATCAAAGCCGATGTTGGGTCGTAACCAGATCATGGAATGGTTCATCCGAAACAGGTCGAAGTAGCGCAGCCTTCGCTTGAACGGACCAGGAAGGACGGGCTGATTGTTGACTTATTCGTGACCCATGTGGGCGACGAGTTGGAGCTTATTATCACGCATCGAAATGGAGAGGATAACAAGCAGCTTCATGAGATGGCTTGAGAAACTTTCGTCGAGGTTACGGAGAAAGTTTCTAAGCCGCTGAAACTTTACGGTGCTGGACAGAATCTGTTGGCGGATTCGTTTTCTGGGAATGCTAAGAGGATGGGCCCGGGCGTTGCTGAGTTTGAATTTGAAGAGAGGAAGAGTGACCCGGTGCTTGTTTTCATGGCGGACAAAACTGAACCCGGCGCGTGGAACCTGCTCTGTTCAAAATCTTCGGAGACCCGTTCAATACAGCAGGATTGGTAATTGACCCGGCCATACATGTGGGTTTCACTTTCGAAATTCTGGATGTGATCGACGATCAGACGGTTAGGATCAAAACCCTCGCTGAAGTCTACGACTTGCTCGCACTCATCGGAACCTATCACGTTATGTTATCTCGATCTACCGTGATGACGGAATGCCAGCTGCAGCGGCAAGCACTTCTCGATTTTCACTGATTGCGGGGAGGTGCGTTGGAAAGGATGATCCGGTTTGCATTGTTCGCGCCCAACATGGTTTGCCAGCGGTGGGTGAAGTGCTGGAATCTTTTGCCTTTCCACACTTGGTCGCAGGTTGGATGCGTGGTTCCCATCTGGAATCCTTGATGCCTGGCAGTCTCGGTGACGTTCAGGACCGGGTAAGCAGATTCGATGGCCCTCCAAGAGTCGTGGGAGCTGGATTCTAGGTCTCCGACGCAAAACTGATCGGCCCCGCTGACCTGTTCGGTGACCCAGCATACGATCGCGCCCTGCAAATAGCGAACAAGATAACGGATTACATGTGCCAGCATGGCCCATTCATGCCGCATAGACTCGGACCTGAAGAGATGGAGTACACCACCCTTCGGGAAGTGCTGGAGAAGCTAAAGAACAGATTCAAGAAGCGAACAGACGAGCGCACTATCGAGACAACTGGTCCAACCGTCGCCTATGCTCGACCATAATGCGACAGTTCATCACTACATCTGGCCCTGCCTTCCATCCCCTTACTGTAGAATCTTCGTCAACGATACCGAGCCGCATCGATATCGAGTTTAGATAGCCGTAGGTTTTGTGCAACTCAATGACCTGGTCAACGGTAGGCGCAGGATCTTGTGCTCGCGCGCTCTTCAACTGTTGACATTGATGCGGTGTTCAGTTGAGAAGCACTGTAGGTTAATTCATCCTTGAAATCCACGAGAAGTCAATTATAGTCGACATTCTCATTTTCAGTCGATACTAATTGAGTCTTAGAATACTGGTTTGCGATCCAATCCATCAAGACGGGTTGGCGGCACTCAAGCAAGCTGGTTTTGATGTTGAGGAAGACTACACGCTCACTCCTGATCAGCTTGTGCACCGGATTCCCGAATTTAGCGCTGTAATCGTGAGAGGTCGTACCAAGATCAATGCACCGATCCTGAATGCGGCAGCAAGACTGAAAGTGGTTGCAAGATCAGGGGTTGGATTAGATAATATCGATTTGGAGACTGCGCGGAACAAGTCCATTCAAATCGTTTCGACTCCAGCAGCACCCACAACGAGTGTCGCTGAGCTAACAATTGGTTTGATATTATCGGTTCTGAGGAAGATTCCAAAGTCAGACAGTGCTGTGAAGGAGGGTCGATGGATCAAGGGAGAACTCATGGGGTCTGAGCTGAAGTCTAAGACGATCGGAGTCTTGGGCGCTGCCGGACGCATTGGCTTGGAGGTTGCGCGGATTGCCATGCAGGGCTTTGGAGCAGAGGTCGTTGGCTATGACGTGATTGATTATGCGGATAGGGCTAAGCGTATGGGCCTTCGCGTTATTTCAGCAATACCGGATCTTCTCAGAGAGGCAGACATAGTAACCATTCACGTGCCGTATATGCCGTCCACCCATCACTTAGTTAACGAGAAAGCCATGAGCGAAATGAAAGATGGAGCGATTCTGATCAATGCATCGCGCGGCGATCTCGTAGATGGACCTGCACTATTGCTGGCCATCAAGTCGGGGAAGATCGGAGGCGCAGGCCTGGACGTTTTCCACAAGGAACCACCGGTAGACGAATGGGAGAAAGAATTGACCAAGCTACCGAATGTGGTTTGCACTTCACACATCGGTGCGCAAACCGTGGAATGCCAGAGGCTCGAGAGCACAATGGTCGCGGAAGAGCTAATTAGAATCCTTAGAACGTGAACATCAACACCAAATCCATGGCGAGTGATAATGGAAATCACATTCCAAGACTTCGAGAAACTCTCGCTGCAGGTAGGAAAGATAACCTCTGCCGAAAGAATACCCGGAATGAAAAAAATCCTCAAGGTACAGGTAGACATAGGCGAGAAAACAGCAACTGCAATTGCGGGAGGCGCTGAATTCTACGACCCCACGAGCTTCATCGGAAAAAGAGTCATCGTCTTGACAAACATGGAACCAAAGACTATTGCCGGTGTCAAATCAGAAGTCATGTTACTCGCGGCGGACTTCGAAGGCAAACCGATCTGGCTTACCGTGGAACAGGACGTCCCCGTAGGTACGAAAATCCGATGAGCGATCCGGAGATTTCGTCAGGCAAGAAGTCGTTTCAGGAGTACTATCCGGATAATCTAAGCTACTGCTATGGTTGTGGTCGGCTTAACGAGCATGGGTTGCAGATTCGGAGTTATTGGGATGGAGATGAGACGGTGTGCACATTTACGCCTAAGCCCTTTCATGTCGCTGTCCCCGGTTTTGTATATGGCGGCCTGATTGCTTCGTTAATCGACTGCCATTGCACTGGGACCGCTTCTGCAGCAGCGTACCGCGCGGCGAAGCGTGCAATGGGCACTGATCCTCCTCTTCGTTTCGTAACCGCCTCGCTCCGCATCAAATACCTCCACCCGACGCCCATCGGAGTGCAGCTCGAAGTGCGTTCGAGAGTGAAGGAGGTTAAAGACCGCAAGGTGGTAATGTCGGCCACGCTCTCTGCCAACGGCGAGATCTGCGCAGAAGGCGAAGTGGTTGCAGTGCAAATGCCTGATCAGATGGAAGGCCCGCCGCCTTGAGTGAAGCGCCACAGTGAGAATTAGCGTACCTAAGGTGGGAAGTGCCAAGACCTGTTCCCTCGAGTATGATAGTTTGTGTTTTCAAGCTCTTGAAGGGCAGCTTTCTTGGAGCGCTCGTGGTCATTGTTGCATTTGCTGTATCAGCAAGCAAGATCGATGCGGATCAGACAGTTACGTTCAGTACAACTGTGACGGGGCGCCGTTGGATGTTCCGGAGGTGCCAGCGAGGTATGTGGAAGCACTTTTGGGATTGCTTCTTCTCGTTCTGGTATTGGAGGTAGTATTGGTGTTCCTGGTCAGGATCTACCGTAAGACGAGGTTTTTGCAGAAGCCCCCCTAACAATACTCGCACGAATGCTAGGATCCTTGTTCAACAAAGTCGAGAACACACAGATTGGCTCCAACCCGGCTGAGCGAATGAAGGTGTCGAAAAATGGAGTTCCCGCCGCAATTACTTTGAACTTTAAATAGTAAGCGCCGTTTTGGTTGCGCTACACGAGGTCTCGATGAGACAGGCTGTGCCAGACATTGCGCCCCATTGCAATTGCAATACTGTTTCTGATCGTAGTTTCTATTTATGCCGCGCCAGTATCAGCGACAAACGTCACGATGACTTTCAACAAAGGACAACTACAGGCAAAGATGGTTCTGTCGGTTCATCAGAACATGACCGATTTTCCTAAGGAAACAATCAACCTAGACGCTTCAAGTGACGTGAGTATGTCCGCTGCATTCACTGCGGCATTGAGAAAGGTGGCTGGATCAGCGTCATTTTCAGCGCTAACTGTCGGCGTTTCCTCAAGTCCGACATGGCTCAATTTAACCATAACAACGAACGTCGTTGGAATGACAGAAAGACATGGTGACGTAGCTACTGCGAACATGACATGGAGATCGTTCAACGTGTCCTCCGATCTTCGCGCAGGCGATCTGAGCTACAATAATGTTGGGAGGCGGTATCTTCGACCAGTTGTGGCGTTCTATCAGAATGCAAGCAAGTTCGAGACAAGCCCGAACGCGACGATCAAGGCGGTTACGTTCTTTGTGAATGGGACCCTGTCCGTACCCGGGCCTATGGCTACGAACAGTGTGGGAAACTTCACGTTTCTTGACTTCAGCGCATTGAGCGCCCCGCTCGCGCAGTGGAACCGAACATACACGCTGTCGAACAACACTTCAAGCTGGAAATATGCGCCCCCGCCCTTGATCAATGCGTCCCTCAGGGTTCAAAGTCTCAACAAGACTTTCACAATCTTCGCAACCAGTGTTTACAGCGCTGAGATCACAGCTAGCGGGCTCGTCCAGACGCAAGGAGAGGTGCTGCTGACGGATGTCGGAACCGGATTGAACGAGTGGATTATGGTAGGCGTGGTAGTGCTGGCGCTGGTTCTGGCGATCGTAGTCCAGATAATGTATGCGCGCAGGAAGAAAGCTGTGAGATTAGGCCGCCGGTAGACTTCAGCCGCGAACTCTCTCTCTCGCCATTTTTTCAAGCTCTGCCTGATCGAAGAGACCCTTGAAGTGTTCTTTCAGAATACCGGTGTACTGGGCAACTTCATCATCTGTCATGTACTGGAACATGTAGTCGCCTTTGTACGGCGAAGGATCGCCATCTCTTGATATGAATTCAACATGCATCAGAGGATCGCCACGCTTGATTGTTATCGGCTGCCTAGTGTTGTTCAAATTGACCAACTCCAGCGCGAGGCGCCCGACAAAGCCGCTGTGGACCTTCGCGGCGTTGAGAAACGAAAGCCCCATCCTCCCGTATTTGCTCTTTGCAGTTAGATGTGAAACGTAGGTCGGGGGAGTGAAAACAACTTCGTAGGATATGACGTTGCGATGTTCAAGGTAGTGAAGGGTTGTCTCATCGCGGACCGTCATAACGTATCCATCTCCGTCCATCAATGCATAGTCAAAGGGATGAATACACTTGTACGTTT
>Ga0182021_10002610_pt1 | contig 21054 bp, 15 predicted proteins | sample 612E3MmetaG_FD_120493 | JGI IMG/M metagenome (GOLD analysis project Ga0182021, IMG submission 120493) | Permafrost microbial communities from Stordalen Mire, Sweden - 612E3M metaG (Illumina Assembly) | ecosystem: Environmental > Terrestrial > Soil > Wetlands > Permafrost | place: Sweden... | reverse complement strand
TCTACTGCATTTATCGCTGCTAACTTTTCTTCCTTGCTGTATTTAGTCATATAAAAACTGCACCTTTCTGTTGGTGGTGTCCAACTTTTGGGGTGCAGTTCAAAAGGCAGGGCTGTTTTTTATGTTATTGCAGTTTACTGAAATAATCTATTGATTAACTGCCAGTAGAAGGAACGTCAGTTGGAACAGTAGGAACAGCAGTTGGAATGGTTGTTGGAACAGTAGTAGCAGTAATCACAACAATTTGTGTTTGAATAAATGGTGTATTTGTTGGAACAGGGGTGATTGTAGGAGTGGGCGTGATAGTTAAAGTTGGTGTGGCGGTGTAAGCGGGAACAACAATATTGACGGAGACCAAACCGCCAAAAAAGCCGCCTGAGGCATTGACCATGCGCCAGTATCCGGCGTAAGTCCCGGCTGTTGTTGGCGCTGTCATGGCGATGGAAATATTGGCGTTATTCCCTGCAGCAACCGCTGAACTGATGGCGGTGGTGGCACCGCTCATCTGGCTGCCGCTGACGAATTTGAGCGAGTAGGCGCTGCTCCAGGCACAGGTGCCGGTGTTCTTGATGGACCAGGTTTTGGTGAAGGTCGCTCCTGCCACAATACTGGTACCATCCGGAATGGTAACGTCATTTGCGAAAACAGCGTTATCGCAAGCATTGGCCAAGGCGGTGGCTACAAACGGTGTACCTGTTGGAATTTTAACAATCGTCCCAGTAGGGGTGATGGTTTGCGCAGTAGAAGTGACTGCAGGGGTATTGGTAGCGGCGCTGGGTGTGTATTGCGCGGTTAATGTCTGAGCTACGGCGGTAAAGATCCCGGAACTGATCTGGTTACTGTCAGTAGGTTTTTGAGAACAGGCGCTCAAAAGCGTCGCAAGAATGATGCACAATGCAATTATTTTCGTTTTCATATTTTTAACCTTCCTATGCAATAAAACAGAGAGATTCGTCATTCTTTATGAGATATCTTCTAAAAGTGGAAATAACTTGTAGAATTTGTACGAATCTGGCAAGAGTTAATCAGGTTGCGGTACCGCTGAGTAATATTCAATTTTTAATAAATTACAAAAGCGATCGTTTCGAAATTCGCTTATTTAATAACACTTTCTAATCATACCATTATTAGAATGACCTGCAAGTAAAGAGGTCTGATCATTTCTTTTCCCCGCTGGAGAGTTCTTGACTAACATTTTTTGCTAATTGACAAATTCTTTTAAAAAAATATCGACCAATTTAGGGTCAAACTGTATACCGGCTTGTTCCCGCAGATATTCGATCACTCTTTCTTTATCCCAGGCAGCCCGGTAAGGCCGATCGTGCAATAATATGTCCCAAACTTCCCCTACGGTAAAAAGACGGGCAGCGAGGGGAATTTCTTCGCCTTTTAGACCGCGCGGATAGCCCGTGCCGTCCCATTTTTCATGGTGGCAATAGGGAATGTCCAGCGCTGAACGCAGATAGTCGATATTCGAAAGCATTCTCCAGGCAAAAAGGGGATGTTGGTGGAGGATCATTAATTCTTCTGCGCTGAGAGGGGCAGGGTTGAATAAGATGGCATCTGAAATACCCAGTTTGCCAATATCGTGCAGGAGTGCCCCGCGGCGGATGTGAATTTGTTCCTCACGGCTAATACCCAGTTTCTCTGCCATTCGCATGGCTAATTCAGTCACACGCTGGGTATGCCCTTCTGCTTCTTTATCTCGCAAATCCATGGCTTTGGACCACCCTGTAATGGTAGCGTCATAGGCGGTGATCAGTTCCAAATTTGAATGTTGGATGTCTTCAAATAATTGCGCATTATCGATAGCGATGGCGGCCTGGTTGCCCAACGTCTCCATATAGTCCATCCAATCAGCATCCGGGTCGATCATGGAGCGGTTGAAAATTTCAAGTACCCCTTTGAGCTTTCCTTTGGAGATCAAGGGAATACCGATAAACTCGACAAACTCCTCGCGTTCAATTAAATCCTCGCAATTGTATTGTTCTTTTACCTCGGCCAAATTTGGAATGTGTAGCACTTTACGCACTTGGCCGACACTCCCTGCCAAACCGTGACCGAGATGATCAACTTTTGTCCTGCGTATGTTCAATTTAAAGCCATCCTCCGATATTAGTTCCAGGCTCTGATTGTAGGCATTGAGCAAAAAGATGGCGGCAGCATCCGCGTTCAATTGGGAACACACTTTTTTAACTAAAATATTGAGGGACAATTTTAAATCCAGGCTGGCGTTTATGGCACGGACGATTTCATTTAACGCATTGATACGTTTGAGCTGTTTTTGCACTCGTTCTTCAGCCTGTTTGCGTTGAATGACCGCTGTCATCTGGCGGCTGACATTTTGAACGCGCACGAGATCTTCGGCTGTGAAATCTTCTTCACTGGACAAATCTAAATATCCGATCGTTTTTTCTAAAGAGATCAATGGAATGAGCATGATGGAACGAAGATGCAATAATTTATAGATCTGAGGAACACTCTTTTGGATCAGCGCCCGTAAAAAGGGGGAAAGCGAAGGCGTATACGTGAATTCCATAATCCATTGTTGGATCTCTTGAGGATTATTTGTGATAAAACCACTTCGGTCCGCCAGGAATTTTTTAAAGAAACCATCTTCGCGGAAGGGAATTTGTACCCTGGGAATCGACCGTCCGATCACCTTTTCAATATTCTTGGTTAATTCGGGTGAAATGGTGATCGTATTGCTTTGCATTTCCAGGTATTTCTTGTTTGAATTAAATAAATATATTGCGGCATCTTTACATTTATAAGTTTTTCGAGACTCGCGGATAAAAACTTCGGTGATGCCTTCAATGTCTTCGCCGTAATTGACAGCATCGTTAAGCGCATTGATTAAAATCAAATCTTCAGATTTTAGACGAATTTGCTGCTCTACTATTAAATGATCCTTTTCAGCATCCATGGTTTCGAGCGCAAATGAAATACTTCGGCCGATGTCGTTTAACAAAATTTCTTCATCTACGTCAAAATCGAACGGCGCGGCCGCATAAACCGTAAATGCACCGATCACTTGATTGTGCAGGCAAAACGGTACTGCCGCTGAAGAGTGGTATCCATGCTCCAGAGCCGCCTCACGCCAGGGAAGCATGATTGGATCGACAGAAATATTCTGGCAGATAAAAACGCGATTTTCCAAAATTGCTTTGCCGGTAGGTCCCAAACTAAGAAGATTATTGTCGACCGTTATCTTTATTCTTTCCAAATAGCCGTTTTCTGCGCCTGCGAAAACAACCGGTTTGACAAATTTGCGGGCTTGGTCAATTAAACCAATCCAGGCCATGCGGAATTTTCCATTCGTGATCGCCACCTGACACAATTCTTTAAATAAAGTGTCCCGGTCATGAATTCGTACGATGGATTGGTTAATTTGGCTGAGTGCAGCGAATAAATGGTTTAAACGGAGCAGTTTCGCTTCGTCAAGTTGATAATCGGTCATATCTTCCTGAGTAACCACCCGATAAAGCAATTCTTTGGCCTCATGACGCACACTGACCACATTAATTTTGACGGGATAAATGCTGCCATCTTCACGCTGCATATGGGCATCGAAATGTGTTCTACCGGTACGGTCCGCTTCCAGGAGACCCCGTGTGACTAATTGATGATCTGCTGGCGCATACATACTGAGGATGGGTATGCCGGAAATTTCTTCGATGGTTCGCCCCTGCCGATTCGCAAAAACCGCATTGCAGGAAAAGATTGTGCTGGTGGAGGGAATACTGATCCAAATTCCATGCGCACAATTATTAAAAGCATCCGCCCAAAGTTCTTGTCCATCTATCACCGCAGGGTTTTGTGAAGATGCTAGAGTATTTTCTAATTCGACTCTTGGCTTAACAACCATTTTTGGGCTATTTCCCATTTGAGTTATCCTTCTTATAATGCTCTCACTTAATCATAGCAATAACTGAGTGCTTTGTATGAGAAAATCTCATAAAGGCAGGTGGATTTATTTCAGTAAAAGATGTGACTGCGGTGATCTTGAAAACAAGCCGGACTGCGTTCAGCGAAGGATGGCCAGTAAAGCTGCACCGGAATCTCAAGGCAACCAGTGGGCGCAATCTTTGCTTTCTCAAGAGTATAATTTAATCAAGTCATCGATTAAATCCGGATGATCTTATGAAGGAAGGAAGTGTTTGATGGTAAAAACAAATCAATTAAGGCGGCTGGGGAAGACTGATCTGATGGTTTCCCCGATCGGCCTGGGCGTGATGGAACTTTCTGGCGGCGGCGGTTTGATCGGCCGCATGTTCCCGGTGATTGCTGCGGAAGACAAGAATGCGATCATCAAAGCTGCCCTGGACGGTGGAATCAATTTCTTTGACACCGCAGAAATGTATGGTGCGGGAGTTTCAGAGCGATCCTTGGCCGACGGATTAAAGGCAGCCGGCGCTGCCGACAAGGATGTAATTATTGAAACCAAGTGGCAGCCCATCTTGCGCACTGCCAACAATATAGGAAAGACAATCGACGACCGGCTGCGTTATTTGGGCGGGTACACTATTTCCAATTACATGATCCACCAACCCTTGAGTTTTTCTTCACCGGAAGCCGAGATGGACGCCATGGCGGACCTGGTAGATGCAGGCAAGATCCGCTCGGTGGGGGTGAGCAATTTCAACCCCGCACGGATGCGGCGTGCCCACGCGGCCCTGGCAAAAAGAGGTCTGCCGCTAGTATTGAACCAGGTGCGCTACAGCCTGATTCACCGCGAGATCGAAACGAACGGCATTCTTGAGACGGCCAAAGAATTGGGTGTGACCATTGTGGCCTATACCCCATTGGGGAGCGGTTTGTTGACCGGCAAGTATCACCAGCACCCGGAACTGCTCGAGAAAAAATCCGGCATACGCAAAAGCATGTTGGTAGGTAACGTCGAGCGCACGCGTCCGTTGATCAATGCGATGGCTGAGATCGCCGGCCGCTACGATGCCACCATCGGCCAGGTGGCTTTGAACTGGCTGATCCACTTTAATGGAGACATGGTCGTCACCATCCCTGGTGCCACCAAAGTTTATCAGGCGCAGGAAAGCGCCGCCGCGATGAATTTTACGCTTTCTGCCGAGGAATTGGCGCGGTTGAGTGAGATTTCGGGTCAATTGAAGTAGCCTGTAACGGATTATATAAACAGAACCGGCAGGTTTTTGCCGGTTCTGTTTTATAAAGGGGTTAAGCTGCATTTCATTGTGGAGGGACGAAGATCAAATGCTGTGCGCTTATTTCGCCGAATTAGCCAAACATATGATTTAAGACAATCAAACTAATATTTTGGAAAAGCTGAAACGAACCCATCCCCGCTAAAAGCAGCGTAATAAGGATATTCAATGCCGATCTTGCTTTGGGGTTAGCATACGTTTTCAATTTCAGACTCTGAAAATGATCGGAAATGGCAAAAAAGGCGCTGTAAAGCGGGACGAGCAAAGGCAGCAGATACCAATATGATTTTACTTTCACAAAAAAGATCAGGTAACCACCCACCACGACCAACCAGGCGAGAAGAATTCGATAATAGCGTCTGTCCTTCCCGGCAAAACACCCAAGCAGGGCAAAGAGAACCAAGAAAACCAAAGTCAGTTCTGACCCGATAAAGCGTTCAATAAACGGCCACCAGGCATGAAGACCCGTCTGATAAATACCTTCAGGGTCAGGTTCATTGATCCCATTGGTCACTTGCGCTCCCTGCCTCTCAAAAATACTGACTGCTGCCCCAAATTCTCCGGGCTTAAATAAATATGGGTTTGAGACAAGGATCGTACCGAACATCAGCAAACAAAAAAGGACGCCTGCGATCACCGCTTTTTTGAGTGTCAGTATTTTTTTTACGATCCCTTCCAGCAGCAACACGGCGACGGCCAGGAAAAAGAAAAGCCCGAACATGCGCGTGGCAATCGAAAGTCCGCAGGCAATTGCGGCCAAATAGAAATTTCCACCGAATTCCAGGTTATCCCGGTCCAGATAAAACAGGGTGAGTGCAATAAAAAGCAAATTCAGCGCATCAGGGTGCCAAAACCGCGTCTGGTAACTAATCACTCCGGGGATTGTCAGAATGATCAGGAACAGCCCAAGCGCAGTCCACCATTTCTTGAAACGGGTTGCCAGGTAGGTAAAGATGAAAGCCGCAATCACCGTGGGGAGAACACAAACGATCTGACGCAAGATCAGCAGATTTAGTTGGGTGTGCTGTGAAAAGTTACTGCCAAAAATAGCCTTTATGGGAACCAGCAGCAAAGCAGAAAGGCCATAGAATGGGAAGCCATATTCGTATTCCCCATAGATGAATAATCGATAAAGTGTAAATCTCAAATTGATCTGCGGGGCGAGCATTTTGAGCACCACAGGATATTGCACCGCTTCATCCCCGTTGAGTGCCAGCGGTGAGGAAGAAAGTTTGAGATTTATGGGAATAAATAGGCAAAAATAAACCAATCCGAGAATGAATAAAGTGAGCGAAATTCTTTTTTGCCGGGGAGGTAAATTCTTCCAGGACGGGAAGAGCGAGCCTTTACTGGAATTTTTCTGGTCAGGTGACTGAACGCTGTTTTTTACGAATAATACATAGGCTACCCAACTGATATAGGTAAACCACCCGGTGAGGGCGGAGAGTGCCTGCGGCACAAAGATCGAAACATAAAAAAACGCGAAACTGAGAAAAATTGCCAGGCCAAGCAGGCAATTCTTGATCATTAAATAATGAGTATGGTTCTTGAAAAAGCCGTTCAGTTTCTGCAAAGCCGCCGAATCAGGCCGGGCTTTCCAAAAAATGAATAAGAAAAAAGAAAAGACCAGGATCAGAAATAGTTGAACGCCAATAATGGCGAGTCGCTCTTTGGAAAGCCCCAGAAAAAATGACGAAAAAACTTCTGATGGAGTGTTAAAAGAAAAGAATAATGAAAGTATTCCGGCAATTAAAATTGAAATGGAAAAATATTTATTTTTTTTATTTTGCATCCAACTGAACCTGTGACCTGGGTTTTAGTTACCTGCAAATGATAATCTATATCTCGTCAAATGGTTATGGAGGCAGGATAAAAGGTGCAAGTTGTTTCGGCAGTACCACTTGTGGGTAAACCTATGACCTTTAACGAATTAATAAAAGAAGGAAGATGGACCTGATAGGATTCGCCCATGCTCCCATGAGTAAACCACGACAAAGCCGAATATATCCCTATTCGGAAATAAATTCGTTCCGAAAATCTATAATATTCAAAAATCGATTTTAATGCCAATGTTTTTTGTAATTCAAGGTAAACCACAGTAATGAGAAAGATCAATATTGTTCTGAACTAACTTGTTATCTTTAGATAGAACAACATTATACCCATCGACCTTACAAACCAGCATATTAGCCGAAAGGGACTCTTTTGCGGCTAATACAAATTTAGGGTCCCAGAGAAGATACAATGTCTTATTATCTATTTTGTTGGCCAGTAGATCATTCCAAATTTGTTCACCATCTTTTTCGATGGTTTTATAATCAGCTCGAGAAAAATACCCCCAATTTAGGGTCATTTCGTTTTGTTGAGCATATAAAGCAATTGGCTCATAGAAAGACAAAAGGTCTTGGGTTGCTGGAAGTATTACTATATGTTCATTGGTTTTAGAGGCTTCTTGCCAAAACTCGCCTTGAATGGGTGAATGATAATCAGAAAAACCACTAATTTTTTTTGCAGAATACAGAGGTTGAATATCAATTAATTGAATTACTAATGCCAGTACCAGTAATGGTGTTGAGTATTTCAAGTTTCTATTAACACTGATCAAACCAAATAAAACCAAAAAATAGAACACAGGCCAAATAAAACGACCGGAAGAACGAAACGCGGAACACAGATTATTAGCGAATTTTGGTAAATGAATTTCCCACATCATAAAATTATTGACAAACGCTTTGTTTGAAAATGCAAACAAAATAAATAGAACTGAAATAAAAATTAAAGGTAATATAAATTTCAATTGCCGAGAAGAATAATCTTTTTGGAAATAAAGTAAAAAAGCAACGGAAAAAATGATTAAATTTCCTAATCCAAGATAACTGAACCCCTCATATTGTTCTGGAACGGCAAGAGGCATTTTATTAAGGATAGAGGAATAGGAAAGTGGGTTAATAAACTCATTAAGGTTCCAAGAGTAATATCCGAATCCGAAATCTGCAAGGTCATTGATTTTCAAACTGAAATACCCCAAACAATAACTTGCTAAAAGCATTATGCCTAATACTGAACACACATCTAGAATCAATCCCCACTTTTTCTTTTCTCTGCTATATCGAAAAAAAAGACTAACTCCCCATAATGGAATTAACATTGCTACAAAATAAAGATGAACCAGTAATGCCACTGAAAACAAAACTAGCCAAGCGCCACGCCACAATCTGTGGCGGTATTCCAGAAAGATAAACCAAATCGCTGCTAATAAGATCCATTGGGCAGTTAGTGAATTGTGATAAAAAACCCGAAAGATCAATGGCGGAGAAAGTACGAGTAATGATGCCCCCAAGATATTTTTAAAGAAAGAAGGAGAAAATTCATTTAGAATTAATGCTCCAAAAAATAATTGACCAATTACTGAAGTTAATTCCCAAATCCCTAGATATTGGAAATGTTTTGTTAGCAGGGGGGAAAGCAGTTTAAATGGAAAAGCAAACAATGGGATAGAATCCATGAAAGTTAAATAGGTTCCATAAGGATAACCATAATTAACGATACGTCCCAACGGGAAATGCCAGGGTTCTTGGCGAAAAAATTCCCAGCCAAGTTGATGCTGAAACAGATCCCCGCCAGAATTATAGATCCAGTATACATTTGTAAAATAAAGCGGGTATCGACCATAGAGGAGAAGAAACCAAAGAAATCCGATGATGATACTGAGGAGGAGTAATGTAAGGATTTGATAAATGCGATGCGTTTTATAGAAGTAGATGAGCTTATTCATAAAAATAAAAAATCCTCTTTGTATCACGTTGATTGATTAAAAATAAATTTTTATTTACCGCTGTCCAAATTGAAGAGAACCATTCGAATGAAATTTTGCCTTATCTCCCTCACAATTTGTAAACCCTTTATCAAATTATTGGATTCTGCGGTAAATATTATAGTTTTCAAGAGATTTTACATATTCATAATTTGAACAGACATAGTTGAGAATAGCCTGCAGCGGTTCACCATTTGCCGGGTTTGCTTTAAGACAACTTTCTTTATTTTGCCCTTGAATAAATGGCATACCACCATCTACTGTATCCACGATATATAAAGGTGGGTCAGCCTCAATCTCTGTTTTGATGGTGTTACGAATTTTGGTTTGATAAGGTGATTCGAGGTATGCGGCAAATTGGAAAGAATAACGTGTTGGTGACTCTCGATTTGCCAAAAAGTAGATGCCTGATTCCCAGCCCCATACCAGAATTTTATCCTCTGGCTTTGTTACAGAATCGATATAACTAACTGTCTGAGATTGCCAACCTTTCCTGCCTGAGATTCGGCTGATAATCACTTCAAGTGGTGTAAAACAACCCATGATCATCGTTGCAATGATCAGGCAGTTTATAAAATAGGCAGAGCTTTTCTTCTCTTTTGAGATGCAATTTAGCCATAAAATAGAACCCGTCAAAAAAAAGAAAAGGCAAGGCAGGCAGGTTATATAATAATGCGGGAAATTTCTACCCGAAATAGATATCGCTGCAAAAACAATTGGAAAATCGATAAGGCCAAGGAAAATATAAATTGCGGGGTTTGAAGGTGACCAATTGATGCTATTTGCCACCTGACGTAGACTAATCTCCGTTTTTGTTTGAGTTTTTTTCTTGTTGAAGAACAAAAATGCAGTCAAACCCAAGAATAATGTACTGAAAAAGATTAATAGCCACTGTAACAACCCAATACCAGGTTCTTTTCCAAAAATTTGCGAAAAAAGGAACAGGAGCGAACCCGCAATTCCAATGCCCAGGCATATCCATTTGCTGGTTTGTTTTAAAAAGATCTGTTTGAACCACGGTACCATCTTTACCAGAACGATCAGGGCAAAAGTGAGCCATAGGCAATCGGTGATGAACAAAAGCGGATAAGAGTTTTGAAATACAACAACTTGTAGCAAAGAATGGAGCCATTCGAGCAAAACCTGACTGGAATAATATTTGTTGATTAAGTAGGCATCGACGATGTAATCTTGCGCTGCATTGTGGCTGATAAAATAAATAAGAAAGGTCAGGTTAACCACCGCAAACCCAAGAAAATACCAGAGAATGTCCAAGAGGATAGTTTTGTTTTTGTAAACCCAGGCCGAAAACAGCAAGAAGATTCCGATGGTGATGGTTACGTCTATATAAGTCTGCTTCAGACAGAAAATTGCTCCTGATAGAATCCCCATTATTAATGCAGATATTGGACGGGAATACTTATGACGATCGGGTAAATAACCCAGGAAAAAAATCGCCATCAAGCCAGCCTGAAATGTGATGGCATACTCTTCAGTATAATTTCCGCTCATGATCTGAAAAATGGTAAGAAAACTGAGTAATGAGATGAAGAAACCATAAACAGGAGGTAAGATTTTTCTCAACAAGTAAAAAAGCAGTGCAAAGGCAAGGATAAATAACCCCAATTCCAGAGCCCAAACTCCCCAGGGTGATCCTTTTCCAAGCCATAAGCCAAGCGCATTCAGAAAGTACACTAAAGGTTGTTTGTTATCCCAGTTTTGTAAATACAACACTTTTCCCTTGAGGATTTGTGATCCAATATAAAGAAAAATTCCCGAGTCTGTATGTGGAACGGGAAGGTACGCGGGTGAAAAAGTGATAAAACCTGAAGTGATGATAATAGATTGGAAAAAGACCAGGAAGGCAAATTTGTACCTTTTTAAAAATTGCATAAGACCTCGAGAAAAAAACCTGTTTGGAATTTAAATTAGTATATCTTATATCAGTGGGATTATTTACGGCCTCGAATATGGACGCTTTAAATATTTTACCGTAATTCCACTTCAGGTGAATTTCACCAAAAGTTTCATGCAAAATTGATTTAGTTTTATGCCCAATTATGGGCGTTCAATGCACTCATACGATGATATGAAAAAGCAAGTAGATTCATTGACTGTAGATCAAGATGCCGGAAATGATCAAATACAAGAACTAATAAAACTACTGACAACGATGCATAAACAATAAACCCTCTGAAGATTTCAGAGAGTTTTTCTTTCGGATTGTACTGACCTCAACCTATAAAAGGTGGACCTGGTAGGATTCGCCTGTACCCCTCGTGGGTAAACCTACGACCAAGCGATAATCGCTCAAGTCCAAGTGGGCTAGAGGTTTTTTATTCTTGTAATGTGAAGTTGTAAATACTAAGGGCGTAACGTTGTCCACGCTCGACTAGGTGAACGCAAGTCACGAAATGCAAGGATAGTGCTTCCTAACTCAAGTTCGAATGTGTATTCAAAATCACCATCGAATTCAAATGATCCCAATAAAGGGAACCATCGAGAACTTTCTGCGACAACAACTATTCCTCTACATCGATCGATATTGAAAGGAATACGAATATAAGGTGTTCCAGCACGCACTATCTCTGCTGCCTTTCCGATTGAAAAAAGTAAGATAAATTGCTCTGTGAATGAAAAGTCTGCAAAAAGTGCGTTACCATCAAAAGTTTCTTCTGGCTTCCCTATAGCTGGTACAGCTCGTATACCACGAACATAACGAGTTGCAAGATCCAAGTCAGGAGGTATTGTGCCATTTACTCTCCATCCCACACATTTAGCTGCTTCGTTAATGCTAAGGCTACGTATAGAGTCGAACCATTGTATATCAGTCAATTCGGGTTGAACCTTCTTGATTTCGTTCCATTTACTCACTATCACGGCAAGGTCAGTTATTCCAGCACCTTGATTAGAAAAATGTTTCATTAGGTTCTCTGACACAGTTATGCAATAATCTACACCCATTTGAGAAGCAATATCAGGATGTTCAACCATCTGATCAAGAAATGGATCCGTGGTTATTGACAATACTATGGTTGCAACTTCAGGATTATATAAAACCCTAAACGTTTGGACATCATTTTTACCCGCTAATATTACACCAACTCTCCAAGCTCTTAACCAACCTTTCGCTTGACGGATATTATGAATTTCATCCTGCTTCCATCCTTTGCCAGTTTCCGTCATATACATCAATACTAAAGTATCCCGGCAATACCAGGCCAAATCAGCAGGTTCACGCGTTCCAGGACCTTTCTTGTAATTATCAGGTCGAAAAAGATATTTCCTACCAAGTGTAAATCCCGTTAGATCATGAATAAGGTCCTCTTGAAGGCTCATATTAATTCCCACATTTCGTAAGTAGACCACCAAAATAATTTTGTTTTTGTATTGTTTCATCCTAATTCAGTGACAACACAGAAAAAATACCATGATGGTAATAATTATAGTTTTAGAAACCAGGGTAAAAGAGCATTTTTGAGAATTAATACAAAAACAATCAAATAAATGATGCCAAGAACGATATTAATTAAAAGCTGGGCAATAAAATGATATCCCCAAACGAAAAATGCTCTCTTCAGAAAACTGGGACTGAACAAGCCGCTTTTGGGAATATTATTCGAAATTGTTTCAGGTAATTCAGCTTTACTGACGAAGCGCTTTTTAACTTCAGAAACCAATTCAGCATTGGCCTGTTCCAGATCGTCGATGCGTTTTTCTTGATTGGTTAGGAGCTCTGTGAGATCATCCAGATTATTTATCTTTGGTGATTCCATTTATCCCTCCCTGATAGATTGAGAACACACAAAAATGCCGAAATATTGTCGAATTTCCACCATTCTTAACATTATTGTAGCATTATTCAAATCCATATGGTAATTAATAGAATCGCTTAAACAATAAACTCCCTGAGATTTCAGAAAGTTTTTCTTTCGGACTGCACCGACCTCACACTTAAAAGGTGGACCTGGTAGGATTCGCCTGTACCTCCTGGGGTAAACCTAAGGTTGCTCAAATTAGTGGACCTGGTAGGATTCGAACCTACGACCAAGCGATTATGAGTCGCCTGCGCTAACCGCTGCGCCACAGGTCCATGCTGGCAAAATTATAACATAGGCAGATAATTTTGCGTTTGCAAAGTTACTCGTTTCACCTATTTCCAGATCAAAAAGCCAGTCATATGCGGACAGGGAAAACAGGTCAACTTGACCATTGACTTTGGCGAGTGTATAATTCAACGATTGAATATTGGAGATCAATGACTCTGGATAATAGTGCAGAACGCGATCTGATCATTCTTGAACAAATTGAACAGGACCCCAATACAACCCAGGCAGCTCTGGCTTCTGGTTTAGAGGTTGCTGTTGGCACCATCAACTGGCATTTGAAACGACTCATTGAAAAAGGTTATGTCAAAGCAAGCCGGGTGGAACGCCGCAAGCTGAAATATGTCATTACCCCGGAAGGGATTGCCTTGCGCACCCGACTGGCGTTCGATTACATGCAAAACTCTTTCAATTTATACCGGCTGGTACGCGAACGGGTGATCGTTGCCCTGGAGGATCTGCAAAAAGCCGGATATCACCAAGCCAGATTAGAGGGAAATGGCGACGTGGCTGAAATTTGCCGTTTAACCTGTTTGGAGCAGGGCGTGACAATCGTCAGTGAAAAAGACACACCGGTTCTACGAATCGTTGGATTAAAAATATTCCTTGAAATGGAGAATCATTCATGACTGAAACTCAGAAACTCTTTTGGAACAATCGCCGTGTTTGTGTCACTGGTGGGGCAGGCTTTCTTGGTTCCTTTATTGTCGAAAAGTTGAGATCTCGCGGGGCCGAGATCTATATCCCCACGATAGAAGAATATGATCTGACCCAAATGGATTCGATCAAAAGAATGTATGACACCGCCAAACCCGATCTGGTGATCCATCTGGCTGCGCAGGTAGGTGGCATCGGCGCCAACCTGGCACACCCGGCTGAATTCTTCTACAACAATTTGATGATGGGTGTGCAGTTGATGCACGAGGGTTATGAACGCAAGTTGGAAAAATTCCTGGCGCTTGGAACTATTTGTGCCTATCCCAAGTTCACACCGACACCATTTAAAGAGGAAGATCTCTGGAACGGCTATCCCGAAGAGACCAATGCGCCATACGGCCTGGCCAAAAAGATGATGCTGGTGCAGTCGCAGGCTTACCGAGCGCAATACGGCTATAACTCCATCTTTTTACTTCCGGTCAACCTCTATGGCCCACGTGATAATTTCAACCCGGAATCATCGCACGTGATCCCGGCGTTGATCCGCAAGTGTCTCGAAGCCAAACAGGCTGGCAAAGATTCGATCGAAGCCTGGGGAGATGGTTCTCCCACGCGCGAATTCCTATATGTAGAAGATGCTGCAGAAGGCATTTTGCTGGCTGCTGAAAAATATAACAGTTCTGAACCGGTCAACCTGGGGTCGGGCATGGAGATCAGCATCAAAGATCTGCTCACATTGATCGCCAAACTCACTGGTTACAAAGGCAAGATCAATTGGGATACCAGCAAACCGAACGGCCAACCGCGACGGCGTTTAGATGTCAGCCGGGCCGAACGTGAGTTCGGCTTTAAAGCGCAGGTCAATTTTGAAGAAGGATTGCGTCATACCATTGATTGGTATGTTCAGAAGACAACAAAGGATAACCTTGCCAAATGAGAGAAATAACCACAGAACCCGCCAAAATAACTGATGACGTGGTGGTGATCCAACCGGTCAGAGGATTGGTGGCACTTAATCTAAAAGAAGTCTGGCGCTATCGTGAGTTGATCTACTTCTTCACCTGGCGTGATCTAAAAGTACGTTATAAACAATCCGTTCTGGGAGTACTCTGGGCCATCTTACAACCGTTAATGTCCATGGTGGTTTTTACCATCTTTTTCGGAGGGTTAGCCAAAGTCCCCTCGGACGGTGTGCCTTATCCTATCTTTTCCTACGCGGCCCTGGTGCCGTGGACGTTCTTTGCCGCGGCGCTGGATAAATCGGCACGATCCATGCTTACCAGCGGCAATATGATCTCAAAGATCTATTTTCCGCGCATTATCGTACCCTTATCTTCGGTACTGGCAAACCTGGTGGATTTCTTCATTGCGTTTTCTATTTTGATCGTGATGATGTTCATGTATCACATTGTGCCTACCTTTAATTTGTTGTGGCTGCCGTTGTTCTTGCTGCTTTCCATTATCACCGCGTTAGGCGTAGGCTTGTGGCTCTCTGCTCTGCTGGTGATGTATCGTGATTTCGGCTATTTGCTTGGGTATATTGCTACATTTTGGCAGTATGTTTCGCCTGTTATTTATTCTTCCAGCCTAGTGCCACAAAAATGGCTGCTGCTATTTTCGCTCAACCCGATGACAGGTATCATTGAGGGGTTTCGCTGGGCGTTATTGGGCACCGCCAGAGTGGTCACACCGATAATGTTCGTTATTTCCGCTTCCATTTCGATCGTCCTGTTTATCACAGGGTTGTATTACTTCAGACGAATGGAACGTATTTTTGCCGATATGATCTGACCCTCCATAGAAAGTAATTATGAATAAAGATACTGTAGTCAGTGTAAATAATATTGGAAAACAATATAACATTTTCACAGAGGTCAATCGTTACATGACCCTGCGCGATAAGATCGTGGATACGATCAAAACCCCAATTAGAACCCTTATGCACCCCACTGGCAGCCAATCTTTTTGGGCGCTGCGCAACATCTCTTTTGATGTCGAAAGGGGCAACGTGCTGGGGATCATTGGCAAGAATGGGGCGGGGAAATCCACACTGCTTAAGATACTTTCGCGGGTGGTTGAACCTACCGAAGGGCGGGCTGAGATCCGCGGCCGGGTCGGTACCTTGCTTGAAGTAGGTACCGGATTCCATCCTGAACTCACCGGGCGTGAGAATATCTACTTGAACGGTGCTATTTTAGGGATGAAACGGGTAGATATTGAACGAAAGTTCGATGAGATCGTGGCTTTTTCAGAGATCGAACAGTTTCTGGATACTCCGGTCAAGCGTTATTCCAGTGGAATGTACATGCGTCTGGCTTTTTCAGTTTCGGCTCATCTTGAACCGGAAATCCTGATCGTGGATGAAGTACTGGCAGTGGGGGACGCTGAATTTCAACGGAAATGCCTGGGTAAGATGAGTGATGTGGCCGGCAGCGGACGCACGGTCTTATTTGTTTCGCACAACATGTCAGCAGTGTTGCGTTTGACACATGAATGTATCATCCTGGAACACGGTAAGATGGTCAAACGCGCGCCCAGCCAGGAAGCCGTGGATTATTACCTCTCCAAGGATTATGAGCAGGGGGGTGAACGCCGTTGGAAAGCGGAAGAGATTCCCGCCGGGGCCGGTCCGTTCAGGCCCATTGCGGTACGGCTGCGCAACGCACAAAATGTCGTCACAGATTCTCTGCGTTCGGTGGACCCAATCACCGTTGAATTCGAATATGAATTAGATTCAACTATCCCTGGTTTGCGTACCGGAATTTACCTGGCCACCACCCGCGGCGATTTTGTCTTCACATCGTTTGACACGGATGAACTTTCTCGTTTCGATAGTTATACCGAACGTAAGTCTGGCCATTACATTAGCCGTTGTACTATCCCTGGGAATATGTTGAATGATGGACGCTATGTTTTAGGCGTCAATGCCAGCGTCTTCAAAATGAAGAGCTATTTCACCGATCAGAATGCGGTAATCATGGACGTGAATATCAGTGGGGCCCCGGGAATGCAATGGGGAGAGTCACGACAGGGTGTAGTTCGTCCGGCTTTGGAATGGGAAATTATTAGAAAATAGTTCTTTAGAAAGTTTCATTCCGACCTTCATTGCCACCTTAATACCCTGCCTGAAGGCAGGTGTATCGTTAGTTCTGTTTTCTGTGCTTGACCGAATCCCCCTCCGGCTTTATAATTCAACGATTGAATTATCGGAATCGCTAAGACAAAAAAGATTACCTCAGAATAAGAAAGTAATTCATGGTACAGTCACGGAAAGAAAGTTTAAAAATATTCCTGGGTAAAATCCCATTAACTGCAGAATTATATTGGTTGGTTCGACAGAAGGGGAAACCGATCTCTACCCGTTTCTCATTGCAAAAGTTACACCAAACTTTGCCGGAAATGGTTGACCAACTAAAATCAGTAAAAATCAACCCTGAAAATTCGAAAAAAGTATTCATTTTTGCTTCGCTGCATTACTGGATCGAGCAGGCCACGATCACGGCTTTGGGCCTGGCCGGTTATGGTAATAAGGTCACGTTGGGGTACTATCCCTACGCGGACTGGTTCACAGACCAGACGGCTTTTGATCTGCGCAGACAAAATCTTTATGCGCAAAAAGTGCTTGAGCTGGCTGAACCTTTCATCAAACCGATTTCTTTTCTAACCTACCGCGCCCCATACATTCCCTTGCCTGATGCTTTGCAAAAGGCGGTCGAAGAGGTGACGGTGTTTGATACCCAGTACACATTGCAAATTGAAGATATCGATCGTACCTGGCCGACTTACAAATTCCGTTATCGGCGGAACTTTGAGGCTGCCCGCTCGATCTACGATTGGCTGCGTTCGAATAAACCGGATGTGGTGGTTGTTCCAAACGGTACATTACAGGAATTTGGTATTGTTTACCGGGTGGCTCGTTATTTAAAGATCCCAACGGTTACTTATGAATTTAGTGACCAACGTGATTTCTGCTGGTTGGGTCTGAATCAAGAGATTATGCGGCAGGACACTACGGAAATGTGGGAAACCGAGCAAGAAACTCCCTTCACGAACGAACAACGTAAGCGCGTTCAGGCGTTATTTGAATCACGCAAAACCGCAAAGGTTAACGAGAACTTTACCCGTTTATGGCAAAATACGCCGGCGCAGGGAGCGCAAACCGTCAAGGATGAATTAAAACTGGATGACCGTCCGGTTGTTTTAATGGCAACCAATGTTTTGGGCGACAGCCTCACTCTGGGCAGGCAGGTATTTTCTAAGACAATGGCAGATTGGGTGAGCCGGACCATTCTCTATTTTATCGGCCGGCCAGATATCCAACTGGTGATCCGGATCCATCCCGGAGAAATTTTGACGCGAGAATATTCCATGGTGGATGTGGTGCGGCAGACGTTACCTGAACTGCCGGAATACATCCATGTGATCCATCCTGAAGAAAAGATCAATACCTATGATCTGATCGATATCAGCGACCTTGGGTTGGTTTACACCACGACCGTTGGTATGGAAATGTCCTTAAAGGGAATCCCGGTCATCGTATCCGGGAATACCCATTACCGCGGACGAGGTTTCACTTATGATCCCGATTCTTGGGTTGAGTACTTCAAAATCCTCAGCAGCGTTTTAGTGGAACCAAAAAAACACCACCTTGCCAAAGACAAAATTGAATTAGCCTGGAAATATGCTTACCACTTCTTCTTTACCTTCCCGCGGCCGTTCCCCTGGCATGTCAAGGTCTGGCAGGATTATGACAGCCATAATATCAAAGATGTTTTCAGCGCTGAAGGAAGAAAAAAATACGCGGAAACTTTCCGTCAATTGGTGGGTGAACCCATTGATTGGACAAAAGTGAATCACAGTGGACGTCATTCATGAGTCAGATACCCGACGAAAATGAATTAAAAAAAGAGGTCAGCAGCTTTTATAACCAAATTGGCTGGCAAATGCAAGACGATGGATTTTACCAAAATGCCCGCTATGAAGACCTCCGTCCTGTTTCGCGTGAATATATCCACAAGTGTCATTTGCGAGTTAAAAAGGTTTTACAGTCCAGAGGAAAATTTTTATTGGATGCCGGTTCTGGACCAGTGCAGTACCCTGAATATTTAACCTATTCGGAAGAATATCAATATCGGGTCTGTTTGGATATTTCCATTAAAGCCTTGGAAGAAGCACGCCACCGGCTTCATGAAAAAGGGCTGTACGTGGTGGCGGATGTGGCAAATTTGCCTTTCAAGACAAACACCTTTGAAGGGTTGGTTTCCTTGCACACTTTGCACCATATTCCCCCGCAGCAGTATTTACAGGCTTATCAGGGGTTCGTACGCGTATTAAAACCCGGCTGCAGCGGAGCAGTGGTCAACGCCTGGACTTCACCGGCATTAATGGATCGATGGTCCTGGATGGTGCGGTTCATGGACCGGGTGAACGGTTTGTTGGGCAGAATCAACGGACGAAAAGTCGTTGAAACAAAGACTCCGCCTGCGAAGAAAACAGTAATAGTTCAACCCACCGGTACTTATACTCAGCATATCACCCCCGATTGGTTAAAAAGCCAGTTGAATGGTAAAGTAAATTATGAAATTCTAGTTTGGCGCAGTGCCAGCGTACGTTTCTTGCGGGCTGTGATCCAACCCTGGTTGGCGGGCCGATTTTGGCTGCAGTTACTCTATCGCAATGAAGAAAATGATCCACATTTCTTCGGAGAAAATGGTCAATATCCGCTTATTGTGATCCGCAAATGAGAGATGATTCTCAGAAAAAATGAATGAAGGTGACAAAATGGATTGGACTAATAAGGTTGTTCTTGTAACCGGGGGTACGGGCTCTTTTGGCAAAAAATTTATCCAGGTGATGTTAAAAGAATATCACCCGGCCAAGATCATTGTTTTCAGCCGTGATGAATTGAAACAGCATGAAATGCGCGTAGCCGGCTATGAAGATCCGAGCCTGCGTTATTTCATTGGGGATATCCGCGACCAGAAGCGTTTGTATCGTGCTTTTGAAGGCGTGGATATTGTCATTCACGCGGCAGCGCTCAAACAAGTTCCTGCCTGTGAATATAACCCCATGGAAGCGATCAAAACAAATATTTTGGGCAGCAGCAATGTTCTGGATGCAGCTATCGACACCGGTGTGAATCGGGTGGTGGCGCTGAGCACGGATAAAGCTGTCAACCCGGTAAACCTTTACGGCGCCACCAAACTGGCCGCTGAAAAATTGATCGTGCAATCAAACGCTTATGCGGGGGGCAGAGATGCTCGTTTTAGCTGCGTACGCTACGGCAATGTCGTCGGCAGCCGCGGCAGCGTGGTTCCGGTCTTCTTAAAGCAGCGTGAATCGGGCCACGTCACCATCACTGATGACCGCATGACCCGCTTCTGGATCAGCCTGGAACAAGGCGTACGCTTTGTGATTCGCGCTGCTGAAAATATGCATGGTGGTGAAGTATTTGTTCCCAAGATTCCTTCTATGACCGTTGCCGACCTGGCACGAGCCATTGCACCCAAAGCCACGATCGATATTATCGGCATCCGCCCCGGCGAAAAATTACACGAGGTATTGATCTCGGACGATGAATCCCGCCAGACGGTGGAACTCGACGATATGTATGTGGTTCAACCGGCTGAGTCCCTCTGGTTTGGCCGCGATTGGGAGAGCAAAGGCAAGATGTTACAAGATGGTTTCAGATATGCCAGCAATACCAATGATCAATGGTTGAACGTTGACCAGATCAGCCAGATCATTGCCCCGATCGAAGCAGATTATTTGGCAGGCAGATTGGGATGACCAAGTTCCTTATCACAGGTGCAAGCGGTCTGCTTGGCTTGAACCTGGCGTTAGCAGTTGACGGTAAAGAACATCAAGTTTTTGGAGTTGCCAATACTACCCCCATGCGCCGGGTGGGTTTTAAAAGCATTCAAGCTGAATTAACCGAGTCCGGCACCGTTGACCGCCTTTTAGATGAAATTGCTCCAGAAGTGATCATTCATTGTGCTGCTATTGCCAATGTGGATGATTGTGAATCCAAACCACAACTGGCTTTGGAAGTTAATTCTCGTTTACCTGGAAAAATTGCTGTAGCCGCTGCCTCTCGTCATATCAAAATGGTGCAGATCTCCACGGATGCCGTCTATGATGGTCAAAAGGGTGATTATCAGGAAAGAGAACTTCCCGACCCTTTGAGTGTGTATGCGCGCACCAAGCTGGGTGGGGAGCAAGCCGTACTGGATGCGAATCCGCAGGCGCTGGTGGCCCGAGTGAATTTTTATGGTTGGAGTGTAACCGGTACGCGCAG
>Ga0182021_10002609_pt1 | contig 21055 bp, 17 predicted proteins | sample 612E3MmetaG_FD_120493 | JGI IMG/M metagenome (GOLD analysis project Ga0182021, IMG submission 120493) | Permafrost microbial communities from Stordalen Mire, Sweden - 612E3M metaG (Illumina Assembly) | ecosystem: Environmental > Terrestrial > Soil > Wetlands > Permafrost | place: Sweden... | reverse complement strand
TAGACCTCATGGTGCCAGGCCGCCAACCCAACAGAACAACGGCCCATGATTTTGGCCGTTTGTTTACAATGCTCTACAACAAACAGATCATCGATTCTGATGAAATAATCACCATATTAAAACAACAGAAAATCAACGATATGCTTCCTGCACAGCTTCCGCAAAATGTACAAATCGCACATAAAACCGGGACGTGGTCACCGTATTATCATGATGGAGGAATCGTATATAAACCGAACGAGCCCTATATTGTGGCGATTTTTACGAATCATGATGACCCGAACGTCGTTGCGCGAATTTCAAAAATTGCCTATTACAAAACACGCGATGTGTTAGGAGCGAGCACAACGGGCGTTGTCAATATGGTTATTGGAATATTTTATAGACTTGAACTGTTTTTTCTCATACCTCAATTTCTGCATTAGCCTATGCGAAAAAAATTACTACTGCTTCTTATTGGCACAGCCATTATCTTGGTTATTGCGTTTGAACTTTTACCCCGCTTCTTTATCTATCCACCTCTTCACCGCAACACACCGTCACCGGCGGATTATATCGCGAGACAGAAAAATATCCTTACGGGAACCTCGATTTCCTTAGTCGTTTGGGAACACGGGGACAGGGCCGTGCCACGAATTGCGTTAACTTTTGACGCCGATATGACACCCGGCATGAGATTTCTTCTGGATCAGGGTGTAGTGAAATCATGGTACAACAGGGAAATTAAAAAAACGTTAGACCGGGAACGTGTGCCTGCGACCATATTTTTGGGAGGTCTATGGACAAAAACATATCCCATGGAGGCGAAAGCGCTCGCCAACGATCCGTTCATAGAACTCGGAAATCATTCCTACAACCACTATGCATTCACCGCAGGATGTTATAACTTACCCTTTCTTAGCGCCTCGAAGGAAAAGACGGATGACGTAGCTGAAGCACAACGAATTATACAAATTACAACCGGTGTGTCGCCGAAATATTTTCGTTTTCCCGGTGGGTGTTTTGAGCATGTTGATTTGGAAACCGTTGCCAAACTAGGATTAAGTATCGTCCATTGGGATGTCGTTGCCGGGGACGGATTTAATACGGACACCGATTCAATTGTGCAGGCGGTGGAATCCGGAGTTCAAAACGGGTCTATTGTTGTTTTTCACATTCACGACGGGCCATATGCTCCCAAAACAAATGATGCACTTATGAGAATCATACCGGACTTAAAGAAAAGGAATTTCCAGTTTGTAAAGATTTCCGAGCTCCTTCCGGATGCGCATTGATGCGTTATTTCGAAGCTATTTTAGAATTCGTTTGGATTTCTATGGGACAAGCTGCACACCTGGTACACACAAAATATGAATGAGACGGAATTGTTACGAGTGGCGTAGGAGTTTCTGTTTACCCGATGCCAACCGGAATCAATGGTAATGGAGATGCGGTTGGTAAGACAAACAGTTGTTTGTGTAACGCAGTGAGAGGCTTTATAATCATGATAGACATATGATATTCGATTGGAAAAAGAGATTTCTTTCCAATACTTCACTTCTTGTATTTATTTTTATAGTTCTCCTGCAGCTGGTTATTCATGTCTATCTACAGGTTCAGCCCGCGGCGATGGCTCCGCACGGATATGTCGTAATACCTCCCAATGATGAATTGGGTTATATTAGTGTCATCCGGCAGACAATGCATGGCCCGTGGACATTTACGGAACCGTACACAACACGGCCGACTCCTGAAATAGTGATTTTTGCCCCTTTTATACTCGGCGGAAAAATAGCAGGGCTTTTTCATATCGATCCGGTGGTAATGTATTCCATCATAAAAATTACCGGAAGTATCGCGGCGAGTATTGCGACATATATACTGATTCTAAATCTCCTCCCGATGAACCTCAGAGTTCTCGGGTTAATTTTTACATTTCTGGTTGAAACCGGGCCGGATCTTGCCGTCATGTTCACAAAACCTTTTACCTCCTGGGTCGCCGCGTCTCCGGGGATTGCGATTGTCGCGCGACAATTTGGATATCCGCATACCCGTTGGGGCGAAGCGTGTGCTCTTACCCTTCTTATCATATTTCTTACAACGCGACAAAAGTTTTCCTATAAACGTATAATCGCGGTTATTCTGTTGAGTATCGCGGGAGTCTTATTTCTTCCGTCCGTCATGGTCGTATTTTCGCTCGCCGTATATATTCCCTATGCAATAACTGACGTTATCCGCAGACGCGATTTCCGTCGTATATTCCCGGTTATCATATCACTTTGTGTTATCGGAGCAGCAGGTCTTTGGACAAGACACGAGCTAATGATGGGACCGCCCTGGAATACGTTTACGGATTTCGAAAGAGCATGGTGGACGACATCAGACGTACTCAAGCAGTACCTACAGTCTGCCTTGTTATATCTACCGTGGATCGCCGTATATGTTATTGCGGGCAGACGCAAAATCGCAACAGCCGAAAGTACCCCCGTCCCGCTTCTTATGGCGTTATGGATTTGTATACCCGTTGGTATAATTTTTATAGAACATTATTTACCCTGGTTTTTTGTCGCCAACGGTCGAATTGCAGTCGATGGTACAAACATCCCGTTTGCAGTGCTGGCAACGCTAGGCGCGGAAACTCTCCTTCGGGTTTTAAAAAATAAACGTATAGTCGCAAACGGAATGATTATTCTGTTTATGTCCGTATCACTTTTTCTGTCTTTTCAGTTTGTCAGCAATTTTCTCAATGCTCAAAATTATACTAATGACTCGGAAATATATATTCCCCTGGATGTCTGGAAGGGCTTTCAATTTCTCGCAACAGTTCCTTCAAACTCCGGCATACTGACCAGACCGACAAGCGGTATGAGTATTCCGACATTCGCAGATGTGCGCTCTTTTGTCGGCCCTACGGCTAGTTTTCTAGACTATGAGGACCGCCTAAACCTTTCATGGTTATTTTATTCCGAAAAAATGACGGAGGGGGAGGCGCGGGAATTTCTTAAAAATAACGATATTTCCTACGTCTATTTCGGACCAGAGGAACAATTGAATCACGGTTCTGGTTCGCCGCTGTATCCAGCGCTGCTTACCTCCGTCTATCAAGTGCCTCAAGTGACGATTTATAAAGTACTGCCAATCGAATAATCTGTTTATAATTTGTTGATGAAGCGGGCAGCTAGTATTTGATCTAGCTTGTCAGTACACGACAAATGTCTACCTTTGGTCCCTGGCTGGACAAAGTTCGGACCATGCAGTGGACTCAGTATTCCCTATTCTGACCAAACGGTTTGCAGTTGCGAAGGTTACAAGAACTTATAACTTACCTCCTAACCAAAAACGACTATCACGTACCATAGGGTAATCTTCAGAGTCAAAACGCTTCCAAAGGATGAACAGCGTTCGGACTATATAACATTTATAGCTTCACGATTACTGGGATAAGTCTATATGATCTAATCATCCTCCCAGTAGAGTCAGATGTAGGGTTACCGGATTTCAGACTTCTATATTCGTCAACAAATCTTGGAAGACCTCCATTGAATAGTATTAGTCCTTTGGTATCTACATCCTCTATACCCATATATACATTAATATCAGGGTTTATTCTTTTTACACTGCCACGAAACTGACTCACATCTTTAAATGTGGCACTTATTTCCATCATCAGCTTCATGAGGTCACTCGATGCAGCGAGCGATGATAGTTCGTCCAAATCTAATTGCCGCTCGGTTGGAACACCAGCTGCCACATCGACGACTTTAACCTGGTCTTTTCCTACGACAGCGATATATGTTCTGGTTCCTTTCGTTTTATCCCAAGTAAACTTATCAAACGGTTTATTGGGATCTGGAATTACCATACCAAATCTATCCATAATCGTTATCCCTTGATCGATTTGTTCTTCAGTTAAACCATATTTCACTAACGGTTCTCTTTCTTCAGGACGCCGGGGATGAATTTCTTGCGTTTCTAATATAAATCCTGAAGTTGGAAAAAATGTCACCGCATGGGAAAAACTGTTTAATGTCGTGTATCCATCTACCCTATTTACATATCCGCTTAACCTTACAAATATTTCTCCAGCTTTTTGTTCTAAGTCGGTTAATTGAGGCCTGCTGGCATTAGAGTCTGCGTGTTGTCTTGTCGTTGTAGATGGCTCTTCTGGCATGATATTATATTACCAAACTTTAGAAGAAATAACTAATTTTTTTATCTCTCCAGTGGTAGAAAAATCTATAAACAGCCCGTATTGATGGGCTAATTAATTATATATCGCTTGGGGACCCTATGGGACCAGCTACCCACCTGGTACGCACAAAATACACGCGAGGTGGAGTTGTTGGTGGTTACGTTTAGGATGCTACAATATAGGTCATTTCGAGAAATAAAGTCGTTTTGTGCCTATAAATAATCTCAGTTACGACTAGGATTAGATTCGTCCTGGTCCGAGCGATAGAGATCCATCGGCAGGATCAGGACAAGTTGTTCGAACTTTCTCCTACACTTGCTAGCTATTTACATAGCACCGTTCATCGACATCTGCGCAACTTGCTTTGACCGTTTTACGTGATAGTAGGGGTTATCATAAAGTCTTGAAGCTAAAAATCTATTGTCACCTATTTGCATGTTTTTTAGAAAGCTACGTTGCTTCTTTAATATATCGTCCTGAGTCCTCATAAAACCAACGTTGTTAATACTTTCAGAAATTGTAGTTTGATATGATAGTCTATATTCATCTCCGAATATTTTCTTCGCTAAAAATTTAACTCTTTTAAGATGAAAATCTTCACATACAATTAATACATACCGCCATTTATTAGGAATAAAGTATCTCACTTTAGAAAAGTAAAAGTTTCCGATGGTATCCCGAGATTCTTCTTCTTTAAAAATAGCCTTCTGAGGAACTCCAAAATGAATAAGCGTCCTTTCCATTTCTTCAGCCTCTGTCGTTAAAGGCTTTATCCTTTTTAAATCCCAGCTAATACTGTACCCTCCAGATACTAAAATAGTATCTGAGAGTTTTTGATTATACAATTTACTTATGTAGAGTAAACGGGTGGTAACAATTTTGGGCAAACCCCAATTAACAGTTAAGCCATTACCCAAGGTAAGTATCACATCATATCTTCGCATTAGCACATTTTACACCCTAATAGTACATTGATCGAATCCAACGTCGAGGCAATCTAATTCGGTGTTTCACCTATGATTATATAAATAGATTGTCAGAATGCTCTAAATTAAAGTATTTACATCAGTCCCCTATGGGGCCAGCTACAAAGCTATTATCTCGCATATCCGAATGAGGTCGAGTTATTACGAGTGGCATATAGGTTTTTATATATTTAACAGTTCCCTATTCTTGTGCCATTATGTCATTCAATTCAAACATAACCAAGGGACGTAGAAATATTTAGGCATTTATATAGCTGAGGAGAAAGGATTTTGCTCAATTAGAAACTTCTAATGTCTGATTTGAGCTAATGCGTACTTACTAGCAGACCAACCCTTTGGAGAAGTTACCTCTTCCTAAATATTTTTTGCAATATTGTTTCAATTTCGTGTACGATATCAATCGTATTATCTTTATGTCCATCCTGCAGATTTCGACTACTATACAAGCTTGGAGTGGGAGTCGGGGTCGGTTTTTTGGTGGGTGTCGGTGTCGGAATGCGAATATGTTTGGGTGTGGGTGTGGGTGTCGGACTATTCGTTGGAGTTGGTGAGCGGAGTGTTGTTACCTGACAAGTAAAGTTTATATTTTGCGCAGCATAGGTAACATTACCGAGGTTCCACTGTGTTCCATTTACAAAATACCAGCCATCTATCGGGTTATCAGTTCTTAACCAGTTTGTTTGAATACCCCGATTACCAACTGCAGGACAAAAACATTGCAGGAAATTATTTTGTGCAAGGCTATAGACATCATCACTTCCCGAGAGCACTGATCCACCTACTATCTGATGGTTTCCATTTGTGAAATGTGCTATGTCACCGGAAGTTGGCAATACAGACTCACAGACCGGGAAATTAAAACTGCTACCCGGAGTCGGTGTAGGCGTGAGAGTCGGTGTCGGTGTCAATGTTGGGGTAGGAGTCGTAGTCTGGCATGTCGGTCCGGTGATGGAATTGCTACTGAGCGTCACTTCGGCAGTGCGCGCGAGAGCTCTCCCATTTAGACTCGCGCCGGCTGCCAATGTGATGCTGGTGTCTGCCAGAATATTCCCTACGAGCGTACTATCTGCGTCAAATGTCGCGGTACTCACAACTCTCCACCATACATTGCATGGTTGTCCGCCACCCGTGAAGCCAACCTTGACGGCAGAGCCACCAGTAAGAATAAGGTCACTCGCGGATTTGAAAACCCAGACATCGGAAGCACTGCCATTGAGCGTCAGTGTTCCCGTCAGGTGAAAGGAGTTTGCACAGTAGACGCCCGGCACAAGTATTTCTCCTGCTAAATCTTTCGTAATCGCTCCGTAGTCAGTTGTGCACCCCTGAGAGGCAAGAGCACCATAGGCAGTGTTCTTATCGCCCTGGGCCGTGCCTGCGGCTGAATCAGCATCGTGTATCGTGCCCCCGAGGGTTACCGTCCCAAAGCCGGTATAGTTTGGTGGTATAGTCCCAGGGCTAATACCGACATCTCCACTGATGGTTGTTGTGCCTGTATTCGTTACCGCTGAACCAGCTAAGATTGAATAAGAGGCAGCAGTGCCAAGACTTGGAGATGTTGCTGCAAATACTGGAGTCGTAAAGGCGGGGGCGAAAACTATGAGAGATAGGAAAATAAGAACTACAGTTAAAAACTTTCTAGTTAAGAATTTCATTAAATACTTCATTTTATAAGTTAGTGTGTTTAGCATACTGCTCTCAATTGTAGTAATTGTCAAGTATCAACAGGCTAACTCAATACCAAATGGTCGGTTTAATGGACGCAGTTCGAACTTAACAAAAGAGCAATACAACAATCCAAACAGGTGAATTGCAGCCTCAAAATATAAATTGGGGTGACGTACGGGAGTTGAACCCGTTATGGCCTCCTCCACAGGGAGGTGCCTAACCGTCCGGCACACGTCACCAATCCTTCACCAATGTCTATAGTATAGCGTAAAAAACGTGATTTCGGAAGCTCAGGATCCGACAAACAACTGAAGCATATTTTTCGGAGGGCTCGTTAACAAGCTCCATACATCCGATAAGGTGAATTTGCCGTCGCCATCGATATCAAGCGGGTAAAATCGCTTCATGTGGATTGTCGTCTCCTGTGGACCTAGTGCGATGACCATTTGCCTGGGCAGATAATACGGAACCAACACAACAACACGGTATTCTTTGTCAGGAATAATGTTCGCAAGACCGTTTGCGGTCACCTCACCGTTTTGAATGGATAAACCCGTTAACTTATGAATGATCGTCGCCCCGTCATAGACAATGACCGAGACATCCTCTGCGTTACTCGACCTTCGCCAGCCTAATTGGGTATATACGCGGATTGACGGAGGCGGCACAATACTTATTGTACGGCTCTCAAGCGGAATCTGTCGTCCATCATGAACAAAAGAGAGTTTTACTGGATATTCGCCTGCGACGTAGGGCGTTTTTATATGAAGGGTCACTATCCCCTTTTCTCCGGGCTCGAGCGTTGGCAGCGGATCGGCGATAACAGAAAAACCCTGCTTTTCGTCATAAAACAAAAGAGAGTAATCGTCCGATGGATTGAGAATGCCTTCACCTTGGTTGGTGATGACCGTTGATAGCGTATAGGTTGAATTTGCAACAAGGGATTTAGGAAGTAATGCGGAGGATAGTTTATACGATTCCGTCTGCATTGGATGCCCGGCCGTTTTTGGAATATTCCTATACGCATCATACTGAGCGTAAAACGTGTTGCTGCCAAGCTGCTTCCAGGAAAAATTGTCAAACGGAGTATCCTGGTAATTGAATACAAATGGGGTTATGGCCACAATTCGACTATCGGTCCACACAGATTGTGAGGCGATGACTAGATTTTGGCCGACGGCTTCGGGCGATAAATAATTCGTATGTAACGTTTTTCCTTGGCTATGCGTCCAACCCGTTTCCGTTATAAAAACAGGCAATTGTTTGGTAAGCCCGAGTGTTTGAAGGAGCGATAGTTCGACACTATACGTCCCTAAACTCCCTCGGCCGCTTGCGTATGGCGACCCTGAGAAGCCCGGATTTGGGTATGAATGCGACGTCCATCCATCAATAACCGACAAAAGTTCAGGTTTCGCAGTAACCATTCTTTTTAGATATGCAAAAGAATCGAGCGATTCGCTATTGGTTCCTGCCGAGGCATCAAGGCCGGCGGGTAGTACAAAAAAATCGTTTGATGTGTGTTTAAATTTACCTCCTAAGGTGACCAGATCATCAGCATATCCCTCTGGATCTATTGTCCCTCCCCATTCGTTCGCATGATTCGGTTCATTGTAAAGGATGATATAGCGGTTTTGGACGGGCCAATTCAGTGAATTAAAAAACGAGACGATTTCGTCAAACTGTCCGGGATTCGGCTTCACCCATGCGGCATTTTCTACATGTGTTGCTAAGCGCACGATCGGGATAACATGAAGCCTGCGCATTTCGTCAAATAATCGCTGCCAGACTCCCCGATCGCGGTCGCTGTCTGTCGATACAAGCGTTATGTAACCCCAATCGCCCCCTGAACTGTTTACAAGAGCGGGTACATCAGGAATATCGTTAAAATCGGCGATATGAATGCCGTATTTGTTATTGGGTACGCCCGCAGGGTCAGAAATTGCAAAGACCGGTCGTGCGTATGCAAAAACGAACAACAGGAGAAGGAACGTGACGATCTTGGAAATATAGGCTTTTACCATACAAGTTACTTCATTTAGTGAGCGCTCCCAGCAAGAATCGAACTTGCATCACATCCTTAGAAGGGACGCGTTCTATCCGTTGAACTATGGGAGCACATAAATATTATATCAGGTTGGAACATAGGCAGTAATATTAGTCTAAACTTGATTTTTCCTCGTCCATTATGTAGCATGGCTTCTTACTGCTCAAGAAAGGAAAATATGGCAGGATTACCACAAGAAACAGACAAATCAGGAGATCAACAGCCTGATAAATCTATTTTTGTAAATATTAGTCTCGATGCCCGAAGGGGAGTTGTTGAGGCTTTTGGACTGTTAACCGGACTTGACTTTCATGTTGCCGAAACCGGATCATATGAAAATGAGAGTGGAGGTGTAATTTTAGATAAATATATTGATGAATTGTTAATAACGTTCCTTAAGGATCCTTCTAGGGAGCCGTCCGGCAAAATAATTGAACTGACTCCGTGGATAAAACAAGGTTTTGTTAAGCTTGCGGAAGCAGGCGGACATGTGTGGATTCCTGATGGGGATGGCTGGAAGGACAAGGAAACTGGAGCCGATATCCCTTGCGACGTCGAGTTAACTCCATTGATTCTTCGAACTTATTTCTAAAATTGATTGGAGCGGTAGACGAGATTTGAACTCGCGACCCTCAGTTTGGAAAACTGATGCTCTACCAGCTGAGCTACTACCGCGCAAGCAGAATATTTTAATCTTCTGCTTACCGGATTATAACAATCATTTTTGAATGGAACAAGAAAGAGGATATACTACACCCTATGAACGTCATTCGCCGGAGTTTGCTTGTTCTCGGCTCTGTCATTATTGCACTCGTTCTCATCGAGCTGTTTCTTCGTGCTATTAACTATAACTACTATCCCATGCATATTCAGGTGCTGGCAACATCGCCCTATGGAGATGATCCAAATTTGAAAAATGACTGGCGGTTTTATCATATGTTCGAGGACCAGGCGTTCGAGTATGACCCGTATCTTATATGGAGGCCAAATCCCGCATACACCATTAAGGAAAACGGAAAATCAATTAAATTTTTTAACCCTTTGGGTTTTCCAGGCCATGAAATTCCCGAAACAAACAAAGATAATACGTACAGGATTGCCGCAATCGGTGACTCAAACACACTGGGTATGCGTGATTATGACCGTGTAACCGGTCGTGAAGTGAGTTGGCCCGGATATTTGGAATATATACTGGGGGTACATTACCAGGTTATAAACGCCGGTGCGTGGGGCTATTCTTCATACCAGAGTTACCACCGATTTTTATCAGTATTACCATATAAGCCGTCAATGATACTTTTCGGTCCTTCAGGCAACGACGGGCATGAAGTCACGATCTCCGATGAACAGTATTCATTTATTCAGATCGAGAAAATCCAACTGCTTCTTCACACGCGGATTGCCCGATTATTGCAATCGATTATTGATAAGCATGTTTTTGCGCGTAAATCGGCGAAAAATTACCCTCTCGTTCCAAGAGTATCGCTTACAGAATATGCGAAAATTTTATCGGACATTATACGTGAGGCACGCGCGAATCATATACATCTCGTATTTCTCACGCGTCCGTATTTGGATGATCATACAACGCAATTTAATGCCAAATCATATAATAAACTAACTCAGGAGGTAGCATTACAGCAGTCTATTCCACTTATTGATATTGAGGGCCACTTTGCCACTACGAGCGCACTATTTAATGACCCCACTCATTTAAATCCTGAGGGCTTACATCAAATGGCCCAGTACATAATCATGAATCTGCAGCAAATGTCTTTATTGCCTCATTAGGGAGTCAAAACGTAATGAGGAGTGTGTCCCCTGGTTTGATCTGGTATGTATCGCTCGTTCCTGCATTAAGCTCCAACACCTTATCAACCGGAACTTTTGGGGTGTAAATAGGTAAACTTCCGTTAACGGAAACTGGGATATTTTTCGTAATATCCACGATCGTTTTATCTTTAATCCACACCATATCAAGCGGAAACCGCATCCCTTTCATCCAGTAGGAATACGCTTCGACGTGATCGTACACAAACAGCATGCCGTGATCGGGCGGCATATAATCGCGGTTCCCTAACCCAAGTTCTTTTTCCTGATTAGTGACGGCAACATCGACGACGAACACGTGACCGTCAATCTGCACACGGACCGCAAGCGGATGCTTTATATAATAGATGGCAACGACTAAGAGTAAAGCTGCGCTAATCCAAAGGAATTTGTATTTCATATAATCAATTAGATCGTTGTCGAACAAATTCAATGAGATCGTGCATTATATTTTTTTCCCTTTGCGGAAGTGATAGTTCCGTAATCAATCTTCCTGCGTTTTCAGCGTACCGGTTTTCTTTTTCCTGCATTAGTTCTTTTATATGATATTTTGCCAAAAGTCCATAGACATATGCCATAAAATCATCGGGTTTCTGTCCTAGTCGTTGGAATTGGAGCCGCTCTTCTTTTGTGATGGCAGCATAGAGACTTACGTACGCGAGCGTTTTCTTCTGTTCCCGTAAATCAGAGCCAACCGGTTTACCTGTTTGTTTTGTATCGCCGAACAAGTTAAGCATATCATCATGAATTTGGAAAAGGATGCCTAATTCTTCACCAAGATGTTCAAGAATTGACTGTTCAGGCTCGGTTACGTGAGCAATTATGGCGCCAATAGTAAAAGGGAGAGAGAACGTATATCGTGCTGTTTTACATCGATACATCGAGAGAATTTCCTCCTCTTCGGGAACACGAGTCGATAATCCAAATGAAACATCCTGCATTTGCGCTAGGCAAACGCGGGTAAACTCCTGAGACATTTTACCGAGTAAGCGCGGGGTGAACTCAGTATCTTTGAGTTGTGATAGAAGCTCATTGGCGAGGAAAAACGATGCATCCGCGATACATATGGCCATTGATTGTCCAAATTGGGAGATTTTTGCAATTGTTGAACTTGCTTCTTTTTCATATTGAACAAATAGAGTGTCTTGCCCCCGACGCAACCGATCATTATCCATAATGTCATCGTGAATAAGAAATCCGCTGTGAAAAAGCTCAACTGCTGCAGCACAGGAAAAAAGATCCTCTGTCACAGGCGCTCCATATGAGTGAGCAATATGGATAAGAAGATTACCTCTGACGCTTTTGCCGCCAGTTGCAAATAGTCGGAGTCTATTAATACTGTCTTTGGCCCAAGGATTAGTACGCGACAACGATACACACTTTTCGTCCAAAAAATGTGCCATTGTTCGGTTTATTTCTTTTTTGTAAATGAAAATGTCGGATGCCATGAATTGATAACCAATTATTCTAGAAAATATGTCGGGACGGGCAGACTTGAACTGCCGACCTCACGCTCCCAAAGCGTGCGTTCTAGCCAACTGAACTACGTCCCGCCTCTTCTGTGGGTCCCCTATGAGGCGACCCGAGCCTACTTATTGTAGCAGAAACTAAAGGGTATACGAAACAAATGTGCCTTCACTCGGGCGGCCACGGCATACGGAAAGTGTTCGTTTAGTGGGTTCAATGATAACCGCAGCTATTGTTTCGTCAGGTTTATTGATGGGAAATTGTTTATTTGATGTATCAGATACTATGGTTTGAATATCAGAAAACCGCATGCCCGACGTAACGAGACTTGAAGCACGCATATACCGCGCGACTGAACTTTCAGACCGCATGGATTCATATTGCCGCATGCGGGGAGATAAAAAATGATTTGTATGTGCGTATATATCTGATTGAATATAGCTCGCATCAACTGCCTGAGCTGTGCACTCAATATCAGAGATCGTACGCCCCTGTCCGAGAACGTGATTGAATCCCGATGCCCAACGATTGCGGCGAAGTAAATTCTCGGCATCTTTAAGTGTGCGACATTCGAGCACACCACGGGCAGCAAAATACACGGGTATTCCGACTCCGGAATGGCTATGAAGATCGTTTATGCATTGAGCAATACCGAAGGAATTCAAGGAAGCGGAAGAACCGGATATGAATGACGCATAATCAAGACAGAGAAAAGTTGTTCCGCAGACCGTAGCCTTTAACACAAAAAGGTCATCGATTCCCTGTGAGAACCAGTCCTCCGTATGACCGATGGTAAGTCCGGATTCGTTACGGCTTACGACTGTTGTGCAATGTTCATGAATGACGCCTCCGTCTATATCATCAATATCAGGATAAACTTCGGGATTATTTAAGAAAAAATAATCTGTAACTGAAATTCGTGCGCCCTGTGCAACCCCGGTAATCTCATCAATATACTGAGGAAATGCTTTGAGTGTCGCGATAAAGTACGGGTACGTTGATTGAATATATGTATTGTAATTTTGTATGAATTGCTTTCGCTTGTCGATACGTGAAGTAATCTGATTACGAAATGTTTCACCAATAGCCCGCCCAATATCCCTGTGTGTTCCATTGATTTCAAGATATGGGAATTGTTTCTTCTTCATGTGCCGAGAGTGGGACTCGAACCCACACGGTGTTTAATCACCACAGGATTTTAAGTCCTGCGCGTATACCATTTCGCCACCCCGGCTTTATTGTCAACCTATTTTATCATCGTAAGACCGTATACTCCCGCTTGGCGGGACTAAGCAACACTAAGACTCTCCGTCAGTCGACGGATCGTTAACTGTCGGCTTGAGCATTTCGTCACCCCGGTCAAGATTCTCTATGCATATTGTATCATCTGTACGGTATATCGTGCATATGATATGGTGAACTATGGATATGAAAACGAAACTAACGAAAGCGAAAAGTTCTTCAATAACGGTAGGACTTACGTACGATATTGCAAGTGATTATACGCTAACGGCCGGTGATCCTCCGGATAAATACAGCGAATTCGATAATGTGACCATCGTCCGAGGGATTAAAAAAAGTCTTGAGCGCTGCGGCTATACCGTTTACGACATAGGCAACTTTAGCAACCTTCTCAAACATGTGGACGCAGTAAAGCAACATGTGAACATCATTTTTAACACCGCAGAAGGTTTACAAGGAAGGAATCGTGAAGCACAAATACCGCTCGTTCTTGAGTATTTCGGAATTCCGTATGTCGGATCTGACGCATTAACCATGAGTCTGACACTTGATAAAGTTATCACGAAAGAAATCCTCGCAGCTCATGGTATCCCTACTCCCAAATTTTTCGTTGCAACAAAACCGATGAAACGTGATGATATGCCGGACTTACCATTTCCACTCATTGTGAAGCCCCAATGGGAGGGATCATCAAAGGGAATGACCGCAAAATCAAAAGTAAAGAATTTCAATGAGTTAAATGATCAGATTAATCATATCACCTCACTGTACGATCAACCTGCGCTTGTTGAGGAGTTTATTGAGGGACGTGAGTGCACAGTCGCAGTTATCGGCAACGGAGACACCATACAAGCCTACCCTATTGTTGAAATCCTTATCAGAAATAAACCGGTGAACGATAAAATTTATGTAGGCCGTTACGTCTATTCAAGTGACGTACACTACTGCTGTCCCGCAGACCTGCGGCCGGCTCTTGCCGATTTGATTAGGGACTTCGCGATAAAAACATATACAGCGGTGGGCAGCAGGGATTTCGGGCGTATAGATTTTCGAGTGGATAAAAATAACAAACCATATGTTCTGGAGATTAACCCACTTCCTGCACTATCAAAACAGGATGCCTTCGGGACCATTGCAAAGACATTGTCCATGTCCTACACGGATATTATTGAGCGTATTCTCAAGGAAGCACTTGTCCGATATCATACGCAATTATAATCGAATACTTGACAAATGTTTCAAAATCATCATTAATGAACATGTACCCGAAATAATTCTCTTATGAGATATCAATGAAAAAAATTGCCCACAAAAGAAAAAAAACCATTGCGCTTTTATATCATTACGTACCAAAGAATATTGCCGCAAAATACTTCAGTGAAGAACATACGCTTGTAGACAACCAGACGGATGAAATAGTGCACTACATGCGTAAATTGTTTTTGCAGGAAGGATATAACGTTCAGATTATAAAAGTGAGCCCGGAAGACTTGTCAGAACTCAAGAAATTAAAAGCCAATTTTGTGTTTAACCTCGTGGACAGCAAAGCGATGGAAATTCAGATTGCAAAAATCCTCAAACGTCTTCACATCCCGCATTCAGGTACTGATCTTGACGGCATTAAAGCATCAAATAACAAAATTAAATCAAAAAAACTATTTGAAAAAAATTTATTACCGACCCCGCGATATTCAATTATTAAATTAAGAGACCGAATTAGAAAATCCTTACTGCCTAGTAAATATCCTGTTATTATTAAGCCCGCATATGAACATTGCAGTATCGGTATAACGAACGGATCCATCGCACAAAACTACCGTCAGTTTAAATCAATCGTCACTCGGCTGCGGAAGCAACACAAACAAACGCTCATCGCCGAGGAATTTATTCCCGGTAAGGAACTGCAGGTAACCATATTGGAGACTCCCAATAAAACGGTCGCATTGCCTATTGCAGAAATTGCATTCAAGGGTCACGTGAAAAATAAATGGAACATTTACGGGTTTGATGAAAAATGGAGTAAACACCTGCCAGTCTATAAAAGTTGTTATTTTAAGGCCCCTCCTAAGCGTTTAAATACGGATATCGACGTTCAGATAAAACGTGACGCCATACGGGCATTCTACGCCCTCGGGATGCGTGATTACGGCCGGTTTGATCTCCGGTATAATCCGGACATCCACTCATGGTTTTTCCTCGAGGGCAACGCAAACGCCGGTTTTGATCCGGACCCGCGGGATGCCATGACTGCGTCAATACGGGCACACGGCATGACACTTGAGGATTTCGTTCTTCAGATTGTCCAAAACTCCATTAATTAACACCAGGATATATCGCCGATGAGGAATAGCGGAACCTCGGTAGATGTTTTGGATCCGAAGATATAACAAGCAAGAGTTGCTTTCTCCACCTGCGGAAGGATTTGAATTTTTTTGACCGTGGTGACACTTTCTTTTTCATGACGTCGTAATCTACCCAACGTTTACGGAAATCCTGCCAGTGATAGGATTTCTTAGTCCCTGAATATCCGTCAAATAACACAATCTTACTGTTACTGGCACTAAACGACGACACAGTTGCCCAGTGGCCGGATTCCCATGACGGTTCATCATGGGTATTTTCCAGATTGTATAGATAATCGACAATGACGGCCCTTGGCTTATTTGGTTGATAGCGGAGCGAAGAGATAAGATGGCGAAGTGTTGCCCGCTCGACGGCGAGTACTGAATACCCCAAACCGTTGAGCGCTTTAATCATATTTTTCGTCGCTGTCCCGTTCCGTGAAGTTTTACAGAGTTTTGAGAGTGTTGAAATCGATTTTCGTTTGCCCAAAATTTCAAGTGCATGTTTTAAGGAAACCGGGCCGCACGATTGTTCATCCGGTTGAAGAATCGTATTTATTTTTGTTCTACCCATAGGAGAAATTGATAACGGCTTATTGGTACTGGCTATTCTACCTCGCAGGGTTTTGTGAAACAAGACCTATAGTTAACATCTCGTTCTGCAAAGCGGTAATGGTATAATAGCCTCATGCCCGGATGGCGAAATTGGTAGACGCGCTAGCTTCAGGAGCTAGTGGGAGTAAAATCCCTTGGAGGTTCGAATCCTCTTCTGGGCACAGAGTCGTTTTGGAGTTTCCCGCAATTCTTGCCCAGTAAACTGGGCGTAGAATGCGGGATCCCGAAGTTCTAATCCGCCAAAGGCGGAAAGATACTTCTGGGACGAGTCTCCCTCCGGGCACAAACGCATAGTAACGTTCACAAAAAGTACACGCGCGAGACACGGGAAGCAATTGCGCTGGTAACTTCATAATTAATGGTACCGAGCGTTTTGGCAACCAGTTCCGCCGTCAATAGGTGTTTTCCTTGTATCCCGATTAATACGACTTCATCCCCTACGCGAGCGGCGCGAATGGCTGTGACATCAATTGATGATTGATCCATTGAAACTCTGCCGATTAACGGTGCAAATTGACCGTTTACTAAAACACTTCCCCAGTTATTCGGTGCACGGCGAAAGCCATCGGCATAGCCCACCGGGAGGGAAGCGACGCGCGTTGGTTTGACTGCAGTAAATGTTCGACCGTAACCTACCGTTTCGCCTTTAGCGATTTGACGAAGTTGAACAATTTTTGTTTTGAGAGCCATGACAGGTTTTGGTATAAATGGCAGAGGAAAATCACCAGATGGCGCCAGTCCGTATAAAATAACGCCGGGGCGGACTAAATCATAATGAGCACTCGGCACGCGAAGAGTCGCTGCGCTGTTCGCGGCGTGAACGATCGGTACACGCACACCGTTTTTTGCTAAGGCTGATAGAAGAGTGTTAAACGTCTTAAGCTGTGAATAGGTAAAAGACAGGTTCTTTTCATCTGACGTTGCAAAATGAGTAAACACGCCCTCTAATTTGATATTTTTGTACTGTTCTATTTTTGGAATATAGCGTAGTGCTTCCTCGGGTTGCAGCCCTAATCGGTGCATCCCAGTGTCTACTTTGACATGGATGGGGACTCGCTTACCTTTCTTTCGCGCAACCTTGTCTAGTCGCGAAAGGAGCTTTTCGTCCATGACATTGAGCGTAACATTTAAATCAACGCACGCTTCCACGCTTTCTTCATCAATGTAATTGAGGACGAGAATCGGTGTATGTATTCCCGCTTCGCGAAGTTGTCTCGCTTCATACAAGCAAACAATCCCAAAATAATCAACGCCAAATTTTTCCGCCACTTTTGCTAGCTCGACGGCACCATGTCCGTATGCATTTGCTTTGACGACGGCCATTATTTTTACATGGGAGCCTACAATCTTTTTCACACAGGAGATGTTGTAGAGAAAGTTTCTGACGTTAATTTCCGCCCAAACCAATCGTTCTAGCATATTTGGGTATTTCTTCTCGTTTGAACCATCAAATTAGCCCGTTATATCAATCAATTTGCACCTTTGACAATGGTGCCATCTCCTCTTGTGCGGACGAGAGGACTTGAACCTCCATGCCTTGCGGCACAGCCTCCTCAAGACTGCGCGTATACCAATTCCGCCACGTCCGCGTGCTGCCTATTGTAATAAATATTGTTCAAAATAACAATTTCGAATACAATAGAGTGTGCTCATTATCGCATATTCAGAGATATAGCGATATCGAAAGGACGATTAGCTCAGCTGGTAGAGCGCTTCATTTACACTGAAGATGTCGGGGGTCCGAGTCCCTCATCGTCCACAAAATCACTTTGTTACGTTTAATCTCTTTTTGGAGAGCCCCCAGGTAATCCTTGACCATGCGCGCTCATGCAAGAAATACAGAAGCGTACTTGCAATATTCGACAAACCAATAACGCTGAGGGTTAGTACTACTTTATGTGTTAAGGCGTAAATGATAATACCGTCAGAACAAATGATAAGAAAGCGATAAACGATGGTTTTTACGACAGATCGGCTCGTTGTTGAATGTTTCATGGCAGAAAAATTCAGTATACAACAAATTTATGTGCGACGGCTACCGTATATATGTATATTTAAACCTTGAATGAATGTGATAAGAATAATTATTTTTGAGATTTGATCCATGGGCATAACACTTCTATTTTAACAATAATTCCCTGTATGAATTTATTATTTGAGTAATTCCAAACAACAGGAATAAGTTGATGGAAAAACTCAAAAGGCGGAACTATATTCAATCTTTGTCACTGCGCATGAAGCCTGATGACAAAAAGCCACCATTTACCGTATAATTGCCATTAGGTTTAGTCGAATTAGGATTTGAGCATTTTGCTTGCCCTGAGGAAAAGAAGCGCGTTGATGGACCGAGATGACCGAGGCTGAGGTTTCAGAAGTCCCGAGTTTTCGAGGGATAGTCAAGTTAGCCGAGATGACCGAGGTAGTCAAGGTGCGTGTCTGAAAAACACGTTATCTGGGTGCAATTCCTAGTCTCGGCACCGAATAAAATCTCTCGATTTTTTCGGTGTAAACACTGGTATAATATCAGCGTTTACGCAGAAAATTTTCGTAGAAAATTATTTTGCGGGCGTAGTTCACCGGTAGAATGTCTCCTTGCCAAGGAGAAGGTAGCGAGTCCAATTCTCGTCGCCCGCTCTAAGAAGCTATCAGCTATTAGCTTTCAGCTATCAGATAACTGATCGTTGGTGACTGAAGTCTGATAGCTTTTTTATTGCCGGGTGGTGTAACGTTCAACTGACAGTTTGCGATCAGTTGGCTGAATGAGAGGATTACCGTCAGTTAATCCAGCTTGGGTGGAGTAACACGCCAGACTTTGCCCGCCCGCCAGAGCTGGGGTTTGAGCTGGGAGATCGTCCAAGGGTAGGACACAAGACTTTGGATCTTGGTATCTAGGTCCGAATCCTAGTCTCCCAGCTCAGGCCCCTCGCAGGAGGGGATCTGTGCGACGCGAGGAATGGAATCCTAGCTTGGCAGTTCTTCGAGAAGTTCAGTGCTTGCCATTAAGATTGTTGAAGTCTTGCTAGTTTGAACGGTCGACCTATCATTTATAAATTAGTTCCTTTTTGCATGGATTAGGTGACGTGTATATATGAATTGGAGCTTTTCACCTTTATCAAGTTTTTTTTGCATCTTCTCCAGATAAGGTAAATGTGTATTAACACTGAAGTCATTTACAATCCATGGGATTGCTTTGAGAAAATATATAATTGCTCCTACATCAAAAAATGTAACTATTCCTGACCATTTTTTAGAATTAATAATTGTAAATCCATGCTTTTCAAATTCAGGAATTCTGTGTTCTAATGTATTGAACGGCCATTTTGGTCTATTATCGAAAAACTCTTCTAAATCCTTGAGATTATCTCCTCCAACCTGTTGTGTAAAAAACTGTCCCTGACTTCTAATAATTCTTTTTAGTTGATCAACGTTGTACCCCCCATGGCGATTCACAACTAAGTCAAACTCGCTGTCCTTAAAGGGAAGTCGATGTGCACCGTCTGCTTCTATAACTGTTACTCCTAACTGTGCTAGACGTTTCTTTGCTAGTGCTACATTTGGATGCCAACCTTCAATGGCGTATGTATGCTTGGGAAAAGGAGCAAGTTGAGAGAATACTTCTCCACCACCTGTTGCCATATCTAAAAGAGATGTGGCCTGCTGTACTAATGGTTTGGCAAGCGAGATATAATCCCAATTTGGTTTTTTTTCCTTAAAACGACTTTTCAAGTATGAAAAATCCCACCCCTCAAAGTGTGCTTTCTCATCAATTTTCCATTGGTGCAATAGATTGCTATTTATCATCACGTATATTGTATCATTTGCCATGATTACTGAAGCTAAGAATATAAGATTGTTCCTATCTAGTCTGCCAATAATCACGAATAGCGTCTATGTGCGCCAGTTGATTTAATATTAATTTGAAGTCGTGGGTGAGGGCGTTGGTGTCGTTTTTTTTACATAATCGCTTCCTACGGTCACGAGCACATTATAGCCGCTTGGAGTCGCCTCTTGATACGTAAATGATGCTCCCGGGAATTCATTTTTCATGACGGATAGGTCATTGGTATTAGTATTTTTATCAAACACTACGATACTTGTTTTTAGATTATTCCGATCAACAGCGTTTTGAGGAATGGCGACGCCGATATGCTGATTCTGCAGACTATCGTATGCCTGGAGTGCAAGACCTGTCGTGTGTGTGCCGTTTTCGATAAGTACCATTGCTGGCACGGGCTCCACAATGCCTTTGAACGTGTCAGAAAGCCACGTGTGTATCTGATTCCAACTATCCTGACCGCTTTTCGGCATAAGCGCGAACTGACCATCGGAGGTAAACGTATCACTCAGATAATTCTGGTCGGTCAATGCCAAGCTTTCGACCTGATAGTCTGAAAGCTCGTTTGCATGAGCGATAAGGGTTTGAAGATCGGATATCTTCATATCCGTGCTCGAGTCATTTCCCAAGCTGCTTACAAATGGAATTATTTTTGAAATGAATCCGACGGACATAATCTTTTGTTTCATTGCGACTAAGAGGTTTCTTTGTCGCTTTGACCGCCCGAAATCTGTGCCATCCTGAAGCGAATGGCGGGAGCGAACGTACGCAAGGGCCGTTGCACCATCCATATGCTGCAATCCTGCATTAAAGTGAAGATCACGATATCTGCAGGGGAAATAATCCCACAATTGCTGC
>Ga0182021_10002608_pt1 | contig 21057 bp, 16 predicted proteins | sample 612E3MmetaG_FD_120493 | JGI IMG/M metagenome (GOLD analysis project Ga0182021, IMG submission 120493) | Permafrost microbial communities from Stordalen Mire, Sweden - 612E3M metaG (Illumina Assembly) | ecosystem: Environmental > Terrestrial > Soil > Wetlands > Permafrost | place: Sweden... | reverse complement strand
CACGGCTTGTGAGAAGTCGCGCAGTTGCGCAGCGCTCGACAGTCGGTCGGCCGTCCAGTACAACGCGCGATAGTGACGGCTTTCCAGCCAATGCGTCAACAAAGCTGTTTTGCCGATACGGCGCCGACCATAGAGCACAAAGAGTTGTCCCCCTGCGCGGTGGAAGACAGTGTCAAGTAAGGCGAGCTCGTGTTGACGGTGATAGAAAGCCATAAAAAAGGACCATCCTTAAAGTATGATACTTTAGAGATAAATTTTATACCCAGCGGAGCGGTTGTCAAGCCTTGGCTAATTTGTTGCGCATAACTATCATTATATGTTACAATATCACTAGAGTGGGGGATATAACACCCGTCTGAAAGGGAAAAAATGGCCTGTTTTTGTTGCGCATAATATTTTTGCGACAGGAAAATCGCTGAATTTACAATGGAAGATTTGCAAAGATACTGGGAAAATCCAGAGCTCGTCCAATCACGCTGGTTTTCTCTGAAGGCGGTTGTCAATCATGATCATCCTGAAGCGCACTGATCCCGATCAGCATATCGATCGTTGGTACTGCCTCGACATCACCACTGATCTATTCGGGCAACCCTGCTTGTATCGGGCCTGGGGCAATCGGCGGACAGCCTATCAACATGTGCGGTGTGATCCTTTCGCGGCTCACCCCGAAGCGGTCAGTGTGGCGCAAAAGATCATTGCGCGACGTCGTCAGCACGGCTATGAAGAAATCTACCACGATCAGACGATTCCCGCCGCAGGCGTCGAAATCGAGAGATGGTGACATATGCAATTCGGTAAACTATTGGCAGGCTTTGAAACCTGGCTGCGCGAGGATCAAGATCGCGGCGACTTGACGGTCAGCGCGTATCTGACTGATGTCCAGAACTTTGCGATCTGGCTCAAGCAGACGTATGGCCGCGAGTATTCAGTGGAGCGTGTCACGCCTACCGACATCAAAGACTATCGAACCTGGCTCCAGGCGGTTCAGAAGCAAAAAGCCTCATCGATCAACCGCCGACTGGCGGCGTTGCGGACGTTCTTCAAATGGGCGGCCCTGAGCGATCGCGTCGGGCGCAGTCCCTTGAATGGCATTAAGCCATTGCGTCAACAGGAGGCTCCACCGCGCTGGCTCGATCCTCAAGCCGAACACAAACTCCAGCAGGCGCTCGAATTGCATGCACCCTCGGTTTCCGCGGAACGACCCCAACGCGGGGCGTTGTCCCGCAGAGGGGAAACACCCGGGGCGGGATCTGTTTCTCAGAAAACACCCTTACGACCCTTCGAGCGCTTGTTGTATCGCGATGTGGCGATGATGATGTTGATGTGGAAGGCGGGTCTGCGCGTGTCGGAAGTGGCCGCGCTCGATCGCGGCGACGTGAAGATCCAATCGAATAAACGGGGCACGGCCGAAGTGCGCGCAGGGAAGGGCCGCAAGACGCGCACCGTGCCGCTCAACGCCGATGTGATTGCCACGATCCAAACGTGGCTCAAGATTCGACCGGCGTCCAAAGAGGCGGCCTTGTTTCTCAGCCGCTCGGGAATTAGAATCACCGCGCGTGCCGTGCAGCAGATTGTGGAGCAGATTGGACACGAGGCGGCGGCGCTGATCAAAGCGCGCTCGTCCGAGGATCGCGTGCTCGCCGATTCGCTGAATGCGCTGACGCCGCATGTGTTGCGCCACACCTGCGGAAAACGAATGCTCGATGCTGGTGCGCAGTTGACCGAGGTAGCCGCCATTTTGGGGCACACAGATTTGAATATGACGCGGCGTTACACTCAGCCGGGTGAAGAGGATCTACACCGAGCCGTAGGACGGATTGCCAGTCGGGAATAGCCCAATAAAGAATGACAGATGGAGTGGAGGGCTGAAAGGTAGAACTAAGGGCAAAACTGCAAATCGCGTGTGCACCAGCCCGCCTACCCTAAGTGCGGCACGTGTTGGGCAGGCGCGCCGATCCACTACCAAATACTTGATCGATTCTGACGTCTTGATGAAGAAAGTGACGGCGCTGCTTGGTCACAGCAGTCTCAACACGACCCAGTTGTATACTCTACCCAGCCAAGCGGATCTCGCCGAAGCCACGGAAGTGTTAGAAAGGTGAGAAGGAGACGGTAATGGCCTTGATCAGCCTACAAGAGGTGAGCCTGGGATTTGGCGGGCCGCCTCTGCTTGAAAAGGTAAATCTACAAATCGAATCTGGCGAGCGCGTCGGTCTATTGGGCCGCAACGGCGTGGGAAAGTCCTCGCTGCTGAAGTTGGTCAACGGTGATTTTCTTCCTGACCGTGGAACGGTAGCACGTCAGCAGAATCTGCGTGCCGCATACCTCCCGCAGGAAGTTCCTCAGGAATGGGCAGGGCGTGTGGCGGACATCGTCGCCGGCGGATGGGAGACCGCGCCCAGCGACTGGTCAATAGAACACGATGGGCCGCGGCAAGTTCAACAGGTACTCTCCCGTATGCAGCTCGATCCCGCCGCATCGTTTGAAGCGCTGTCGGCGGGCCTCAAGCGCCGAGTGGCTCTGGCGCGCGGCTTGGCTAGGAATCCCGATCTGCTTTTGCTGGATGAACCGACCAATCATCTCGACATCGACGCGATCGACTGGCTGGAGGATTTTCTAAAACGTTGGGGCGGCACGCTGTTGTTCGTCACGCACGATCGGGTCTTCTTGCAACATCTGACCACGCGCATCGTGGAGTTGGATCGCGGCCGGCTGTTTGATTGGGATTGCGATTACACCACGTTTCTGGAGCGCCGGGAAGCCCGGCTGACTGCGGAAGAGGCGCAAAACGCCATCTTTGATAAAAAACTGGCGCAAGAGGAACAGTGGATCCGCCAGGGCATCGAGGCGCGCCGCACCCGCAATGAGGGACGCGCGCGCGCCCTCAAACGCCTGCGCGAAGTGCGGCGTGAACGCCGCGAACAAGCCGGAACAGTTCGCATGCAAATTCAGGCCGACAAGCGCTCTGGCAGGTTGGTGATCGAAGCGGATCAGGTCAGTTATGCGTTTGACGACCGGCCGATCGTGCGCGATTTTTCAGCGACGATTCAGCGCGGGGACAGGGTCGGCATCATCGGCCCGAACGGATCGGGCAAGACCACACTCTTGCGTCTCCTGATCGGCGAGTTGCTCCCGCAACAGGGTGAAATCCGCCACGGCACCAATCTTGAGATCGCCTACTTCGATCAACTGCGCGCCCAATTGGATGAGACCAAATCCGTGCTTGAAAATGTCGGGCAAGGACGGGACACCATCACGATCAACGGCAAGGCCCGCAACGTTATTGCGTATCTGGAGGATTTTCTGTTCACGCGCGATCGGGTCCGCGCACCGATCACGGCGCTGTCCGGCGGCGAGCGCAATCGCCTGTTGCTGGCGCGGCTGTTCGCGCGGCCGGCCAATGTGCTGGTGCTGGATGAGCCGACGAACGATCTCGACCTTGAAACGCTGGAAGTGCTGGAGGACTTGATCCTGGATTACAGTGGCACGCTCCTGCTGGTCAGCCACGATCGGGCTTTCCTGAACAACCTGGTTACCAGCACATTGATTCTGGATGATAGCGGGCGGGTGAGCGAATTCGTTGGCGGCTACGACGACTGGCAGCAACAACGAGAACAAACCGTAGCGGCCATCTCCAAACCGATTAAGCCCGTTTCTACCGCCACGGCCGAATCAGTCACTGGCGCCGCAGGCGCGCCTCGCAAATTGACTTACAAAGAACAGCGTGCGCTCGAAACGCAACAACGCGAACTGGCAGAACTGCCCCATACGATCGAAACACTGGAAATCGAACAGCACCGCTTATCGGCTGCGATGGCTGAGCCCGCTTTTTATCAACGGGATCGATCTGAGATCGCCCAGGCCGTCCAGCGACTGAAGGATTTGGAAGAGCAATTGGCTGCGGCCTACCAACGTTGGGCCGAATTGGAACCTTGACTCGTTTTTGGGACCTGTCATGAGTTTTGGGATCGGCGTTTCCAGTTCGGGCCTGGGGCCGCGCGGCGCGATGGAAAGCTTCGCGGAGGGCGACGGTCAGCGCGAGCAGATCTTCAATCAGCACGTAGTGACGCGCATGCTGGTCTACTTGCGCCCTTACACGAAAATGATGGCGGTGGCGTTCGTCGCCATGTTGGCAGACTCTGGCTTGACGTTGTTGATCCCCTATCTGTTGAAAATCACGGTGGATACCTATATCGCTCAGGGCGATGAAGCAGGCTTGATGCGCATCTCGCTGTGGACCGCCAGCGCGTTCATCGGGTTGTATATCGCCAATCGGACCCAGCAGTATTTGCTCTCACTGGTGGGGCAGCGCATGCTGGCCAGTCTCCGCCGCGATCTGTTCGATCATCTTCAGAGGTTGTCGCTGAGCTATCACGATACGCACATCGTCGGCGTGACGGTGTCGCGCGTGATGAACGACGTGGCTACGATCAATGATCTACTCTCGCAGGGCGTCATCACGTTGATCGGTGATATGTTCGTATTGGCGGGCATCATCGTGGTGATGCTCATCATGAATCTACGGCTGGCCCTGCTGACGTTTACGACGCTGCCGCTGATGCTGCTGATGACGATCTGGTTCTCGCGACGCGCGCGGGTGGCGTTCCGCGAAACGCACCAGCGTGGCCAAAGTGGTGGGCGGTCTGGCGGAAGATATCGCCGGGGTGCGAGTCATTCAGGCGTTTGGGCAAGAGGACACTACTCAGGAGAATTTCAACGCCGTCAACGAAGTCAATCGTCGGGCTAACATCAACGCCATGTCGCTCTCGTTTGTGTTCCTGCCTGCGATCGAGGTCCTGGGGATTCTGGCCACCGCCATCGTGCTGTGGTTTGGCGGACGCGCGGTCGGCAGCGGCGCAGTCACGCTCGGTGTGCTGGTCGCTTTCCTGTCGTATGTCACGCGCTTTTTCGATCCGGTGCAGGAACTGAGCCGCATGTTTACCACGCTTCAGACGGCGATGGCCGGCGGTGAACAGGTGGTCAATTTGCTGGATACCGTACCCGCTGTCCTCGATCGACCGAACGCGCTCGAGTTGCCTGAGATTGTGGGCCGCGTGACCTTCGACCAGGTGTCCTTCCGCTATCGTCCGGAACTACCGGACGTACTCCGCAATGTTTGCCTGGAGATTCAACCTGGTCAAACGGTGGCCCTCGTCGGCCCGACCGGTGCCGGCAAAACCTCGATCGGTAATCTGATCGCCCGGTTTTACGATGTGACGGAGGGCACGGTGTTGATCGACGGGATCGATGTGCGGACCGTGAAACAACGTCAACTGCACCAACAGATCGGTTTGGTTCCGCAGGACGCCTTTCTTTTTTCCGGCACCATCGCCGACAACATCCGCTTTGGCCGCCCGGACGCCACGGACGATGAAGTAGCACACGCGGCGAAACTGGCTAACGCGCACGACTTCATCATGGCTAAGCCTGATGGTTACGCGACTCGCGTTCAGGAAGGCGCGTCGAATCTATCGGTGGGGCAACGCCAGCTGGTATGCATCGCACGCGCTATTTTGACTGATCCGCGCATTTTGATTATGGATGAAGCGACTTCAAATGTAGATAGTCTAACGGAAAGCCTGATCCAGGACGCGCTACGGACGCTATTACAGGCCCGCACCGCGGTGGTAATTGCCCATCGCTTGAGTACCATTCGCAACGCCGATCTGATCTGTGTCGTGCAAGACGGGCAGATCGTGGAGCAAGACAAACACGCTGAGTTGTTGGCCCTCAACGGGATATATGCCGCGCTCTATCAACGCCAGTTTGCGGAGTAGCAAAGCGATGACAGGTAATGATCTTGATCTGTTTTTTTGACGTCCTAATGGTCGGCGGGACAAGCGTCACAGTTACTGGCACATCCTGTCGGATCTGGAAAATAGAGTCATCTGCACGCTTGAGGCTTCGGGTCGCGTGATATGGGCCTGCCGCGAAATGGTATCATTAGCGGACACGCTCGACCGTACACCGAACCATTCCAACCTGGCATCGACCATGCTCTCAAACAGCGAATTCCACATTAGCGACGCCTATCGCTACGACCGCCACTCCACGACGCGTTGGGTGGCGTCGCATATCTGGCGGTATAAGGGTCTGCTCGCACTCGCTCTGGTCTTGCAGATCGTCAGCCTAACCACCTATGCTAGCAGCCCGGTGCTGATTGGCCGCGCAGCTGGCGAATTAGCGAAACCTGGCGGCGGTCAACTCCTGTTGTACGCGCTAGCGATTCTGATCATCCTGACGATGGATGGTATCTTCAACCTGCTGGCCTCTTTTGCCTACACCCATATCGCCGCGCGTTTCGCCGCCGATGCGCGCCAGGAACTCTACGCCAGTTTGCTAGGCAAGAGTCAGACCTTCCACAGCCGACAGCGCGTCGGCGATTTGATGGCCCGCGCCACTGACGATGTCGCTTTGCTGAGCGACATGGTGACGCCGGGCGCGAGCCTGTTGATCGAATCGACGGTCACTATCTCCATCGTACTGATCTTCGTCGGCTCGATCAATCTGCAACTGCTGATCGTTCCCGGTCTCTTTGTCGTTTCCTACATCTTCGCCGTCCGCGCCTACGTCCACGAACTGGAGCCTATCACCGCGCGGCTGCGCAACCAATTCGGCCAACTCGACGCCGCACTGGCAGAAATCATTTCAGGCATTGAGGTGGTCAAAGCCAGTGCCCGAGAAATATTCGAGCGCGACAAGTTTCGGGCCAACGCCCGCCGCCTGCGTGATACCGCCGTCCAGCAGGGCAAGATCGAAGCGCGTTACCTGCCGGTGCTGTTATTTGCGGTCACGGTCGGGTTGATGTTGTTGCATGCGCTGTGGCTATATCAACACAACGTCGTCACGCTGGCGGATGTGATCGGCGTGATGGGGTTGATGAACGTTTTGCGTTGGCCGACCTTCAGTTCGATCTTTACGTTTTCGCTGATCCAATCGGGCCTGGCCAGCGCCGATCGGATCCTGAACATCATCCGCGCGGAGACCGATCTGGACGAAAACGCCGCCGGGATCGATCGGGCGGTGCAGGGCGAAATCGAGTTTGAGGGTGTGTCCTTTGGCTTCAACGATCAGCCTTTGCTGCAAGACATGTCCTTCTGCGTTCAGCCGGGCCAAACAGTCGCCATTGTAGGGCAGACCGGTTCGGGCAAGAGCAGTCTGATCGGATTGGTGAATCGCACTTACGATGTCACGGCGGGCCGCATCCTGATCGACGGCGTCGATGTACGCGCCTGGAGTCTGGACGCGCTGCGCTCGCAGATCGGCAAGATCGAACAGGACATCTTTTTGTTCTCGCGCACCGTGGCCGAGAACATCGCGTTTGGTCGGCCCGGCGCAACGCAGGCAGAGATTGAGCAGGCGGCACGCGACGCGCAGGCGCACGAATTCATCCTGAGTTTCAAGGACGGCTATCAGACTGTGATCGGTGAGCGCGGCGTGATGCTCTCCGGCGGGCAGCGTCAACGACTGGCGCTCGCGCGCGCTTTCCTCAGCGACCCGCGCATCTTGATTCTGGACGATTCCACCAGCGCCATCGACAGCGCCACCGAGGCCGAGATTCAGCTAGCCTTGCGGCACATCCAGCGCGGCCGCACGACGCTGCTGATCACGCATCGGTTGGCGCAGATCCGTTGGGCCGATCATATCCTGGTGATCGATCAAGGCCGATTAGTGGCCGACGGCACGCACGACGAACTGCTGCGGCGTTCACCTCATTACCGACGAATTTTCGCGCGCTACGATGTAGCGCTGCCGGCGTTAGAAAGCGTGGCTTGATTCATGGGTTTCATTTTTGACGGCCTCGACGCCGAAGCCTACGACCGCCGCTATACAGATCGCGCCCTCGTCGCGCGGGTCGTCGGCTATTTCAGACCGCAGCTCGGCCGCATGCTGCTGGTAGCCGGATCGGTCGTGCTGCAATCGCTGCTCGATGTCAGCCTGCCGATCCTCATCTCGCGCACGCTCGATCAACTGGCGGCCGGCCAGGCGAATCTATTACTCAGCGCTGCCCTCATCGTGTCGATCGGTTCGCTGGCGTGGGTGTTTAACTTTGTGCGCCGATCATTCTCGTCGCGTGCTGTGGCTGCGGTTGTTTTGAAGTTGCGCGAAGATGCCTTCGACGCCGTGCTCAAACGCGACCTGTCGTTCTATGATCAATTCGCTTCAGGCAAGATCGTCAGTCGCGTCAACTCCGACACGCAGGCCTTCTCGCAAGTCGTCACGCTGACGATGGACCTGTTCAGCCAGTTGTTGCTCGTCGTGTTGTTGATGGCCTATCTCTTCAGTGTCAACGTCACACTGACGTGGATCACGCTGGCGTTGGCGCCCTTCATCGTCTTCGCCGCGCTCACTTTCCGACGGATCGCGCGCAAGACCATCACGCTATCGCGCCGCGTCAGCGCCGAGGTCAGCGCGCACATTCAGGAAACGGTTAGCGGCATCGGGGTGGCGAAGACCTTTCGGCAGGAGGTCGCTGTCTACGATGAATTCGTGGATGTGAACGAGCAATCGTTCCGGATCAATCGCCGCACGGGTTATGTGTTCAGCGCCATCTTCCCGATCCTCAATGTGTTGGCCGGTATCGGTACGGCGCTATTGGTCTATGTGGGCGGCGTCAATGTGCAAAGTGGCGCGCTCACGCCTGGCGATTGGTATCTGTTCATTCAAGGGCTGGGCCTGTTCTGGTTTCCCGTTACCAGCATCGCCTCATTTTGGAGCCAGTTCCAGATCGGGCTGGCCGCGGCCGAACGCGTCTTCGCGCTGCTGGACGCCGAGCCGCGCGTGGTGCAGACCGATAATCGCCCATTGCCGATCGTGCGCGGTGAGATCCAATTCGATCGCATCGATTTCGCCTACAAACCCGGCGAGCCGATCCTGACCGACTTCTCGCTGACCATTCACGCGGGCGAGACGCTCGCTTTGGTCGGACACACTGGATCGGGCAAGAGTTCGCTCGCTCGATTGATCGCGCGCTTCTACGAATTTCAGGGCGGCCAACTGCTCATCGATGGGATCGACATCCGCACGCTCGATCTGGCCGACTATCGGACTCGCCTCGGGCTTGTCACGCAGACGCCGTTCCTGTTTGAAGGCATGGTGCGCGAGAACATTCGCTATGGCCGGCCCTCAGCCACCGATGATGAAGTGGAACGCGCGGCGCGGCAGGTGGGTGGCGGCGACTGGTTGACAGGCTTGGCGCAGGGCCTATCCACAGAAGTCGGCGAACGCGGCAGCAGCCTCTCGATGGGGCAACGGCAGTTGGTCGCGCTGGGCCGCATCCTGTTGCAAGACCCCGCGATCTTCATTCTGGATGAAGCCACTGCCAGCATCGATCCGTTGACGGAGACCTTGATTCAGGAAGGACTGGATACGGTGATGCGGGGACGAACCAACATCATCATTGCCCATCGTCTATCTACCATTCGCCATGCCGATCGCATCATCGTGTTGCGGCGTGGGCAGATCATCGAAGAAGGCAACCACCTCGCTTTGTTGGCTGCGGGCGGACACTACGCCGAACTCTACAACACTTACTTCCGCCATCAATCGCTGGAGTTTATCGACGCGCAGGGGTCTGGGAAGCAGCAATTCTCAATTTGACTTTTCAAAAGGCGCGGTTCGTGTCAAGGTGGTTAGCAACCTGCTCGAACAGAGCGCCCCATGCCTGAACCCTTTACCATTGACACCCTGCTGCACGCGTTTGAGCCCGTTTTCGCTCAACTGCCCGTGTTGGTGGCACCTCATCAACCGCACGCCGTGGTGTTGGCTCCGGAATTCAGCACGCCCCAAGATGGTCATGACAAACAAGACTGCGAACAAGCCGCGTATAAGTGGGTGAACACCTTGGCCGCGCTGGGAGGCGTCAACGGCCTGACGCACCGGCATTGGAATGGCCGCGCGCCACACGTTCTTCGATGACCTTCGCGCGCTCACTCGCTACTGGCTGTTCGACACCTGGGAGCAGTTATTTGATTTCATGATCCGCCAATTGGAACTCGAACCATCCACAAGTTGAAGTCAATGTCAAGGTCTAGATCAAATTGAGAATTGCTGCAATGATACCCGTTATGTACTGTTCGCTAACATGTTGAACAGTCCGCCGCCCGCCGAATGCCAGGGATCGCACTTGAAAACGGCGCAGAAACGTCTGTTCTGGTGTTCAAGATGTTAGCGAACACTACAAATGATACCCGTTACACCCTTTCCTTGACAAACTTCAGACCAACTTCATGCCAAATGTCACGAAAAATACGTAGTTTTACGTATAGACAAACGACGAAAAGTGCGCCACAATAGTGCGGTAGCATTGCTGTCGCTGATTCCCGGAGGGGTTATGCCGTGTCAGGGTGGTACGGCTTGTCTGACAGTAGTGTGAATAATGCGTCGCCGGAACGAGACGAAATCCACCTCGTTCCGGCGACGCTTGCTTTGGCAAAGAAAGTCGCTACTGCGAGTCTGTTTTATCTTGCGGTCTGTCCGGCTCAAGGCCACGGGCGACGGCGAGGATGGCGCTGACTAGGGTGGTCGGCATGTTGGCAATGGCAAGATTGCTGTAGGACTTCATCGTTTCCTGCTGATTAGCCCGTTTTTGCACGTCCTCTGGTTTATCGATGCGATAGGGAGTTGGGGCGTACAGAATGAAGGCGGCTTTGTCTGACGCAAACGACGTGGCCTGCATGTCTGCGATGAACTTGCACTCGTCAGTATCACTATTGATCGGGACAATCGTGATGCCGTTCTTGCATTCATCACCGATCTTGGTGCATCCCTGCACTTTGAAGCCGGAGGCGGTCAGGCGCAACCGTTCGGCAAACATGTCGAGCGTTGGATGTCCTTCGCGGACACGAAGAGGATGCACGGCCGGATCCAAGTTGTAGAGTTTTTTATCCAGGGCCGCACGGAAGTCCTTTTCGGCCTGTTCGAGATCCGCTTGAATTTGTTGTTTGATCTGCGCCTGAACGTCTTTAACCTCTTTGCGCGTGCGGAGGCCATAGAAAGCAAACAGGCCAGCCACGAAAGCGGCCGTGGCTGACCAGACGCCAATTAGCCACAGAACGTTGCGCAACTCAACGGCTTGTTCTTTTTTGTAGGTTTCAAACTCGCTTTTCAGTGCTTTGAGTTCGATGCCTTGTTCTGCAACTGTTTTCTGTATTTCGGCCACGTCGGGCGGGGGCAGCACAGGTGAGGTCGCCTGCGATGTGGGCGGTGGTTGAGTTGCTGGCACAGTCACGGCGGGCACAGCGGTCGGTGCGGTCGTGGGTGCAACGGTTGGGGTTGGCGTGGACTGACAGGCGCCCAGGATCAAGACCAGCACTACACCAAGCAACAAGACCATGATTCGACTGCGCGCATTAGTTGGGTTGAACATGACGACACCTCATGCTGAGTGAATGACTCCCGTTGGCTTAAGGGAGATTATAAGTTACGCCTGCCGCAAAGGCAAACGGTGGCAAGTCGCCGACTTGCCCCACACGAAGAAAGGAGGCTGTTTCAATGCAGTTACTCATCGTGGATACGGCGCAGATTCAGCCGTACATCTTTGGCAGCAACCGGCTGCGAGAGAACATTGGCGCGTCACATCTAGTAGCGCAGGCGACCCGTGACTGGGCGCTGCGACTTATCGCGCAGTTTGACAGCAATGTCAAAGACGTGACGACGGGCGAACTCGATCCGCAGAAGCACGTTGACGATCCAGGCCACAACGCAGCCGTTGAGGTGTTGTATGCAGGTGGCGGTAACGTTGTGGCGTTATTCCGCGAAGACACGGAAGCCCGGCAGTTCACTCGCAACCTGTCCGAACAAGTGCTGCTGCAAGCGCCCAATTTGCAGCTAGTCATCGCGCAGCAGCCGTTCGAGTGGAAAGATTCGCTCTACGATGCGGTCGAGGCGGCTTTCCAGCATTTGGTCAGGCAGGGCCGCGCCCGTACCGTGACGACGGCGCTGTTGGGCTCTAGTGTGACGGCGATGTGCCGCTCGACCGGAACGCCCGCGGTGGGCTACACGACGATGATCAAGAACGATCCGACGTCGATGTATCCCGCGTCAGCGGAGATTCTGGCGAAGTATGACCTGACGCTGTTGCGCGGTCATACCGAAAGCGAAACCGATCAGCGTTTGCGCACCATGGCGCCGCTCAACAAACCGGACTTGAAGTACCCCAGCGATTTTGATGATTTAGGCCGCAGCGCGGGCGAGCACAGTTTCATCGCCGTGGTGCACGCCGACGGCAACAGTATGGGTCAGCGCATCCGTGAGCTGGGCCAGGCGCAACGCGGTAACAACCGGAAGTATATCGAGGAGATGCGGGCTTTCTCTGACGCCGTCGATGGCGCGGCACGGGCGGCCCTGCGGGATACAGTTGAAGCGCTGACGGCACAGATCAACGACAAAACGCACACGATTGTACACCGGAACCCATTCGATGAGTTGGCGCGGATTGATCTAGCGCGCGATACCGACCAAGATGGCAACCCTATCGATCGGTGGTTTGTGCCGTTTCGCCCGATTGTTTTCGGCGGCGACGACGTGACCTTCGTGTGCGATGGTCGCCTCGGCTTATCGCTGGCACTGACTTATCTGGACGCCTTTGAAAAACACACAGAGAAATTAGCAAGCGGAAAAGCCACAGCCTGCGCGGGTGTGGCGATCGTGAAAACGCACTACCCATTTGCGCGTGCGTATGCGCTGGCAGAAGAGTTATGCGGTTCGGCCAAGGAGTTCAGGCGCAAGCGCGACCTGGAGGGAGCCTGCCTGGACTGGCACTTTGCATTAAGTGGATTAGCTGGCGATCTCAAGGAGATCCGTACGCGAGAATATGACACCCCGCGCGGCTCACTCACCCAACGGCCAGTAACAGCGAAGACCAAAGCCGGTTACGAAGTCCACAGTTGGGAAACCGTGCGTGCCGGTGTCAACGCCTTTCAGGATGTCAAGACGGCGGGCGAGCGACCAGACTGGTCAGCGCGGCGGAACAAGGTCAAGGCGTTGCGTGATGCGCTGCGTAATGGCGGTGAGGCGGTCGAGCATTTCAGGCTCAAGTTCCTGATGACGAAAGACGGGGCCGGGGGCTTGCCTGATGTCGGTTGGACGAAAGTATCCCGCCAGCGTGGTTGGGACACGATCGAAGTGAAAGAAGGCGCCGAGATCAAGCACCAAGCGGTATGCGCTTACTTCGATGCGATCGAACTGGCCGATTGGTTTATCCCGGTGGAAGGTGAAATATGAAACTACACTTGAAGTTACTCTCGGATGCGACCTTTGGGCGCGGTGACGGCGTGGCGGGATTGGTCGACGAAGAGATCGAGCACGATCCGATCACGGGACTGCCCTTCTTGCGTGGGCGCACGCTTAAAGGTCTCCTGGTAGAAGAATGCGCCAGCATTTTGTTTGCGCTAGGCGCGCGTTCCAACCGTTACGAAACGGCGGCGAAAGAATTGTTTGGCAGCGCCGGCAGCACGCTGGCTGACGATGGCCTGCTGCAGGTGGGCGCGGCGCAACTGCCGGAAGAAATCCGCCAGGCGGTGGATCAGGATGTGCGTGCCAAGCGCCTGACGGCCAACGATGTGCTGGAATCATTGACGACGATTCGCCGCCAGACGGCGGTGGACGAAGCCAGCGGCGCGCCCGACCGGGGCAGTCTGCGTGCGATGCGAGTCTTGCTGCACGATACGCCGCTGGTGGCCGAGTTGAGTTGCGATCGAGAACTGCACGCCGACGAATTGGAATTGCTGGCGGCCTGTGTGCTGGCGCTGCGCCATGCGGGTACGGGCCGCAATCGCGGACGCGGACGCGTGGAGGCGTGGTTGATCGATCCGAAGCCGCCGATCACTCCAGCCGATCCGAAGAAGTACACGACTGATCTCTTGCGGAGTTTTGAGGCCAAAGTGACCGCCGCGGAGGTGGCGCTATGAAGATCATCACGTATCGAATCACGCTGCTGGAACCGGCGCTGGTGACCGCCATCGACGGCGATCCCAACAGCGCGGTGGCCTATGATTTTTTGCCGGGCAGTGTGCTGCGCGGCGCGCTCGTCAAGAAATATGTGGCGGCTCATCCAGCGTTGACACCGCAGACTTTGTTGAAGGCTGATCAGCCGGAGGAAGTGCGCCGACTGTTCTTTGATGGGACCACGCGCTATCTCAACGGCTACGTGCAGATCAACGGCCAGCGCACCCTGCCGGCGCCGCTGGCCTGGCAGCAACCCCAGGATAAGAAGGATACGATTTACGATTTTTCCGTGGCCGAGGTGATAGACACGCAGAAGTGGCACGGATTTGTTGGCAGCTACTGCCAGTTCGAGGGCGGCAACACGGTGCAGGTGGTGAAACCCGAGCGGCAGATCGCCATCCACACGCAGCGCGATCGCGTGTACGGCCGGCCGCTCAAAGGCTCGGGCGCGGTGTATCGCTATGAGGCGCTGGCGGCCGGGCAGACGTTTGAAGCCGCCATCGTCTGTGACAATGATAGCGACACGGTGCTAGTGGAGAAGTGGCTGCCCGGCAGCATCAATGTGGGCGGTTCGCGCACCGGTGGCTATGGCCGCGCGCAGGTCGATCAGGTGCAAATCGTCGATAAAAGTGAAGTATGGCGTGAAGCAGGAGGTGAGTTCACGGTTCAAGAGAAGCAGTGCCTGACGCTGACGCTGGTGAGCGACGCATTGGTGCGCGACGCCGCAGGTCAATTTGTCGTCAATGCCAAAGTGTTGGCACAGTATTACCAGGCGCGGCTGCACGTTCCGATCTTGCCGTTGATGGTGCAGCGTAAGCAAGGCAGCCTAGTGCCTGGCCCAGACGATCAGATGGTGGCTTTCGTGCGCGGACGGCTGGTCGGCGGATTCAATCGCAAGTGGGGATTGCCGCTGCCGCAGGCGCTGGCTGTGCAGGCGGGCAGCACAATCGTGTTTGATACGCACCTATGCGATGCAGCGCACTTGCAGCTGCTGGCGAAACAATTGAAAGAGTTGGAGCAAACTGGTATCGGCGAACGGCGCGCTGAAGGGTTTGGACGTGTGGCGGCCAACTGGCACACGGCAGCGACCTGGACAGTGCCCGATCCGGAATCCGATCCCAAGCCTACTCCGCTGGAAATCACTGATGACGCGGCACAAAAAGTGGCGCAGCGGATGGCGCGGCGTTTGCTGCGGGCGCAGTTGGACGATCGGGTGGTGGCCAAAGCGAATGAATTGAAGATCAAGCTGCCGCCCCGGCGGGCGCAGTTGTCACGTTTGCGGAATATCATCGCTGATGAGCTCATGCAAGAATCGCCTGATGCGCAGCGCGTGGCCGCGTACATGAAACTGGTTCGTGAGCGCAGCACGGCGCGCAAACAGTTTGAGTCGGCCAAAGTCGTCGGCGAAAACAAACAACAGCAGCGTCTGGCAGACTGGCTGATCGATACGGCGCAGCAGGACGACGAGGAACACTTCAAAAAGTTGTTTGCATTGAAGAGCCAGGACTTGCGCGCGTTCGGCAAGGTGCAGCCTGACCTGGGCACGGCGCTGCGCGCCGAGTATGTGCTGCGCTTGATCGATCTGGTGCTGGCCCACGCGGCGAAAGAGGAGGTGCAGGAATGAGCGGGCAACGCTGGTCGAAGGCTGAAGCACGGCAGATTGTGAAGCGCGTGATCGTGGAAGGCGATCTGGTGCTGCAAACCCCGGCGCACCTGGGTAACGGTGATGGCGATGATGTAAGCGACATGCCGCTGCTGGTGGATGCGGTGGACGGGAAGTCGCCGCTGTTGACAGGCGCTTCCATTGCCGGGGCGCTGCGCAGTTACTTGCGATCACGCGAAGCGGCTTACGGGCAAGCCGCGACAGCAGACGCCTCCAGTGTGCTGTTGTTTGGCGGATTGAAGGAAGATCCCGAGGGCGGGCAAAGCCCGTTGATTGTGGAAGATGCGCGGGGCACTGTTCCCAGCGAACCCGATCCGCTTGATCCGAAGAAGAAGAAACGGCTTGGAGCGGAGGTGCGCGACGGGGTACGCATCGATGGAGCGAGCCGCACAGCGGCCGAGAATGCGTTATACGACGTGCAGTTGTGGCGCGCCGGCACGACGTTTACCGTGCGCGGCGAGTTGTTGATCCGCGCGGGTGACGACGAAGCCCAGTTAAAGCAGGCGCTAAAAGCGGCGCTAACGGGCTTGATCGACGGCGGCATTACGCTGGGCGCGCGCAAGCGGCGCGGTTACGGGCGGGTGACGGTAACGCAGTGGCGTCAGCGCGAGTTCGATCTGCTCAAGCCCGCTGCGCTGTGCGCGTGGATCAAGGATGGAAACAACGCGCTGCAACCCGCGCAGGCCATGGCCCGCCTGGAGAAGTTGAGCGACGCGGCGTTTGCGGACTTGCGCGAGATGTTCGAGATCGAAGCAGAGTTCACGCTGCCGGGTTCGCTGCTCATCCGATCGGGCGGCGGCCGGGACGATACCGGGCCGGATATGGTGCACTTGAAGTCTTATCGGCCCGAGTCACAGGCGGAAGTCGCCATTCTGTCGGGGACGAGCCTGGCGGGCGCGCTACGGGCGCGGGCGTTGAAGATCGCTAACACGATCAAGCCGCAGCAAGCCGCCACTAAAGTGATCGATAGTCTGTTTGGGACAACGGCGCAGGCCAGCCGGGTGATTGTGGAAGAGCAGGAAATTATGAAGGCGCGCGTCGATCTGGTGCAGAGCCGCGTAAGTATCGATCGGTTTACGGGCGGGGCGCGCGATACGGCGTTGTTCAACGAGCAGCCGGCGTTGGGCGGCACAGAGACGACGTTGAAGATGAAGGTGCGGCTGATGCAACCGCAGGAACATGAAGTCGGCTTGTTGCTGCTGCTGTTAAAGGATTTGTGGACGAGCGACCTGCCGCTGGGCGGCGAGAGCAGCGTGGGACGCGGCCGATTGATCGGGCGGTGGGCCGACCTGACGTGGCGCAATGGGCAGATCCGGGCGTGGCGTATCGAGGAAGAGAACCACGATCAGCCGGGCAAGTTGATCGTGACGAAGAAACACAGTGAGCCACAGGGCGCTCCCAGGAGCGAGCTCGATCAGTTCGTGGAGAAGCTGTGGAAATATCAGCCGGAGGTGCAGCATGGAGCGCAATAAGATCACCTGTCAAGCCCGATCGGAGTTGATCGACGTCGACAAGTTGAGCGATGTCGGGACGTGGCTGCGCGATCGGGCGGCCGAGTACGGTCTGCGCTGGCTGCTGGCGCATGGCGAGGATGGCGTGATGTGGGGCCGGTTCGAGAACGGTCGTTTGATCACTTCGCATGAGGCAGCGGCGGGTAGCGACAAGTCGCAGTATTGTCCGGCGCTGCGCACAGAATTGCTACACCAGGCGCGGCTGTTTTCCGAGAGTGCCGAGGTGCTGTTATGGCGCGATGGCGATGGAGACTTTCGCGCGCGGCTGATTCGTGAGGCGCAACCCGCCGAGCTGGCGACGTGGACGGCGGCGTTTGACGAAGCGCAAATGCTGCTTGGTACGGATGCGGTACCGTTGAACGAGGACTTTACACTGATGAGCGATGGCGCTGAAGGCTTGCGCCATGCCGTGCCGATTAAGGTGGCGGGAAAGTTTGACGAAAATTCGCGGCCGCTGCGCCTGACCGTGCGAAATTATATGAAGGAAGACGAGACCGGCTTTGTGCGGGTGGCAGCCAGCCGGTTGGTGAAGGTGGAGGTGGGAAAATGACACCCTGGGTGGAACAAGTCAGACGGGAAAGGTTTACGCGAAGGGCAGGCGTCGCTCCATATAACTTTGTGCCGTTGCCAGAAAGGGCAGTCAACGCGTTCGAGTTGCCCAATCATGACGTGTATCTTGAACAGGGCAAGGGTTACAGCGGTTGGTTTGAGGTAGAACTGGAAACACGCTCGCCCGTGTATGTGCGTGGGATGTTGACGATGCCGCAGTTCTTGCGCCAGGAGGCCGGGCAGTATGCAGACACCGGCGAACCGCTGCCGGAACACGAGAATCCTGAGTTCCGTCGTCTGGCGAAGAATGTTCCCGATTTTTTCTGCAAGGGTGATCCGGACGCACCGGTTATTCCGGGCAGCAGTCTGCGTGGAATGTTGCGCAGCTTGCTTGAAGTGATCGCAGCAAGCAAGTTACAGCCGGTGAATGACAAGCCCCGAATGTTCTTCCGCGCTGTTGCCGCACCGACAAATGATCCACTTAAAGAACCTTACAGCCAAGTTCTGGGGCCCAACGGCAGGGATGTGTGCGCAGGCTATTTGAGATATGATGAGGGCAACTGGTATATCTGGCCAGCGTTGACGCCTGCCAGTTTGGGCTTTCAGCGACGAGGCGAGAAGAACTACTTACAAGTGCGCGACGCGTCCGCTCTTAAACAAGTCATCCCCGACTTGAAACACTTCGACGCGACAGACTATCGGCCACAATACTATCACGTCAAGTTCCAGGTGACACACGACCAGAGAGGGCGGCCCAACGGAGTCACGGTTCTTGCAAAGAACGCTAGTGGCCCCAATGTGCATGATGGCCTGTTGGTCTGTACCGGCAATATGCTGGAAACGGATAGCTCAAACACGCGGTCACCTCGCAAGAAATTTGCCTTAATCCTAGGTTACAACAAAGGAGAGAAGGTCCAGCCGCTTAGAGTTTCCCCACAGGCGATCAGCGATTATCTGGATAGCCTGACCCCTTTCCAAAAACAGTCGCCGCCGTTCGATGAACTCATGGGTTGCTTAAAGGACAAGCGACCAGTGTTCTACGTGGCGCACGGCCGTGAAGTGCGGTACTTTGGACACACGCCCAATTTTCGCGTGCCCGCGCTTATCCAGAATGGCTCGCGCGCCAGCACTCCGCTCGATTTTGTACCGGAAGTCTTGCGCGAGTCAACCGCAGCTGATCTGGCCGAGTCCCTCTTCGGGTACGTGAAACCTGCCACGGACAAAACCTTGCAGGGCGACAAACAGCGCGCTTATGCCAGCCGCGTGACGGTAGGCGAGGCAGTGCTCGAAGACAAGCAAGCGAATATCTGGCTGTTGGGAAATCAGCAAGACACCCTTGTCCCCAAGATTCTGGCAACGCCTAAGGCAACAGCGTTTCAGAATTATCTGGTGCAACGTACCGATGATCGCCGCCAGCTCAAGCATTACGGCAGCACTACGCCTAAAGAGACGATGGTGCGGGGTCATAAGTTGTACTGGCATCAAGGCGATCCCGTAGCGGCTGACTTGCGGCCAGAACCGGACAGCCCCGGTATGGATGAGCGCGGCCATGTTGACGAACGCAGCACTCAGCACACTCAGATGAAGCCGCTGCGGTCGGGCGTCAAGTTCAAGTTCAAGGTTCATTTTGAGAATTTGAACATGGTCGAATTAGGCGCGCTGTGGTGGGCGCTCGCTCTGCCCGCTGATCCCCAGAAAGAATACTGCCATAGCCTCGGTATGGGCAAACCGCTGGGGTTGGGCGCTGTGAAGTTGACGCCTACGCTCCACCTCATCAATCGGCAGGTGCGGTATGAAACACTGTTCGCCGAAGATGGCTGGCACGACGGCGAGCAAGCGGTCAACTTTGAGGCTGATCCGCGTGAACAGTTCGAGCGATACGTTCTGCAGGAGACGGGTGCCTCTGAAACTCATCTGAAGGACACACCACGTATCGAGCGACTGTTGAAGATGATGGAGTGGAAGTTACATCCCGGTCTGTCGGAGAAACAGTACATGAGTCTTGAAGGTTATCAGCAGCGCTATGTGCTGCCCGATCCGCTGGATGTGGAGTAAGCCATGCCCACCTCCCTGCACCTCACCCTCGATCTGCGCGGCGCGCGCGACCTGCCGGAGCATGGTGCCGCGCCACTGCACGCTAACTTCTTCAAGTGGATTGAAGCGGTCGATGCGCCGCTGGCGCAGTTGATCGACGGGGGCGACGGGCCGAAGCCATTCACGGTGTCGTCGTTGAGCGTGGAGGGCGATCGGCTGGGGCAGGGTGTGTTTCGCATCACGTTGCTGGACGACGATCTGTATCCGATTCTGTTGGCGGGACTGAGCAAGCGATCGGCAGCCGAGATTCATCATCAAGTGCTGCCGATCGCTGCCCAGCCGGAGGTGTACAGTCGGACTTACGATGATCTATGGCAAGCGGCCGAGCGGAGCAAGCATGTGACGCTGGCGTTTGACACGCCGACGAGCTTCAAATCGAAAGAGATGCACTACACTCTGCCGGACGCTGCGCTGGTGTTCGGCAGTTATCTGACGCGCTGGAACGCCTTCGCGCCGGCAGCGATGCACGTGGACGAGTCCTGGCCGGAGTGGGTGAAGCAGACGGTGGCCGTGGCGCGTTTTCGCCTGGAAAGCCGCGAGGTGCGCTTCCGGGACCATTCGCAAATGGGCTGCTTGGGCGTGGTGGATTATGAAGTTATTCGGCCTGTGCAGAGTACCGATCTGGCGCTGACAGTGTTTAACGTGTTGGGTGACTATGCCTATTTCTGCGGCACGGGCCATAAGACCACGCAGGGCATGGGTCAGACGAGACGATTGCGAAATTTCTGAGTGTAGATTGCAGATTGATGATTTGGGATAAGACCACTTTTTCCCCGGTGCGTTGTGGGCCGGCTGACGGTGGTGGTGCAGCATCCACGCTGAGGCAAAAAGATGTGGCTGGGAGTGATGATCCCTGTGAAGGGTTGGAAACACCTTCTTGACCCTTGCGATAGTGAATGGGCTGCGCTGAAGAAGAGGTACTCGGTTCACTTTCTATCAGCCGCACGCGGCCATTCACCAATTGCTCAATCAATCTCATACCGCTGGTTGAGGTGAAATCCGTCCTAGACGGATTTACTTTCGTCCCCCGTTTTTGCTATGCTGGCTGAAGGGTAAGTAACTAGCCCGGAGAGGCCAATAACATGTCTGCTTCTGCGTCCTCACTCCCCAAATTTGAAGATCTCATTCATGAAGCCGGGCTACGCAGCCTGGTTTGGAATCGCGCGTCCTATCTAGCCGGGAAATACTACCACTGGATTGTTGCCATATTCACGACTTTGATACTCCTGACGGCCCTAATCGATCGTATCGGCCTGCTCTTGACCTTCGGATGTATTGCCCTGTACTGGGCGT
>Ga0182021_10002607_pt1 | contig 21064 bp, 18 predicted proteins | sample 612E3MmetaG_FD_120493 | JGI IMG/M metagenome (GOLD analysis project Ga0182021, IMG submission 120493) | Permafrost microbial communities from Stordalen Mire, Sweden - 612E3M metaG (Illumina Assembly) | ecosystem: Environmental > Terrestrial > Soil > Wetlands > Permafrost | place: Sweden... | reverse complement strand
CTGCTGGCGCTGCGGCACGCCGCTCGTCTTCCGGCTCGTCGACGAGTGGTACATCAGCATGGGTCGGGTCTACGAGGTCCCTCGCGACCAGCTGACGCCCGAGCAGGTCGACGCCAGCCTGCGCTACCAGATCATGGAGCAGGTCGACAAGATCAAGTGGATCCCGGGCTTCGGCTACGAGCGGGAGCTGGACTGGCTCCTGAACATGCACGACTGGATGATCAGCAAGAAGCGCTACTGGGGGCTGGCGCTGCCGATCTACGACTGCGCCTGCGGAGTGATCAACGTCGTCGGCACCCGCGAGGAGCTGGCGGAACGCGCCGTCGAGGGTTGGGACGAGTTCGAAGGGCATACCCCGCATCGGCCGTATGTGGACGCAGTGAAGATTCGTTGCTCGGGCTGCGGCGAGCCGGTCGGCCGCATCGCCGACGTCGGCAATCCCTGGCTGGACGCCGGCATCGTGCCCTTCTCGACTATGCACTACCGCTCTGAGCCGGACTTCTGGAGCCAGTGGTTCCCGGCCGACTTCGTCACGGAAAGCTTCCCGGGCCAGTTCCGCAACTGGTTCTACTCGCTGCTGGCGATGAGCACCGTCCTGCGCCGCGAGCCCCCATTCAAGACCCTCTTCGGCTATGCCCTCGTCTTTGGCGAGGATGGCCGCCAGATGCACAAGAGCTGGGGCAACGCCATCGAGTTCGACGAGGCGGCCGAGCGGATGGGCGTGGACGTGATGCGGTGGATGTTCGCCAATGCCCGGCCCGAGGACAACATCAACTTCGGCTGGCACGCCGCGGACGAGGCGCGCCGGCGGCTCCTGGTTCTGTGGAACGTGTATTCCTTCTTCGTCACCTACGCCCGACTTGGCGGTTGGGAGCCCGGCGCCAAGGCGCCGGCGGTGGCAAAGCGCGGGCCGCTGGACAGATGGATCCTGGCCCGCGTCGCCCGACTCGCGAACGAGGTCGAGATCGACCTGTGCGGTTACGACGCCCTCGACGCGGCCAGGGCGATCGACGGCTTCATAGAGGAGCTGTCGACCTGGTACCTGCGCCGTTCGCGCAAGCGCTTCGCTCGCGGGGCCGAAGCCACCGACCGCGCGGCCGCTTTCGCCACGATGCATGCGACCCTGGTCGCGCTGACACGCATCATGGCGCCGATCCTGCCCTTCCTTTCGGAGGCGATCTACCAGAACATCGCCGTCACCCCGGGCGCCACCGACGTTCCCGACAGCGTCCACCTGACGCATTGGCCGACCGAGGAGCTGAAGGGTCTCAACGACCGCCAGCTCCAGGCTTCGATGGCGGTCGTGATGCGAGTGGTCGACCTGGTGCGGACCCTCCGCGGTCAGGCCGGGATCAAGGTCCGCCAACCGCTCGCCCGAATGTGGATCGCCTTGCCGGGCCGCAAGATGGTTGAGCAAGAGACGCTGCTGGCGCTCGCGTCCGACGAGGTGAACGTCAAGTCGATCGAGCTGATCGGAGACGAGTCGGAACTGGTCGATCGGCGGGTCAAGCCGCTGCTGCCCAAGATCGGCAAGAAGCTCGGGCCGGCGATCCCGGCCGTGATGGCGGCCGCTCGCGAGAATCGCTTCGAGATCCTGGCCGACGGCTCCGTCCGAATGGGCGGCGTAACTCTCGCCGCCGACGAGGTCGAGATCCTCGCCGTGCCGCGGCCGGGGACGGTGGTAGCCCACGATGAGGGCCTGGTCGTCGTCATAGACACCGAGCTGACACCCGAGCTCAGAGCCGAAGGCGATGCCCGCGAGCTCCAGCGCGCCATCCAGGATGCCCGCAAAGAGGCCGCGGTAGAGCTCGACGACGAGGTCAAGATCAGGGTCGACGCACCGGCCGCCATTCGCGCCACCCTTGCGCCGTACATCCGCTCGGTCGAGGTTGAGACGCGCAGCGCGATCGCTTTCGGTGTGGTCCCGCCATCCGCCGACACCATCGCCGTGGAGCTGGACTCCGGTTCGGTCACGATCGGGTTGGCGGGGAAAGCCGTCGCACCTTAGGCTTAGCGGAACATTCACGGAGGCCACGTAACTGGACCCTATCGAAACGCACCCTGAGCCATCCACGAACGGACCCGCCACCGGCCCGCGGCCGGATCGGCGCCGCTACGTGGCCTGGACGCTCTTCGCCGTCCTCGCGACGGCGATCGTCGTCAGCGATCAGCTGCTCAAGCAATGGATCGTGGCCAGCTACAGGCCCGACACGAAATATCCGGTCGTGGGCGACTGGCTGCGCATTGACCTCATCCACAACGCCGGCGGGCTCTTCGGTCTCTTCCAGAACACGGCTCCGGCTTTCGCCGCCGTGACGATCGGCGTCGTGGGGCTGATTGTCTGGCTGCAGCTCCGATGGGGGTGGCACAGCTGGCTGATCACGCTGGCTCTGGGTCTCCTTCTCGGTGGCGCGATCGGGAACTTCATCGACCGCATCCGGTTCGGCTACGTGGTCGACTTCGCGGATATAGGCGTGGGCACGTGGCGCTGGTATGTCTTCAACATCGCCGACATGGCGGTGACCTGCTTCTTCCTGCTGCTGATCGGGATCTGGCTTCTCGCGCCCAGGCTGCTGTCGAGCGGAGGTGGCGGCGATGAAGCTGCCGCGGCTCCGATCGGCGGCGTGGCATCGAGCGACGCCCAGGGGCCGGCAGCGGAATGAAGCGGCAAACGATCGTCGTGCCCGAAACCGCTCAGGGTCGTGTCGATCGTTTTGTGGCCGATGTCTCCGGCCTGTCCCGCAGCTACGTCCAGAAGCTCATCTCCGAGGGGCACGTGACGGCTTCCGGTTCCGCCGTCAAGGCCAACGACGCGATCATTCCGGGCTGGGTCCTCGATCTCGACGTGCCCGATCCCATACCCCTCGCGATGGAAGCCGAACCGATCCCGCTCTCCATCGTGTACGAGGATGACGACCTCCTGATCGTCGACAAAGCCGCTGGCCTGGTCGTCCATCCGGCGGCGGGCCATTGGTCCGGGACGCTTGTCAATGCGCTGCTGGCGCGCGACACGGAATACGGCGGCATAGCCGGCGTCCAGCGACCGGGCATCGTCCATCGCCTCGACCGGGACACGAGCGGCTTGCTGATGGTCGCCAAGAACGACAAGTCGCAGGCCAGCCTGATGGCTCAGCTGAAGGCCCGCGGCGTCAAGAAGACCTACCTGGGCCTGGTCCTGGGGGCGGTTGCGGCCACGACGGGCCGGATCGAGGCCCCGATAGGGCGCGATCCGAGCCACCGCACCCGAATGGCCGTCGTACCAGATGGGCGCGAGTCGGTCACCGGCTACCGGGTGCGCGAGCGACTCGGCGCCTGGACGCTTCTAGAGCTGGATCTCGTGACCGGCCGAACCCACCAGATTCGTGTCCACCTGGCGGCGATCGGCCATCCCCTGGCGGGGGATCTCGTGTACGGAAATGGCACGTCGCGGCGGGGTCCGGAAGGCTCGACGCGCCTTTTCCTCCACAGCTGGCGGATCGAGCTGCAGTCGCCCACGGATGGGCATCTCATCCGTGCCACGGCGCCGCTGCCGCCGGAGCTCCAGGGCGTTCTCGATGCGCTGCGGGTGCGGGCGTCGGGGTCGATCGGCCCCGCGCCGCCCGACGAAGGGGAGCCAGCATGACCGCGACTCCTCTCGACCGCACCGGCGGCCGGGCGTTCGAGGAATCTGATCCGCCGAACCCCATGCTCGTCATCATCTCGGGGCCGTCCGGCGTGGGCAAGGACACCATCATCGAGGCCCTCCAGCGGCGCGGCCACCTTCCGGCATACCACTACGTCGTGACGTGCACCACACGTTCCCCGCGCGGCAACGAGATCGACGGCGTCAGCTACAACTTCCTCACAGTGCCGGAGTTCCTGGCCATGCGCGACGCCGGCGAGCTGCTGGAGGCGAACGAGGTCCACGGCAACTGGTACGGCACCCCGCGGGCCGGCGTCCGAGACGCGCTCGCGCGCGGCCAGCATGCGATTCTCAAGATCGACGTCCAGGGGGCCGAAGTCGTGAAGCGCAAAGTTCCCGCGGCGCTCCTAATCTTCGTCCTGCCACCGTCGCTGGAAACCCTCGTCGAGCACCTCAAGGCTCGGCGCACCGAGTCTGCCGAGCAACTCGAGATTCGCCAGCGCAACGCGGCGCTCGAGCTTGCCCGGAAGGACGACTACGACTTCGTGGTGGTCAATCAAGAGAATTGCGTGGACGCGACGGCGGAGAACATCGAGCAGATCATCACCCAGGAAGAGCGGCGTGGGCCGCGCCAGGTGACCGTCTGAGGAGACCGACATTGGATTCGGTCTGGGGCACGCTCGACCAGGGCGGCAACGAAGACGAGGGACAGGCTCCGCAGCCGGAGCCGGGCGCGGGCATTGGAGCATCCGTCGACGATGGCGCCGAAGACCTCGACGGCGGAGTTGGAGTCGAGGCCGAGACCGGGGCCGGCCGACGCCGCGGAGCTGGAGCCAGGCCGGTGGAGGTCGCGGTCGACGCGCCCGGCGCCTCCCGGACATACACCTACCTGCTGCCCGAACGGCTGGCCGACGTCGCGGCCGGCGAGGCGGTGCTGGTCGAGTTCGGCCGGGGGCGGCAGGCTCTGGGGGTGGTGCTCGGGCCGGCTGTCGGCGAGCTGGTAGGCGAGGCCAAGCCCGTGCTGGCGCGCGTCAGGGCCGACGGGCCGCTGCTGCCTGCACTGTCGCTGGCTTTCGCGAAGTGGATATCGGATGAATACCTCGCGCCGCCCGCCGCCGTCCTGCGGTCGATGTTGCCGCCCGGGATGCTTGAGCACCTGGACCTGGTGGCGGAGCGGCTCCCGCCACCGCCAGGCGCGCTCGCCGAGGAGACGCCGGGTGCCGGTGCGGTCGATCGGGCGGAGGCGGAACTGCTGGCGACGCTGGAGAAGGGGCCGCGCGCCGTCCGAGATCTCGAGGGCGACGATGGGCGTGCGGCGACCCTGAGGCGGCTGCGGGCGATGGCGGCCCGGGCTCTGGTCCGTCTCGACTGGACGCTTGCGGCTGCGACGGCGGGGCCGCGATATGAGCGCTGGCTGGCACTGACCGACGAGGGTAGGGGAGCGGCCCGAGCCGACGCCGGAGCTGGGCCTCGGCTCGGGCCACGGCAACGGGCCCTGCTGGCGGACCTCGAGGCAGCCGGCGAGGCCGGCCTGGCCGGCGCGGTAGCGGCGGAGCGCCACGGGACGGGGACGGCGACGAGCCTGGAACGGCGCGGCCTGGTCATGGCAGAGCTGCGCGAGAGGCCGCGCCGGCCGCTCGACCAGAGGAAGCCGGGGCGGCGCGGGACGCGGCCCGAGGGTGAGGCTCTCACGGCGGCGCAGCGAGCGGCGCTGGACGGGATCCTGGCGGCGCTCGCGAGCCGCGACGCGACTCCGCTGCTTCTCGAGGGAGTCACGGGCGCGGGCAAGACAACCGTCTACGCCGAGGCGATTGCCGAGACCCTGACCGACGGCCGGCCGGCGCTGATCCTGGTGCCGGAGATCGCGCTGGCGATGCCGCTCGTCGACCGGCTTCGAGCCGACCTCGACGCGGAGATCGCGATCCTGCATTCGGGCCTGGGAGAGGGTGAGCGCGCCGACGAGTGGCGCCGAATCCGAGCCGGCGGCGCGGACGTCGTCGTGGGAACGCGGATCGCCCTGACCGCGCCTCTCGCCGACATCGGCCTGATCGTCGTCGACGAGGAACATGAGGCCGCGTACAAGAGCGACCGGACGCCGAGGCTGCAGGCTCGCGACGCCGCTGTCGCGCTGGGCCGCCTGGCCGGCGCGGCGGTGGTCCTCGGAAGCGCGACCCCGTCGGTGGAGAGCGTCGGCCGAGCCAGAGAGGGTCGCTATCGCCACGCCGTGCTGGCGGAGCGCGCCAGCGGCGCACCGCCGCGTGTGGAAGTCGTGGACCTTCGTGCCGAGCTGGCCTCCGGCAATCGCGGGCTTCTCTCCGGCGCCTTGAGCGCCGCCCTGGCAACCCTGCCGGAGGGCGAGCGTGCCATCCTCGTCATCAACCGCCGCGGCACGGCTTCCGTCGTAGTTTGCCGCGACTGCGGTCACGTTCAGCGCTGCCCCGAGTGCGAGCGAACCCTCGTCTTCCACCAGGCTGGGGTGACCCTGCGCTGCCACCACTGCGGAACGGCGACGCCACTGGCGACCCGCTGTCCCGTCTGCCGCTCGCCGCGCATACGCTACCTGGGCGGCGGAACTCAACGAGTGGAAGAGGAGGTCAAGGTCGCGTTCCCGCGTCTTCGGGTCGGCCGCCTGGACCGCGACGTGGCCGAACACAAGGGCGCCGTTGAGCGGGTCCTCGACGCCTTCGCCGAAGGTCGCCTGGACGTCCTGGTCGGCACGAGCCTGGTGGCCAAGGGCATGGACGTCGCCGAGGTGACATTGGTCGGCGTCGTGTCGGCCGACGTCGCCCTCAACCTGCCCGACGAGCGAGCCGCCGAGCGGACCTACCAGCTGCTGACCCAGGCCGTCGGGCGGGCCGGGCGTGGCGAGCGGCCCGGGCGGGCGATCATCCAGACATACCAACCCGATCACGCCGCGATACAGGCCGTCGCAACCGGCAATGCCGCCGCGTTCTACGACGCCGAGCTCGAGGTTCGTCGCCGGTTCGGCTCGCCGCCGTTCGGCCGCCTGGTCAAGCTGACCGTCGGCTTGCCCGACCACGTGGCCGCCGAGCAGGAGGCCGCCGCAATGGCTGATCGCCTGCGGGCCGCGGCAGCGACGCGAGGTCTTCCGGTCGCGGTTCTGGGGCCGGCACCGGCCTACATCGCCCGCCGCTCAGGGCGCTGGCGGTGGAACGTCGTGCTTCGCGGCGACAGGCCGTTGGAGCTGCTCAATCCTTTGCCGGGCGTCCCCTGGTCGATCGACGTCGATCCCGACTCGCTTCTGTAGGCGTTTGCGGAGGCGTTTCCGGCGGCAGGGCGGGCGCGGCGTCCTCGGCCGGCAGGGCGGCCTGCGCCGGCGGGGCGGCCGATTCCTTGGCCGCGCGGGGAGCCACCACCTTGTACCACTGCTGCCGGCGGACCTGGCTTCTAGCGAACCGATCGTGGATCCCTATCCCATGGCCGCCGCGACGGGTGCTGACGATCAGTTCGGCGAACCATGCCAGGAACACCAGCGTGCAGATCCACGTCAGGGCCGGGATGGTGGACAACATTCCGGGAATGGTCCATCCGTACAGGAACAGCCAGCGGATCGCCGCCTGCCGCCAGGACAAGGCCTTCGGCACCTCGAGATCGAAGACGCGCAGCCCCAGGAGCCGCTGTCCGAGCGTGGCACGAGTCAGCCGCCAGAGCGGAATGGCGTAGAGCGCGGACGCGACCGCCAGCAGCAGCTGGAGCCATTGGGTCGGCAGGTAGGAGCCGCTGGCCGTGACCGTGCTTCCGTCTATGTCGGTCCAGCTGCCCTGTCTCGGCTGCGCCAGCCCGAGCAGGCTGGCAACCACGAGCACAACGGCCACGAGCAAGGCAAAGTCGATCAGCCAGGCGGACAATCGGCGCGCCAAAGAAGCGCGATCCCAGGTCTCCTGGGCGACATATCTGCTCTTCTGCGCTGGTGCACTCCCGGAAACCGGCATTTCTGGCGCAGCTCCTGACTGGTCCGGCCGGGATCGGCGCGGTCACGGGGACCATACCGCACTGCGACCTCAAGAGGAGCGCGTCTGGGCCGAGACGGGGTGGATGCCTCCGTCGCGCCGCTCGGTATACTCTGCGGCCATGAGCGTCCGACCCATCGTTCTCCTCGGTGACTCGCGGCTGCGCCTGAAAGGCGAGCCCGTCGACAGCTTCGGCAAGTACCTGCACCAGCTGCTCGACGATCTGACCGATTCCATGCGCCATGCCCCGGGCGTCGGGCTTGCCGCGCCGCAAATCGGTGAGGCCAAACGCGTTTGCGTGGTCGAGGTCGCGGGCCAGCTGCACGAACTCGTGAACCCACGCATCGTCCGCGCCGATGGCGACAACCGCGACCTCGAGGGATGCCTCTCGATCCCTGGTTACGTGGCCTACGTGACGCGTCGCGAGAAGGTCTGGGTCGTGGCCCAGAACCGGCGCGGGAAGAAGATCAAGATAGCCGGCAGCGGCCTCCTGTCGCGCGGAATGCAGCACGAGATCGACCACCTGGACGGCAAGCTGTACGTCGACTACCTCGGCTCGCTCGACGACCTGATCTCGACCGAGCACGACGGCGAGGACGAGGACGGTCTACCGGCAGCCGCCCGCACCGCCGTAGGGTGAGCGACCAGGCGGCGAAACCCTCGATCGTCGTCCGCGCCGTCTTCTTCGGCAGCGGCTCGTTCGCCGTCCCGATTCTCGATGCGCTGGTAACGCTGCCGGGCATTCGAGTCGAGGCCGTCGTTTCGACGCCCGATCGACCGGTCGGCCGAAAGGCGATCGTGACGCCGACGCCCGTCGCTGCCCGCGCCCGGGGGCTCGGGCTGCCGCTGCTGCAACCGGTCCGAGTCCGAAAGCCCGCGGCCGTTGACGCCCTGGCGGCCGTGGCGCCCGACCTGGCCGTTCTGGCCGACTACGGCCAGCTCATACCGCGGCTGTTGCTCGATCTCCCGCCGCGCGGCTTCCTGAACCTGCATCCGTCCGCGCTGCCGCGGTGGCGTGGAGCGGCGCCGATCCCGGCCACGATTCTGGCGGGAGACGTGGAGTCGGCCGTGACGCTCATGGTCCTGACCGAGGAGATGGACGCCGGCCCGATCGTGGCGCAGGAGCCCCTCGAGGTGCGGGCCGAAGACACCGCCGTGAGCCTTGAGGGGCGGGCGTCGGCTGCGGCCGCTCGTCTGCTGGTCAGAGCTCTGCCGGAGTGGCTGGCCGGGCGGCTGGAGGCTCGACCGCAGCCTGCGGACGGCGTGACGCTGACTCAGCCACTGAGTCGCGAGGATGGGTTCCTGGATCCGGAGCGCTCGGCCGCGGAGCTCGAGCGGCAGGTCCGCGCCTATCAGCCCTGGCCAGGGAGCTTCCTCGAGACGCCGGTCGGGCGGCTGATCGTGTGGAAGGCTCACGTGGAGCCATCGGAGCCCGGCGATGGGCCAGGCCGGCTCGTGGAGGCCGGCGGAGGCCTGGTGCTGACGGCAGGCGGCGGTCGGCTCGTGCTTGACGAGATTCAACTGGCAGGCGGCCGCCGCGTCACCTCCGCGGAGCTGCTTCGCGGTCGCCCGAGGCTGATCGGCTGATCGTCCGGCGGCCCAGCGCGACGGCGCGGGCACGTCGGCCGGCCCGCCCGGCATGCGATAATCGCGGCCCTGTGATTGAGCCATCGACGGCGGCGCGCGTACCGCGCCCGTCCAAACCTGCCCCCGACTCGCGCCCCGGCCTGAGTGGCCTGCCAGACGGCGCGCTCGAGGCGTGGCTCGCGGCCGAGGGGCAGCCCGCGTACCGGGCAAAGCAGATACGCGATGGCGTCTGGCGCCAGAACATCGTCGCCGTGGATGAGCTCCGCACTGTCCCGGCCCGCCTACGAGAGGGCCTTGAACGGGACTTCCGCGTCGACACGATCGCCACGGACGAGGTCTCGGTCTCGGACAAAGGGTTGACCGAGAAGACGCTGCACCTGCTCTCGGATGGGGCGCTCATCGAGTCGGTGCTGATGCACTACCCCGCGCGCGGCCTCGGCGAGGACGGCCGGCCCGAGCATCGGGAGCGTCACACGCTTTGCATCTCGAGCCAGGCCGGCTGTGCCGTCGGTTGCCCGTTCTGCGCCACCGGCGAGCTTGGCTTCGGCCGCGACCTCGAGACGGCCGAGATTCTGGACCAGGTGCGCCATGCCGCCCGCCGACTGGCCGAACGCGGCGCCCGTCTGACCAACGTCGTCTTCATGGGCATGGGCGAGCCGCTCCTCAACCTCGACCGCGTTCTTGAGGCAGTGGCCGCCCTTTCCGATCCGAGGCGGTTCGGCCTGGGCGCTCGCCACGTCGTGGTCTCGACCTCCGGGGTCGTGCCGGGGATCCGCCGCCTGACGGCTCTCAACCCGCAGTTCACGCTGGCGATCAGCCTGCACGCCGCTCGCGATCCCCTGCGCGACGTCCTCGTCCCGATAAACCGCCGCTGGCCGGTTGCCGAGGTGGTGGCAGCCGCTCGCGACCATGCCCGCGTAACCGGCCGGCGCGTGAGCTACGAGTACGTGATGATTTCCGGTGTGAACGACACCGACGTTGACGCTGACGCTCTGGCCGGCCTGTTGCGCGGCGACCTGGCGCACGTCAACCTGATCCCGATGAACCCCGTTGCCCACACGCCCTGGCAGGCCAGCGGCCCACAGCGCGTCACGCAATTCGCGGCGCGGCTGCAGCAGGGCGGCGTCGGCGCCACGGTCCGCCGCAATCGCGGCCAGGATGCCGGCGCGGCGTGCGGCCAGCTGGCCGCCGATCGGGCCGGAGAGCCGCCGGCTCTCGTGGTGGCGCACCGGCGCGAGGTCATCGTCCGCCAGAGTGAGGCGGCCCTCCGGGGCGACCGCAGCGTCGAGCGCCTGCCGGCTGATCTCGAGGCGGCAGTCGCGGGCCGGGCGGGAGACCGCTGATGGCCCGCCGCCGCACCCTGGTCAGCACGAGCATTCTCGATTGCGACCTCTCGGATCTGGCCCGAGAGTCGCTGCGGGCGTTCAGAGCCGGCTCCGATCGCCTCCATCTCGACGTCATGGACGGTCACTTCGTCCCGAACATCAGCTTCGGACCGACGGTTATCAAGCGCCTGCGGCGCATCGGCAGGCAGCCGTTCGATGCCCATCTGATGATCTCCGAGCCCGGCCGCTACATGGATCAGTTCATCGATGCCGGCTGCGACTCGATCACCTTCCACGTCGAGGTCGAAGAGCCGATCGAGCCGACGCTCCTCAAGATTCGAATGGCCGGCCGGCAGGCGGGCCTGGCGCTGAGGCCGGCAACGCCGCTGGCGGCGCTGGAGCCGTATCGCGAGCTCCTGGATATCGTCATGGTCATGACCGTCGAACCGGGATTCGGCGGGCAATCGTTCATGAAGGACGCCGCCGCCAAGATCCTGCCCGCCCACGAGCTATTCCGCGACCGCGCGCCGGAGCTGTCCGCGGGACAGGTTCACGTGGACGGCGGCGTCAGTCGCCAGTCCGCTGAGATGTGCGGTGGGCTTGGCGCCGAGGTGCTCGTGGTGGGCTCCACGCTGTGGAAGGAAGGCGTCGACATCGCCCGGGAGATGCGGTTGATCAAGGCCCTCGCCGACGAGGGCTACGAGAACGGTCCGGCCAGGGGCAGGGCCGCCGTCCCGCACAGTGAATGGGTGACCTTCGCTACCCTTCCCCGGTCGATCGGCAAGTGCCTGCTGGACGCCATGGAGGCCGGAGGCATCCCCATGATCCAGCTGCGCGCCGACCGCGCCGCGGGATCCGCCGGGCCGCGAGAGTACGAGCTGCTGATCCCCGCCAGCTGGGAGGTCGCCGCGATCGAGCGTTTCGGCCGGGCCCGCGAGCAAGCGCTGGCGGCGGCGGAGGCCGGGCGTGGGGCCGTTGCCGGGGCACGAACTGAGCGAGGAGAGACTGCGTGAGCGAAGAACCGGCCGCGGGCCGAGAGTTGCCTGCGACGGAGCCGTTGCCGGCGCGCGCCGAAGGCACGGACGGCGCGCCGGCCGAGGTCGGGGCGTTGGTACCGCACGGCCACCTGGGACGTCGCAACGATCGGCTGCTGCTGGCAGCGGTGGCATCCTACGCCGTGATCCTCTCCGTCCTGATGATCGCGCGCGGCATCTCGGTCACGCCCGAGCTGATCGTCATCGCCTTTGGCCTGGCCGCGCTGCTGCTCGGTCGCGGCAAGCTCTTCGTGCGCGACTGGATACCGTTCCTGGCGCTGTTCTTCGCCTACGAGCTGATGCGCGGGTATGCCGACAAGTTCGGGCTGCCGATCCACGTCACCGACGTGGTCTCGATCGAGCGGATCATCGGCCTCGGCGGACTGCCGACGACGTGGCTGCAGGGGATCTTCCACTCGGGCCCGGTCTGGACCCAGGCCAACCCGGTGTACGACAACGTGGCGACGCTCTCGGTCGTTTTCTACTTCCTGCATTTTCCGCTGCCGCTGGCCGTCGGCTTCCTGCTCTGGATCCACCACCGCCGTTCCTACTACGACTACGTGGCGGCGTTGATCCTGCTGTCGATGGCGGCCTACGTGACGTTCCTGCTGCTGCCGGTGGCGCCGCCGTGGTGGGCCGCGCAGAACGGCTACGTAACTGGAGTTTTGCACCTGCGCGATACCGGTTTCAACGGATTGGTCAGTCTCTTCGGCTTCGGCAAGAACAACTACTTGTACTCATATTCGCTGTACAGCATCAGTTCCAACGACGTCGCGGCATTCCCCTCGCTCCACGCTGCCTATCCGTTCCTGGCGTTCCTGTTCGCCAGGCGGGCGTTCGGACGGGCAGGCTGGCTGATGGCGGCCTATACGGCTTGCGTCTGGTTCTCGATCGTCTACCTGGGCGAACACTGGGTCGTGGACATCATCGGCGGCGTGGTCTACGCATCGGTGGCGTACCTGGTCGTCCTGCGGGGGCCGGCGTGGGGACGGCGATTCCTCAAGCAGATGGCCGACGAGGAGATCGAAGCCGGCGTGGAGGCGGAAGATGCCGGCGACGTTGGCGCCCTGCGGCGGATAGGCCGGCGGGTTCGTTGGGCGCTGGTGGTCCAGGGAGCGGTGGTGGCGGTGCTGGGCCTGACTGTCGCCTACGGCATGGACGCGCATGGCTGGTTCGGCGGTTCGCAGAGCGGGTTCTACATGGTCCCATGGCTGGCGATGTTGGGCGGGCTGTGGCGGGGCGCCGTCGGCCTGGTCAGCCGCTAGACCGCTGAGCCGGGACGGCACCGATGCGTGCGCTGCTGCAGCGAGTCTCCAGGGCGGACGTCCGGATCGAGGGTGAGTCCGTCGCCTCGATCGGGTCGGGGCTGCTGGTGCTGCTGGGCGTGGGACCTGCGGACGACGATTGGGTAGCCTCCGGCCTGGCGGCGAAGGTCGCCGGCCTGCGCGTCTTCGCCGACGCCGAGGGCTTGACGAACCTCTCGCTGTCTGAAGTGGGCGGCTCGGCCCTGGTGGTTAGCCAGTTCACGTTGTTCGCGGATGCACGCCGGGGACGGCGGCCGTCGTTCATCCGCGCCGCCGGTCCGATCGTCGGCGAGCGGTTGTACGAGGTCTTCTGCGAGATTCTGGCCAGCACCGGCGTGCCCGTGGCGCAGGGCCGTTTCGGCGCGGACATGGCCGTGGAGCTGGTGAACGACGGGCCATTCACGATCTGGCTGGACTCCGACGAGCTCGGGATCGCTCCGAAGACGACGTAGGCCGGCAGCCAGGCGGTCGGGGATAGGAATGCCGCCTCGGGCAACGTGACGCAGCGACGGAGCGAGGCGAGTTCCCCGGAGGCTTCGACCGCACGCGCCTCATGCTGCCGGGCGCGGCTCAACAAGATCGGCGCCGAGCCCTGGGCTCGACGCCGATGTGAGTCACGTATGGCCGCCGGGACGGACCGGCGTGGGCTTATCGAGCGCCGCGCGAAAGGGTGCGCTGGCAGCGGGTGCAGACGAGGGCCTTCACCGGCTTGCCATTCTGCTCGATCGTCGTCTGCTGGAGGTTTGGGCGGAAGCGCCGGTGGGCGCGGACCCGGTTCATTCCGGACGACTGCGGGTTGAAGCCGTCCATGGAGACCTTCCCGCAGACGGCACAGGAGCGAGCCATTAGGTCCTCTAGGGTTCGTGGATCAAAGAGCGACCCCGACTGGGGCCGACCGGGGCGGTATGATAGCACACCGTCTCCACCCCCCAGGCTGGGAGTCGCATCCATATGCCCGAGCGCCCGGTGGCCGGCAGATCGATCGTAACGCGTCGCGCCATCGTCGACATCGTCCGAACCGCCGTTCAGAGCAGCTATGGCGTGACCGGCTTCAGCGACCCGTCGTTCGCGCGCCGGCTCTCCCGCTGGATCGGCTTCGATCGACCCGGGATCGAGCTCACGACCGAAGGGGGTCTGCGCCTGAACCTGTTCGTCAAGGTTGCCTTCGGAATGCCCGTCGCGGAGGTGGCGCGTCAGGTCGATTCGGCCGTCCGCTACTCGCTTCGAAGCATGGTCGGGGTGGACGTCGCCAGCATCACAATCCACGTCAACGGCCTGGGATACCAGCCCACCGCCGTGGAGCGTGCCCACGCGATCGGACGGGAGTCGAGCGAACTGGACGAGCCCGTTCGGGATGTCGCGGTCGAAGTGCCCGGCCTGGACCAGGCCCACAAGACACCGGCCGAGGGGAAGACGGCTCCGAGACGACGCGGAACCAGATGACCTATCGAGCTGCTAGATGACGCGCCGCGCCGGTGACGGAGCCGGTCTCCTGGCCGCCTTCCGGGCCGCCGTCGACAACCTCGCCGACCACGTCGAAGAGGTCAACGCGCTCAATGTCTTCCCTGTTCCCGACGGCGACACCGGCAGCAACATGCTGGCAACCGTCCGAGCCGCCCTGGCTGAGGCGGAAGGAGTGGCCGACCAGTCGGCCGATCGCGTGGCCACGGCCATCAGCTTCGGAGCCCTCATGGGCGCACGCGGCAACTCCGGGGTCATCGCCTCGCAGATCTTTCGGGGCATGGCCGAGGGCCTGGGCGGCAAGGCGAGGTTCGATGGCGCGGACCTCGCCCGATCGCTGACACAGGGAACGGCCACCGCCTACAAGGCGGTCGGCAAGCCCGTCGAAGGGACGATCCTGACCGTCGTCCGGGAAGCCTCGGCGGCTGCCGTGGTCGCGGCCGAGGCGGGTGGCGATCTCCAGTCGGTGCTGATCGCGGCAGTCCGCGGGGCCGAGGAGTCCGTGGCCAGAACGCCTTCGATGCTGGCGATTCTGCGGGATGCCGGCGTTGTCGATGCCGGTGGGCAGGGCCTCTTCCGGCTGCTCGAGGGCGCGCTCAAATACATGGTGGCTCGCAACCCGGCCCCGGCTCTGGCTCCGGCGGCAGAGAGGTCGGCGACGCACAAGAGGCCTGCCAGGCAGGTCGCCGCGACCAGCGGGGAATTCGGCTACGAGACGATGTTCCTGCTCCACAGCCGGGAAGAGCCGCTGGACCCGGAACGCCTGCGGGTGGAGTTCGAACGACTGGGCGACTCTGTCCTGGTGGCTGGCGACTCTCGGGCGGTGAAGGTGCACGTCCACAACGACCGACCCGACCATGTCATCGCCCTCGGGCTATCGAAGGGGTCGCTGACGCGCGTCGCCATCGAGAATCTCGACTCGCAGAGCCAGGAAGCCCGCGACAAGCGCGAGGCCGAGCTGAGCGTCGGTCCGCTCGTGGCGCCGGTCGGGGCGTCGGACGGGCCCGGCCCCCATGGGACCGGCGGTTCCGGTCACGCGCGGGGCGGCCATCACGAAGCGCGTCCACATGTCGATCTCGAGACATACGGCGCGGAGATGGCGGGGGCCCCGGGCGGAACGGACGGGTCCAATGGGACCGGTCACGGTGGACTCGCTGTCGGGACCGTCCCGCTGGCCGTTGTGGCCGTCGCTGCCGGCGAGGGGCTGGCGCGCATCTTCGACTCGTACGGCGTCGCCGCGGTCGTGCACGGCGGCCAGACCAATAACCCGTCAACGGGCGAGTTGCTCGATGCGGTCGAGAAGATCACCGCAGATGAGATCCTGCTGCTGCCGAACAACCCGAACGTCGTTCTCGCGGCCCGCCAGGCCTCCGAGATGACCAAACGCAGGGTGCGCGTCGTGCCCACCCGAAACGCCGCCGAAGGTTTCGCGGCGCTTCTTGCGCTCGATCCGGATCGCGACGCCACGACCAACGCCGAGGTCATGACCCTGGCCGGCCGGGCGGTCCAGACGCTCCAGGTCACCGAAGCGGTTCGGGACGCCATGATCGGCGGCCGGCGAGTGCGCCTGGGCCAGACGATCGTGCTCGACCCCGACGACGGGCTTCTGGCCGTGAACAGCGATCGAATGAAGGCAGTCCTCGCGGCCCTGAAGGCTCTTGATCCCGGCTTCGAGCTGGTGACGATCTACTACGGCGAAGGCGCCGACCTTGCCGAGGCCGAGGCCGTGGCGGCGCGGATCGGGGAGTCGCTTCCAGGCGTGGAGGTGGAGGTGATCCACGGTGGGCAGCCCCACTACCGGTACCTGATCGCGGCGGAGTAGCGGATGGCGACGCGGGTGCCGGGCCGTGCGACGTCGCGTGGCGGTGCACCGAAGGTCGTAGTACCGCGCGCTCCCGTCGGCCCCGCCACGAAGATCGGGGAGAGCGGCTTCGCCGGTGCCACGGCGCTGCGCCGGGTCGGCCCGCGGCTGGGGATCTTCGCGGTCCGCGACCTGCTCTTCCACCTGCCCCGCCGCTATGACGATCTGCGGGCCCTGAGCACCGCGCGTGAGCTGGCCAGGGTTCCCGACGGCGAGCCGGCCAGCGCCAGGCTGCAGGTCCGCGGCATTCGCGTGGCGCCGACCTTTCGCCGCCACGTCGAGCGGACGACGGTCTATCTGGGCGACGAAACGGGCGAGGCCGAGGCCACGTGGTTTGGCCGGCGCTTCATCGCCAACCGCCTGCGCGAGGGGCAGTGGATCGTGATCAGCGGCAAGATCCGCCGCCGTGGTTTCAACAACAGCTTCGACAACCCCGAGTTCCAGCCCGACGACGGCTCGGCGCTCCTGCACGCCGGCCGCATCGTGCCCGTGTACAGGCTCACCGCGGGGCTGACGGCAGCCACTCTCCGGCGCGCGATCAGGCAGGCGCTCGACACGGTCGGGGCGACCTACCCGGAGTATCTGCCGGCCGAGGCGCTGGCGACGGCAGGGGCGACCGCCACCGCGGGCGCCGCGGGAGCGACCGGCGCGGGCACGGCCGGCGCCGCGGCAGCGATGCCGATCTCGGCTGCCCTGGAGAGCGCCCACTATCCGGATGACTTCGGGCGGCGCGATGCCGCCCTGCACCGTCTGGGCTTCGATGAGCTCCTGGCGCTGCAGATCGGCATGGTCGCCCGGGACCGCCAGCGCCGCGTGGCGGTCGGCGAGCCTGTGGCCGTCTCACCGGCGCGCGTCCGAGAGGCCACCGAGGCCGTGGAGGCGGCGTTGACCGAGCAGGTCCGCGCTCGAACTGGTGCGGCTGAACGGGCTCGCCTGACGCCCGACCAGGGCGCGGCAGTGGCGGCGATCGTCGCGGACCTGGGGCAGGCGCGGCCGATGATGCGGCTCCTGCAGGGCGACGTGGGATCCGGCAAGACCGCGGTCGCGGCACTGACGCTGGCCTTCGTGGCGGACGCCGGGCGGCAGGGCGCGCTTCTCGCCCCGACGGATCTCCTCGCCCGTCAGCACGCCGTGGCGCTGCGCCGGCTCGTCGAGCCACTCGGCCACGGAGTGACGCTGCTGACCGGGTCGCTGCCCGTGAGTGAGCGGCGCGAGGCACTCAAGCTTCTGGCCGCGCCGCCCGCCGGCAACGGCCTGCTCGGGCTCACGAGCGGCCGGATCGTCGTGGGCACCCACGCGCTGGTGCAGGAGGGGGTTCAGTTCGCCGATCTGGCCCTGGCCGTGGTCGACGAGCAGCACCGCTTCGGCGTGTCGCAACGCGAGGCGCTTGCCACCAAGGGCCGCTCGCCGCACGTCCTGCTGATGACCGCGACGCCGATCCCGCGGACGCTCGGGCAGATCGTGCTGGCAGACCTGGACGTTTCGGATCTGCGGACCCCGCCGGCCGGTCGGCTGAAGGTGAGGACCGGCATTCGCCACACCGAGGACCTTGCCGGGACGGCGGGCGATCCCTCTAAAGGCGCCTACCAGCTCATCGTCCGTGAGGTTCGTGAAGGGCACCGAGCTTTCGTGGTCGTGCCGCTCGTCGAGGAGGACGAGGACACCGCCGCTCGCTCCGCGGACGAGGTCGCCGCGGCGCTACCGGCGCAGTTGAGCGAAGCGGCCGCGCGGATGGGTGAGCCAGCCGAGCCGGCGCCGCGAGTCGGTGTCGTGCACGGCCAGATGAAGGCGTCGGATCGAGACACGACCATGGACCTCTTCCGCCGCGGCGAACTGGACGTGCTCGTCGGGACCACGGTGCTGGAGGTCGGCGTGGACGTGCCTGAGGCCACGGTCATGCTCATTCTCGACGCCGATCGCTTCGGCCTGGCCCAGCTCCACCAGCTTCGGGGGCGCGTCGGGCGGGGAGAGGAGCAGGCCTACTGCATTCTCGTCTCGGACTCGAATGACGAGACGGCAAAGGCCCGCCTGGACGCCCTGGCCACTCACACCGACGGCTTCGAGCTGGCGGAGCTGGACCTGGAGCTGCGACGCGAAGGCGAGTTGCTGGGCCTTCACCAGAGCGGCCTGCCCACGTTGCGAATCGCGTCGCTGCGGAACAAAGAGGACCGCGAGCGCGCGGCCCAGGCGCGGGCCGTGGCAGAGCGGTTGCTCGACGAGCGGGGCGCCCTGCTGCCGTGCTACGAAGCTCTCGCGGCGGAGCTGCGGGACGGCTGGCTGGCCCGCGTTGGCGCGGGCGAGGTGCTGGCGGAGGTCGCCGACGCGGCAGCCGCGGCCGCGCCCGCCGGGCCGGCAACGCCACCGCAGGCCTCCGAATGAGTGACGCCGGCCGGGTCATCGCCGGAACGGCCAGGGGCACGCGTCTGGCGGCGCCGGGCGAAGGCACCCGGCCTTTCGGCGACCGAGTGAAGCAGACCCTGTTCGCGATCCTGGAACCGGACCTGCCGGACGCTCGGGTCCTCGACCTGTTCGCGGGTTCCGGCGCCGGCGGCATCGAAGCTCTCTCGCGGGGAGCGGCCTGTGCGGTGTTCGTGGAGCGCGACGCCATCGCCGGCCGCGTCATCGGTGAGAACCTGACGAAGACTCACTTCGAGGCCCGCGGCCGCGTCGCCCGCGCCGACGTGCTCACGTACCTGGCCGACCGAGCCGCGGCCGACGGCCCATTCGACCTCGTCCTGATCGACCCGCCCTACGCCGAGTTCAAGCTTCTCGAGTCGGCCCTGGCCCGGCTGGCCGCGCCGCCGGCTCCGCTTCTGACGGCGGCGGTGTGGGTCGTGGCCAAGCATTTCTGGCGGACCCCTCCACCATCGGCCGTGGGGCTGCTAGCATCAGTGCGAACCCGACGGTTTGGAGAGACCGGCCTGACGTTCTACCGTCGGACGGGCGCCGAGCCGCCGGTCGCGGAAGAGTCGGTCGCCGTCGCCCCGGACCGACCAGCCGCTGAGACGGAGGAGGCAGCCAGGTGAGGATCGCCGTTTACCCGGGCTCGTTCGACCCGATGACGAACGGTCACCTCGACGTCGTCGCCCGGGCGGCGGCGGTCTTCGACCGGGTCGTCTTCGCTGTTTTGGTCAATCCTCGCAAGTCGGAGCCGATCTTCCCGACGGACGTTCGACTGGCGGTCATTCGCGAAGCAGTCGACGAGTGCTGCCCGGTCGATGTCGCCGCCCGCATCGACATCGAGTCTTTCGACGGCCTGACCGTCGAGTTCTGCCGGACGCGTGGCGCCAGATTCGTCGTTCGCGGCCTGCGCGCCATCTCAGACTTCGAGTCCGAGCTTCAGATGGCCCACATGAACCGGAAGCTGGACCCCGAGGTGGACACGGTTTTCTTCATGAGCGCCCTGGAACACAGCTATCTGAGCTCGAGCCTGGTCAAGGAGATCGCCACTTTTGGCGGAGACGTGACTCAAATGGTGCCCGCGGCGGTCGTGAGGCGCCTGGCGGCTCGAAACCCGAGTCTATAATCCAGGAAACCGGCAGCCCGAGACGTCGCCCCAGGAGGGCCAGTCCGATCGACATCATCCACCTCGTCGAGCGACTCGAGTCGCTGCTGGCGGACGGCCGGAAGGTTCCCTTCAGCAGCAGGGTCATGGTCGATCAGGCCTACGCGCTCGAGCTGATCGATCAACTGCGGATGACCATCCCCGAAGAGATCAAGACCGCCAAGCGGGTCAATTCGGAGGTGGATCGACTGCTGGAGCAGGCGCGCGAGGAAGCGGAGCAGATCCTCGCCCGCGCCCAGGAGCAGGCGACCTACCTGATCGAGGAGCGCGAGCTGACGCGTCAGGCCGACGAGATGAGCCTGGAGATCGTCCGCCAGGCGCGATCCGAAGCCGATGGCATACGCCGTGGCGCCGACGACTACGCCGCCGAGGCGCTGGGCCGGATCGAAGTCGAAGTCATGAGGACCCTCAAGAGCATCAGACTGGGGCTGGATGTGCTCGATGAGAGGCGCGCCGTCCCCGCGGTCGCGGAGAGTACCGATGGAGAAGGGGCGCTCGGTGAGTACGAACAGTCGACAGACGCGGAAGAGCCAATCCGCCGCTGAGGCCTTGACCTTCAACGTATCCGGCCTGCTCGGCCAGCCCGTTGGATCGGTCCGCCGTCTCGAGGTCAGCTCGCCGCCGTTGGACCTCGGCGCGGAGCTTCGCCAGAACCGCGGCTTGGCCGGAAAGCTGCGTCTCACCCGCACCAACCGTGGCCTGCTCGTGCAGGCCAGCCTCAGCACGTCAATCGAGCAGGAGTGCAGTCGCTGCCTCCGCGCGATCGACTACCCGGTAGAGCTCGAGATCGAGGAAGAGGCCCTGCCGATCATCGACGTGGCCAGTGGCCTCGCGCTCGATACCTTTGCCGAGCCCGACGTTCTGCGCCTCACGGACCACCACGAGCTCGAGCTCGAGCAAGAGGTCCGCGAGGCGATCCTGCTGGCGGAGCCGATAGCGCCCCTCTGCCGTGAGGACTGCCCCGGGCTGTGCGTGGTCTGCGGCCAGGAGCTGGGCAGCGGTCCGCACGATCACCCCGAGCCGGACGTCGATCCGCGCTTCGAGACGCTGCTGCAGTTTCAGGATCCGGACGAGGGTTGAACCGCGGTTCGGACTGCCCGGGCAACGAGCAGCCCGTTGTACGGCCCGCGCAGTAGTTAGACTTCGGCCATGCCGTCATTTCGCGCCCCTCGGGGCACCCGCGACCTGCTGCCCGGGGTCAGCTCGGGACTGAATCGACTCGAAGGGATCGCCCGCTCGCTGGCGGGCCGTTACGGCTACCGCGAGATGGAGACCCCGATGTTCGAGCAGACGGCCGTCTTCGAGCGCGCGATCGGCGAAGTCACCGACGTCGT
>Ga0182021_10002605_pt1 | contig 21066 bp, 15 predicted proteins | sample 612E3MmetaG_FD_120493 | JGI IMG/M metagenome (GOLD analysis project Ga0182021, IMG submission 120493) | Permafrost microbial communities from Stordalen Mire, Sweden - 612E3M metaG (Illumina Assembly) | ecosystem: Environmental > Terrestrial > Soil > Wetlands > Permafrost | place: Sweden... | reverse complement strand
GCCCGAAGGGATGAAGCCAGCCGGGCGCTCCGCGGCGTCAGGTCCCTTGAACAACGAACCACGTTGCCCTGCGGGCCCTTCCTTGCGGTGCATCCCGGCTGGCTTCATCGCGGCATCGTCGGGTTTTGTTATGAGCTCTTAAGCGACACCTGAAGGGCGCGTGGTGGAAGGAAACCCTGGCATCATCTGATGGCGAATGAACCCGCCCACGGGAATACCGATCCATGCTCTACCAGACCCAGGCCCGCATCCATCTCGGCAACATCAGGGACAACCTCAAGGCCATCCGGCACGTCATCGGCCCCAGGAAACTCCTGCTCGCCGTCAAGGCCAATGCCTACGGCCACGGGGCCGTGGAAGTGGGCCGCCTGGCCCAAGCCTGTGGTGTGGACTGGCTGGGCGTGGCCACCGTGCCCGAAGGAATCCAGTTGCGGACCGCTGGGATCTCCCTCCCCATCCTGAAAATGTCGCCCACCTTCCCCGAGGAAATGGGAGCGGCGGCGGCGGCCTTCCTCACCCTGGCCCTGAGCGACGGGGAAGGGGCCCGGGGCCTGGAAGCGGTGTGTGCGGCCCAGGACCATAGGTGCCGGGTCCATCTCAAGATCGAGACCGGCATGGGCCGGACGGGGGTTCCGGTCTCGGAAGCGCCAGCCTTGGCGCGGATCATTGAGCGGGAATGTCCGCACTTGTACCTGGAAGGTCTCTTCACCCATCTGCCCGTGAGCGACGAGTTGGATGGCACCTTCACCCGGGCGCAGACCCGGGTCTTCCAGGAGGCGGTGGGGGCGGTGGAAGCCGCTTTGGGCCGCCGGCCGGAGCTGGTGCACTGCGCCAATTCGGGAGGTGTCCTGGGGCATCCGGAGAGCTGGATGGACCTGGTGCGGGCCGGCATCATGGCCTACGGCTCCTATCCCGATGATCAGACCCCCCGCACGGTGCCGCTCCTGCCCGGCCTTTCCTTCGTCACCCGCGTGGCCTTCCTCAAACGGGTGGAGCGGGGGACCACCATCGGCTATGGCCGCACCTGGACCGCAGAGCAAGCCACCTGGATCGCCACCATCTGCTGCGGGTATGCGGACGGGTTCAATCGGCTCTTCTCCAACCGGGGCCGTGTGCTCATCGGCGGCCGGTCCTATCCCGTGGTGGGCCGGGTGTGCATGGACCAGACCATGGTGGATCTCGGACCTGCCACGGAAGTGAAAGTCGGGGACGAGGTGATTCTCATCGGTCGCAGCGGAGGCCAGGAGATCACCGCCTCGGACTGGGCGCGGGCCCTGGGGACCATCCCCTACGAGGTCACCTGCCAGATCGGCCCCCGGGTGGAGCGGGTGCCGGATCCGATCTAAGCAAAGCCCTTTGCTTTCCCAGCCAGCGGGATTGAAATGGAGGCATGTCCCATCCCCTCCAGTCCATTCACGACTTGATTCTCGACGGTTGCACCAAGGGGTTTCCGCCGGACCACCCCCCCTTGCGCCTGGGTGAGGTTGGTGGCCAGGGGTGGAACCTCCTGGAGGAGGACCTGGCCTTCCCGGTGGCGATCCTGCGCCAGTCGGTGTTCCAGCAGAACGCGGCCTGGATGCGCGAGTTCCTGCACCGCACAGGCACCTCCATCTGCCCCCACGGCAAGACGACCATGGCGCCCCAGCTCTTCCACCGGCAACTGGAGGATGGCGCCTGGGGGATCACCCTGGCCACGCCCCAGGAGGTGCGGGTGGCCTACGACCACGGGGTGAAGCGCATCCTGCTGGCCAACGAGCTGACGGAACTCGGCGCCATCCTCTGGGTGCGGAGCACCCTGGATTCGGATCCTGGGTTCGAATTCACCTGCCTGGTGGATTCCCTGGAAGGAATTCAAAGGCTGGAATCCGTTCACGGGAAGGATAGGCCCCTGGCCGTCCTGGTGGAATTGGGAATCCCTGGAGGACGCACGGGGGTGCGCTCCGTAGAGGAAGGCCTCGCGGTCGCCCGGGCGGTGAAAGCCTCGGCAGGCTTGGCGCTGCAGGGTGTGGAGTGCTACGAAGGCATCATCATCACCCAGGATCCGCAGACCGATGAGCAGCGCATCCTGGCTTGGCTGGACGCCATGGGGAAGCTGGCCCGGGGTTGCGCGGCCGAGGACCTGTTCCAGACCGAGGAGGTGCTGCTGTCCGCCGGTGGGTCCGCCTACTTCGACCTCGTGGCCCGGAGCCTGGGCCGGGTGGACTTGGGGCGGCCCCTGCGGGTGCTCCTGCGCAGCGGCTGCTACCTGAGCCATGATGCAGGCCACTACCGGCGCCTGGTGGACCTGCTGGAAGCACGCCTGCCGGTCGCCTGGCGCCCGCCCTCCCACCTGGCGCCCGCCCTGGAAGTCTGGGGCCAGGTGGTGAGCCGCCCAGAACCCGGGCTGGCCTTCCTGAACCTGGGCAAACGGGACGTGTCCCACGACCTGGGGCTCCCCAGGCCGGCGCACTGGTTCCGCAAGGGCATGCACCCATTCCCGGAGCCTGCTCCGGAGGCTTGGCGCATCACCACGCTCTACGACCAGCACGCCAAGCTGGAGTTCCCGGCAGGGTCGGACCTGGCCATTGGAGACCTGGTGGGCTGCGCCATTAGCCACCCCTGTACCACCTTCGACAAATGGCAGGTGGTCTTCATGGTGGATGACCGCTACCGGGTGGTGGAGGCGGTGAAGACGTTTTTCTAGCCGGGGTCAGCCTGGCCGCCACTGCTTCTCGGCAGTTCGAGTCTGGTTTTGTCTATGGCGTACATAAGAGATCGGGGCCGTGGCTCCGATCTTCATAGTGGTCTTTAGGTAGGACAATTACCTTCTCACTCTTGTGATTGCGTGCCTTGCTCCTTCATCTTGGTTCCTGACCTCATGGTTTCATGTCAGTGAGAGGGATATTGAACTTGTACTCACCCTCATGACATTCGAGGCAGACGACGCGGGAGGGCTGGTGCCCGCGGTGGCACTCAGTGCAAGGGACTTCTCCCATGTGGGAGTTATGGGGATTGGGCTTCGCATTCTTGGTCAAGGCCCTCATGGCCGGATAGTCCCCGTGGCAGACCATGCAGGATTCCGAGGCCACGGCCTTCTTGGTGGGCTTTTCTTCCTGGTGACAGTCGAAACAGGAGACATTGATCCCAGGTCTCAGATGGTAAATTGCTCTAGGTCTCTCTTTGGCTTCCCCGGCCCGGGAAGGGAGCGTCACGGCCAGGGAGCAAAGGAGGAAGGCAATGCAGCATTTGAGATGCTTCATGGAAGGGCACCTTGGGTTGCGCCGCCCCTTGGAAGAGGAGGAGGAAGGACAGAGTATCGCATTGGTTACCCGCTCGGAGGATCTCAACAAAATCAAGGAAGCCTCAAAATCTAGTGGTATTGGGGCTTTGAAGTGGTGGCTGACCCTAGACTTCGGGCAGCGTCCGCGCTGACCGAAGGAGGCAGACTCGAACTGGCGCGTGGCTGGCCACGCCCACGGGTGCTGCGCAGGCCCCACGGGGGCCTTGCTCGCTGTGGGCACCATTCGCCAGGATTGGCGAATAGGACGGAATCGCCGCAGGCGATTGCCGCCCGGAGGGCGAGGGCACAGGAGATGCCCGGGTCAGCCTGGCCGCCACTGCTTCTCGGCAGTCCGAGTCTGTTGGCTTGGGCGGGTGTACAGGCATACCGGAGCCGCTCGGCTCCGGTGTTTGAAGTGGTGACTGACCCTAGACTTCGGGCAGCGTCCGCGCTGACCGAAGGAGGCAGACTCGAACTGGCGCGTGGCTGGCCACGCCCAAGGGCGCTGCGCAGGCCCCACGGGGGCCTTGCTCGCTGTGGGCACCATTCGCCAGGATTGGCGAATAGGACGGAATCGCCGCAGGCGATTGCCGCCCGGAGGGCGAGGGCACAGGAGGTGCCCGGGTCAGCCTGGCCGCCACTGCTTCTCGGCAGTCCGAGTCTGTTGGCTTGGGTGGGTGTACAGGCATACCGGAGCCGCTCGGCTCCGGTGTTTGAAGTGGTGGCTGGAGGCAGACTCGAACTGCCGACCTAGGGATTATGAGACCCTCGCTCTAACCACCTGAGCTACCCAGCCACGAAGGGACAGTCTAGCGTGGGCGCGGGTCTGGGTCTACGTCAGATCGTCCACGAGCACCACGATGAGACGCTTGGGACCGTGGACACCGTAGGCGAGGGTTTGTTCGATGTCAGCGGTCTTGCTGGGACCGGAGATCAGCAGGGCGTTGGGCGGAAGGCTGCGGCCCCAGCCCAGGTTCTTCACGGCGGACCAGAAACTGTCCTGGATGGTGGAGGCCCGCAGCAGAGCGATGTGGATGGGAGGCACCAAGGACAGGAGACGCGGCTCGGCCGGTCCGGGTGTCAGCAATAACCCGCCGGTCTCGGCGACGCCCCCCACGGTGCCCGTGAATCCAGCGGCCACGCCGGAGAACAACTCGTCCTTGAAGGTTTCCACCGGACGGTCATAGGGCATCAACTGGGTGTCGCCGGGCGCCCAGGCCGCGGCGAGAGCCGAGCCGGCCTCGCTGGAGGGGCCGAAAAGCAGGTTCGGGAGCCTTTCGCACTCGCAGAAGGCACGAACCATGTCAGGCCAGGTTCCCGGGGTGGCCTCGAGAAATTCGGTGTGGACGGCCTCCATGCCCTTGCGGAGGCGGGCCACCCGTTCGGCCGCCGGCCACTGGCGGCGCTCAAGCACCGCGGTATCGAGGGCGGGCTGGGGGGCAGTTCCACCGGCAATGCGCAGACGGCTGAGGATGGCAGTGCGGGCATCAGTCATGGCGGCCTCCCTCGGCGCGCATACGCTCTTGAAGCGAGCGGTGAGCCGGGACCGGCTTGGTGCGGGAACGGGTCCAATTCCTGATCAGTGGGGCACCAGCTGGCAGTGCCTTCCCGAACCGCGTGGCGAACCAGATGGCAACCCGGTAGAGGGCAGGGCGTTTGAGCACCAGGGCCCAGATGCGCCAGGTCCAATCCTCGATGGCCGTACGGCCGGTTCCCTTCCCTGCCACGTTCGATCCGGCATCCTCGTGGGTGGCCTCCCGGCGGAGCCGCACCAGGATTTCCGGGATCGGGATCTCCACGGGACAGACCTCGGCGCAAGCGCCGCAGAGGCTGGAACCGTGAATGAGGTCGTGGCGGACGCCGACGCCCTCCATCTGTGGTGTGAGGATCTTGCCGATGGGACCCGGATAGACGGCCTCGTAGGCATGGCCACCCACGCGGGTGTAGACGGGGCAGTGGTTCATGCAGGCGCCGCAGCGGATGCAGCGCAGGGTGGCGCGGAGTTGGGGATCGGCGTAGATCCGCGACCGGCCATTGTCCAGGATGACCAGGTGGACTTCCTGCGGACCGTCCATTTCCCCCGCGCCCCTGGGCGCCGTGATCAAGTTGAAGTAGGTGCTCACGGCCTGGCCGGTGGCCGAGCGCGTGAGGATGGCGTAGAGCGGTGCCACCTCCTCCAGGCGTGCCACGACCTTCTCCAATCCCATGACAGCGATGTGGAGGGGTGGCACGTGCGTGCTCATGCGGCCGTTGCCTTCGTTCTCCACCAGGCAGAGCGTCCCCGTCTCGGCCACCGCGAAATTCACGCCCGACAGGCCCGCATCCGCCTCGAGGAACTTCTGGCGAAGCACCTTGCGGGCCATGGCGGTAAGCTCGTCCACGTCCTCGGTGTACTTCGCGTCCTTGATCTTCTGGCTGAACTGGCGGGCGATCTGATCCTTGTTCTTGTGGATGGCGGGCATGATGATGTGGCTCGGCGTTTCGCCATCCAGCTGGATGATGTACTCGCCCAGATCGGACTCCAGGGCCTCGATGCCATGCCGCTCGAGGAAGTCATTGAGGTGCATCTCCTCCGAGACCATGCTCTTGCCCTTGACCAGGGTCCTGGCGCCTTTGGAGCGGAGAATGCCCAGGATCAGCTCATTGGCCTCCTCGCAGGTCTCGGCCCAATGGACCTGGATGCCGTTTTCGGTGGCCTTGGCCTCGAACTGCTCCAGCAGTTCGGGCAGGTTCAGGAGGCTGCGGGACCGGATGGCCGTGCTGAGATCCCGCAGATCCTGCAGATCGCGGGGGTCCGGGAACTGCGCCAGGCGCTTGGAAATGAGACCGTCCATGGCCCGGCGGAAGTTCGCCCGGAGCTGAGGATCCAGCAGAGCCTTGGCGGCGGCATCGCGGAAGATAACCTCGTTCTCAACGTGCACGGGTGCGCTCCCAGAGGAACTCGGCCACGTGCTGGACGCGCAGCGGACTGCGCTTAGCTTCCAGAGTGCCGTTCACATTGAGCAGGCAACCGCCATCGGTGGAAAGCAGCAAGGAGGCCCCGGTGGACTCCGCGTCCGCGGCCTTGTCACAGGACATGGCTCCAGAGATCTCCGGCTGACGCACGGAGAACGTGCCGCCAAAGCCGCAGCACTCATGCTCCCGCGCCAGGGGCGCCAGCTCCACATTCGACAACTGGCCGATGAGAGCCTGGGGCTCACCCTTCAGTCCAAGGTCCCGGACCGCATGACAGGAACTGTGCCAGGTCACCTTCACGGGTTCCCCCAGATCCTCCAGCTTCACGTCCAGCACGTCCACCAGGAACTGGGTCAATTCGTAGACACGGGCGCTGAAGGCACGGACCTGGGTCTCGTCCGGCTCCCCGTGGAACAGCTCGGGATAGTGGATCTTCATCATGCCCGCGCAGCTGCCGGAGGGGAGGATCACCGGCAGATCCCGGGGGAAGAGGGCGACCTGGGTGCGGGCCACGTCGCGGGCCTCCTCCCAGTAGCCGCAATTGAAGGCGGGCTGGCCGCAGCAGGTCTGGCCTTCGGGGAAGATCACCTGAACGCCGGCCTGGCGGAGCAACTGGATGCCAGCCATGCCGGCATCGGGATAGAACAGGTCCACCAGGCAGGTGGCATAGAAGTAGACCTCGTTCATTCTCTGCCCTTCCTGAAGGAGGTGCCTCGCCATGAAGTGAGATCACCCATGTTGGCACACCTCAGGGAAGCCTGAAGCCGGGAGGGTCCTGGATTAAGCAGCCGGAGATCCCTGGACCGGGGAACACCCGACTCGATCGGGTCCTACTTGAACCGGTCCGCGAGGCGCTCAACCGTGTGTTCCGCATGAATGGGGGATCCGTCCTTGTCCAGGCCGCCCCGGATCTGCATGACACAGCCCGGACAGTCCATGACCACCTTCGAAGCGCCCGTGTCCTTGATGTTCTTCAGCTTGCGCTCAAGGATGGGGGCGGAGATCTCCGGGAGCTTCAGGGAATAGGATCCCGCCATGCCGCAGCAGGTGTCGCATTCGTACATCTCGGCGATCTCATGCCCGGCCTGTTTGAGAAGTTCCCGGGGTTCCTCGCTGGCCTTCAGGGTCCGCTTCAGGTGGCAGGAGTCGTGGTAGGTGATCTTCCCCAACTCCTCGCCTTCCTTGAACGTGAGGCGCCCTTCGTCCACCAGCTTCTTGATTAGGGTGGAGAAGTCGATGGTCTTCGCCGAGAGTTCCTTGGCCGCTTCCATGGCGTCGGTGACGCCGACACTCTTGAAGGTGTCGAGGAAATCGTACTTCAGGGCCACTGTGCAGGTGGGACAGGCCGAGACCACGTAGCTGACTTCGGTCTCCAGCAGGGCCTTGATGTTGTCCTGGGCGTTCTGGGCGGCCACTTCGTAGGCTCCGTTGTAGCGCGCTGGGGCGCCGCAGCAAGTCTGGCCCTCGGGGAAGAGGACCTCGATGCCGGCCTTGTTCAGGATGTTCACCAGGGATTCGCCCATCTCCGGGTAGCAGAAATCGATGAGGCACCCGGCGAAGAAGGCGATCTTCTCCCCACCCTTGGGCTGCGGGATGTTCTTGATCGTATCCCTCAGGGGCACGGCGGCCACGGCCGGCAGGCTGCGGAAATCCGTCATATCCGAAAGGAACAGGGGGAGGTGACGGATGAATCGCCCCTGCTTGAAGGGCTTCTGGGTGACCGAGGCCATGCGCAGCATGGAGTGGAAGAGGCGGCGGTTATTCACCACGCTGAAGATGGCCTTCATGGCCAGCGACTGGCCGTTCTCGACCACCAGGCGCCGTCGCAGCTCCAGGATGAGTCTCGGAATGTCGATCTTGCCGGGGCATAGGGGGACGCAGCTGCCGCACTGGATGCAGAGTCCCTGGATATCCTCAGACTTCTTCAGCTCATCGAACCAGGCCGTGAGGATGGTCCCAATGCCGCCCGTGTAGGTCTTGCCGAACACGTGACCGCCCACCAGCCGGAAGACAGGGCACACGTTCAGGCAGGTGGCGCACCGGATGCACTGGAGCGCCTCCTTGAACACGGGATCCTTGGCCATGTCCGACCGGTGGTTGTCCATGAGGATGATGTGGAGTTCCTTGGGGGAACCATCGGTGTTGGGCACCGGGCCTGAGATGATCGAGACGTAGCTGGTGAGCAGCTGTCCCGTGGCGCTGCGGGGCAGGGCGGTGAGGATGGGCTGGATGTCCTTGACGAGGGCCACGAGCTTTTCGATGCCCACGATGGCCACGTGGATCTTCGGAAGGGTGGTCACCAACCGGGCGTTGCCCTCATTGGTGACGATCACGAGGCTGCCGGTCTCAGCCACGGCGATGTTGGCGCCCGTGATGCCCATGTCCGCCTGCAGGAACTTGGGCCGGAGCTTGGCCCGGGCGAACTTCACCAGCTTCGGAATGTCGGGGGCCTGGCCCGCTTCCACCTCCTGGTTGAAGACCTCAGTGACCTCTTCCTTGGTCATGTGGATGGCGGGCATGACCATGTGCGACGGGGTCTGGTGGGCCAGTTGGATGATCCACTCGCCCAGGTCCGTCTCGTCCACCTCGATGCCTGCCTGCTCGAAGGCCTTGTTCAGGTGGATCTCCTCGGAGGCCATGGACTTGGACTTGACCACCCGCTCCACGCCCTTCTCCTTGGCGAGGGCGAGGATGTACTGCTTCACCTGGGCGGGGTCGGCGGTCCTGAAGACCTTGGCGCCGCGGGCTTCCGCGCTCGCCTTGAACTGTTCGGCCAGAGCCTCGAAGTTGGAGGAGGCGCTGCCCTTGATCTCCACGATCTGATCCCGCACGGCCTCGAAGTCGATGCCCTCGTAGGCCTTGGCGCGGCTGATCCGGTAGGCCTCGGAGAACCTCCCCAGGGCCCCCGTGAGGTTCGGATTGTGAAGGGCGGTCTCGATGGATTCCCTGAATTGGGTCGTCATGCCGTCACCTCTTCGAACGCGTCCACCACGACGATGATGAGCCGCCCCGGTCCATGTACTCCGATGGTGAGCACCCGCTCGATGTCCGCGGTGCGGCTCGGTCCGGTGATGAAGGAGATGTAGTTGAGCTGGTCCGGGCGGAGGCGCTCGAGCACGCCGCCCATGTCCTCCAGGATCCGGTCTGCGCCGATCAAGGCCACGTGGATGGGAGGCAGGGTGGACACCAGGCGTTTCTCGACGCCCGTGGCGTCCTGGACCAGGGTTCCCGTGCCGGCGATGGCCCAGTCCATCTGGCTGATGCCCACTTTGGCCGCCGCAGAGCCTTCCCTGGTGACCTCGAAGGTGAGGCCGGGAACCTTGGCCCGGAGTTCCTCGGATCTAGCCCCTTCCAGGAAGGGGCCTGCCGACCAGACCGCCCCGCACTCGGGTGCATCGGATACACCCGCCTCCTTCAGGAAGGCCAGGATGAAGGCGAGCGCCTCCTCCTTGCCCGTGAACCGATGGACTTCGGCGCTGACGGCCTCGGCCCGGGTCTTGAACGCCTCGAAATGAGAATTCATTGGGACCCCTTTCACCGCGTTGCCGTTTCCAGCAGGTAAAGGAAGCTGCGGTATACCTCGCCCGTGGAGCGGGTCATGCCCACTTCGCAGGTGCGGCTGCTGGCGTAGTAGCCATCGAAGGATTGAGCCTTTACTTCACAGGCCTCGTGCTTCGTGGCAGAGGCCGTCAGTTCGGGAAGCATGAACCCACGGTCACCCGCGAATCCGCAGCAGCCGGCATCCTGGGGTACCACGACCGTATCGGCGCAGGCCGCGGCGACACCTTCCAGTTTGGGCAGCAGGTTCATCTTGGTCACGGAACAGACCGGATGGAGCACCACCGAGTTCAGCTTGCGGTTCACTTTCAGCCGGGGCAGCAGCACGTCGTGAGCAAAGGCTGTGCTGTCGAGGATCTTCAGCTTGTCGAACTTGGCCTGGTTCTCCGGCGTCAGGTAGGCGCGGCTGGTGAGCACACCATGGGTGCAGGGACTGGTATCCATCACGACGGGCAGGAGGCCCTCCTGGCTCCACTCCCAGAATTTCTCGATGGCGCGGTTCACGGTGAACCTGTGGGCCAGGTCGAAACCCTTGGAGGAGAAGGGCACGCCGCAGCAGGTCCCTTCGACGTCAAGGGGGATGTGGATCGGCACTCCGGCGCGCTCGGAGACCTTCACCAGGGCTTCCACCAGACTCATTTCGGTGGGCTCGCCTGGCAGGTGGCCCATCATTCGGGAGATGCAGGCCGGGAAGTAGATGGCCTGCGCCCCCTTCAGGGACGTCCTGGGTAGCGGGGCCTTGGCGGCCTTCGGCATTTCGGGACTCCACTGGTGACCAGGGCCAATGGGCTTGAGGAGCCGGGTAATGAAGGGCATCACCTTGGGACCGAAGATGCTCTGGACCAGGTGCCCGGCACGGAGGGCCACGCGCATGACAGGCTCGATGCTGGCGAAGTTGCGTGCTATGGAAAGGGCAATCTTCTGGGCGCGGCTACTGTGGCTGGCGCGGCGGAAGCGCTTGGTGAGCTGTCCCGTGTCAATGCTGACAGGACAGGCGGTGGCGCAGAGGCCGTCCACGGCACAGGTGTCGAGGGCCATGTAAGGGAAGGCCTCTTGCAGGGAAGAGAGCAGGGCCGGATTCTCATGGTTGGCCTCGAGGCGCGCCATCTCCCGGCGCACGACGATGCGCTGGCGGGGCGTGAGCGTGAGCTCACGACTGGGACACTTGGGCTCGCAGTAGCCGCACTCGATGCACTTGTCGACTTCCTCTTCCACGCCAGGCATGGGCTTGAGGTCGGCTAGGTGGCACTTGGGATCGGCATTGAGGATGACGCCTGGATTCAGGAGGCGCCTGGGATCCACCAGATCCTTGAGTTGCTCCATGACGGCCTTGGCTTCGGGTCCCCATTCCGCCTCCACGAAGGGGGCCATGTTGCGTCCCGTTCCATGTTCGGCTTTCAGTGCCCCGTCGTATTTCTTCACCACCAGTTCGACGACGTCATCGATGAAGCGGGCGTAGCGGTCCACAGCCGCCTGGTCGTTGAAAGACTGGGTGATGACAAAGTGGAGGTTTCCATCCTTGGCGTGGCCGAAGATGATGGCCTCGTCGTAGCCGTGTTTGGCGAAGAGTTTCGTGAGGTCCACGGCGGCATCTGCCAGGCGCTGGATGGGGAAGGCCACGTCCTCGATAAGCACGGTGGTGCCGCGCTTCCGGACGGAACCCACCGATGGGAAGGTCCCGGACCTGATCTTCCAGAACAGAGCCTGCTCGATGGGATCGTGGGTGAACCGGGCCGGCTCCATCAGCTTGAGCCCGGCCGTGGTGGCGAGGGCGATGCGTTCCAGATCCGCGCGGACGGATTCGTCACGGCCCTGGAACTCCACCAGCAGAGCGGCCGCGCCTTCGGGCAACGCCTTGATGCTGGGGGGGATGCCTGGCTGGTTCTCGACGGATTTCAGCGAAGCGCGGTCCAGCAGTTCCAGGGCCGCGGCACCCGCGTCCCGCAGGGGCACGATGGACGCGCAGGCGGCATGGAGGTCGGGGAAGAGCAGGAAAGCCGTCACCTTTACCGGCAGATCGGGCACGGACTTCAGCACGGCTTCGGCGATGAAGGCCAGAGTACCTTCGGAGCCCACCAGCAGGTTGCGGAAGATGTCCACCGGTCGGTCGAAATCGATGAAGGCGTTGAGGGAGTAGCCAGTGGTGTTCTTCGTCAGGTATTTCGACCGGATGCGCGCAGCCAGGGTCGGATTCGACAGAAGGTCCGCCTTCAGCCTTAAAAGGCCCTCCGCCAGGGCCGGCTCGGCCGAGCAGAAGCGCTCGTCTGCATCGGGCGCGGCCGTATCGATCACCGTGCCTGAGGGCAGCACAAAGGTCAGGGACTCAAGCGTGTGATAGGCGTTCTGCGAAACGCCGCAGCACATGCCGCTGGAGTTGTTCGACAGGATGCCGCCCACGGTGCAGGTATTGATGGAAGCAGGATCGGGGCCCATCTTGGCCTTGAAGAACTTCAGGGCATAGTTCACGTGGGCGCCGATGACGCCGGGCTGCACTTTCACCTTGGCACCGCCCTCGAGAACCTGAATGCCGCGCCAATTGCGGGCCACTTCCACGAGGATGCCATCCGAGACCGATTGGCCAGACAGGCTGGTGCCCGCGGCCCTGAAGGTCATGGGGATCTTCTGCTCATGGCTGAGGCGGAAGAGCCCGCGGACATCCTCCACGCTGCCCGCGAAGGCCACTGCCTTGGGGATGAGCCGGTAGAAGCTGGCATCCGAGGCGAAGGCGATCAGGTCCACGGGACGGTCGAGGACGCGGTCCGGGCCGACGATGGCCGCTAGGGAATCTCTCAAGGAAGTGGCTATGGCAGTGGTCATAAGGAACATCCTCTTCCCATATCGGGGCGGCGAAAAGTCCCGCCGACGATTGGGATATCGGCGGGACCCGGGTCTTTCGTCGGAGTTCCGCCGGGATTACTTGGCGGGGGCAGGAGTTGGTGCGGGGGCGGCCGGAATGGCAGGAGCAGAACCAACGGTAGCGGGGGCAGTCACAACCGCCGGGGCGGGAGGAACTTGGGGCATCCAGTTGGCAGGGAGAACCCTCGCATAGAGGAAGATCACCACGCCGACCATGGCGGCCAGGGCGAGACTGTGGAAGAACACATAACGGAGGATGGTGCCTTCCTCACCCTGCTGGTTGGTAGCCACGGAGGCCACCACGATGCTCTGGGCGTCGATCATCTTGCCCATGACACCACCGGTGGTGTTGGCGGCAGCAGTGAGGATAGGGTTCAGGCCCAGCTGCTGGGCGGTGATCTTCTGGAGGCCACCGAACAGCACGTTCGAGGACGTATCGCTGCCTGTCAGGGCCACACCCAGCCAGCCCAGCATGGCGCTGAAGAAGGGGAACAGGGCGCCAGTGGCCGCGAAGGCCAAGCCCATGGTGGCATCCAGGCCCGCAGACTTGGTCGTGAAACCGAGGGCCAGCATGGCGGCGATGGTAAGCAGCGATATCTTCACGCGATTGATGGTGTGGCCGAAAATCTTGAGCAGCTGCAAGGGGCCGAAGCCGACCAGCAAGCCGCTGCAAATGCCGGCGAGCAGCAGGCTGGTGCCCGTGAGGGAGAGCCAGTTCAGGGTCCAGGTGGCCGGCTCGGGCGAGGCCTTGGCGACCACGGGGGGGGCCTTGATGACCATCTTGTGGAGCAGGGGCATTTCGTAGGTCTTGGTCGTGTATCCGTAGAGGAAGTTCGGGCTGGCCTTGGTGCCGCCATTCAGGAAGGTCTTCACCTGGGGGGTGCCCCAGACGAACACGAACAGGGACAGGAACACCCAGGGCATCCAGGCCTTTACGACCTTGCCGGTGCTGTGGTCGGGAGCCACTTCCTTCGCGTCTTCGCGTTCATGCTCGTAGCGCCAGATGTTCTTGGGCTGCCAGATCTTCAGGAACAGGACCAAGGAAACCATGGAGACGATGGCGCCGATGATGTCCACCAGCCAGGGGCCGTGGAAATTGCTCACGAGGAACTGCGTGATCGCGAAGCTGCCACCGGCCACCAGACAGGCTGGCCAGATTTCCAGCATGGCTTTGCGTCCAGCCATGGTCCAGATGATCCAGAAGGGGACGATCAGCGAGAAGATGGGCAGGATGCGGCCCGCGGCGGCACTCAGCAGGTGCAGATCAAGACCGGTCACGCCGGCGAGGGCGATGAGCGGGGCGCCCAGGGCGCCGTAGGCTACCGGCGCCGTGTTGCCGATGAGGGCGATGCCGGCGGCCTGGAGGGGGCGGAAGCCCAGACCGATTAGCATGGCTGCGGAGATCGCCACGGGGGTTCCGAAGCCGGCCGCGCCTTCGATGAAGGCGCCGAAGCTGAAGGCGATCAGCAGGGCCTGGAGGCGGCGATCCGCAGCCAGCCCGGCGATGGAATGTTTCACCACCTCGAAATCACCGGATTTCACCGTGATGTCATAGATGAAGATGGCGTTCAGTACAATCCAGCCGATGGGGAGCAGGCCGTAGAGCGCGCCGTTGACAGCCGCCATGCCTGCCATGCCCGCAGGCATCTTGTAAACGAAGACGGCGACCAGCAGGCAGGTAATGAGGCCCAAAATGGCGGAATAGTGGGCCTTCACATGCTTAGCCAACAAGCCGAGCAGCACGAAGACCGGTAAACCGGCCACCAGCGCCGAGATGAAAATACTCCCCATGACGGGGGAATAGACTTGGGTCCATGGGGTCATGAAGCCTCCAGATGATTAGGAGTGGGGTAGGGTGATGAGGGGAAATTTTAAGAAAGAACCTGAGGCGAAGCCTACAATAGGTCTAGTGGTCAGACCATTCACATAAACGACATTTTGGTCACACTTTCTATGTATCAATTTTTACAGAATTTAAAAAAATATCCTTTCCGCAGAGTCGTGCCATGGAATTTACTCCCATCAAGACCAAGCGCCTCTACGAAGAGATCGTGGAGCAGATCAAGCAGCTCATCACCGAAGGGAAGCTGAAGCCGGGCGATAAGCTGCTAGCGGAGCGTGAACTGGCGGACCAGTTCCAGGTCAGTCGTGCATCGGTCCGCGAGGCCATCCGGACCTTGGAAATACTGGGCGTGATCGATATCCGGCCGGGAGAGGGCACCTTTGTCCGAAGCAGCGGGGCCGATGACATCATCCGTCCCCTGGCCATGTTCTTGGCGGTCGAACGCGCATCGCTGTTTGACATGTACGAGATGCGTCGGATTTTCGAAACGGCCACGGCCCGCCTGGCCGCGGAACGTGCCAGCCTCGAGGAAATCGACCAGATCAGCGCCGCTGTGGAGGGCATGCGGGAACGGCTCAACGTAAAGGATCCGGAGAAGGGCGAGGAATTCGACGTGGCATTCCATTACGCCGTGGCCGAAGCCACCCATAACAGTCTGCTGACCAAGTTGTTCAAGACCGTTTCGGAGGAATTCCACAAGGCCAATTCCGTCGCGCGACGGCAGCTCTATCTCCACAAGCCTGAAAATGCCCAGAAGCTCATCGACCAGCATTCCGAGATCTGTGAGGCCATCCGGTCCCATTCGCCCAAAGCTGCCGCCAAGGCCATGATGGAGCATCTGACCTTTGCCGAAGGAGAGTTGCGGAACTGGGTTGTATAGACGATGCGGCGGGTCGTTCTGTCCTGTATGCCTGTCCTGGTGAACGGTGACGAGGGCACGTCGTGTGCCCTCGCCCTTCGGGCGGCAATGGCCCTGGCGGGCCATTCCGTCCTATTTTGCAATCCTGCAAAATGGTGGCCCCGGTGGGGTTCGAACCCACGACCAAGCGGTTATGAGCCGCCAGCTCTGACCGCTGAGCTACAGGGCCAGGGCCAGTGTAGCAAAGTGGCAGCCCGAATTAGATCAGAGCCCCAGGATGGCTCGTCCTCCCACGGCAAAGTCCAGCAGCTGGAGCATGCGCTCAGCCAGGGTCGGTAAGTCCCTGGACTCTAGAAGGAACTGGCGTTCGGGGGGCTTGAAGTCGAGAGCCATGGCCAGGGTGTTGAGGCGATCCATATCCTCCAAAGGAAGATCCAGGAGTTCATTCAGCTGGGACTCTATACCCTCAGATGCAGCGTAGGCATGGAGCGATTCCATGAGTCGTTGGCGATGGGGCCCTGGCCAAAGTCTGGATGAATCGAACGGCAGAACCTCGATTCGCGCCTGACGAAAGGCTTTCCCGGGCATTTCCTGGACGATTCGCACGATGTCCTTCCCTTGGACCAGCAGGTTCCATCGTCCGGCGGTGAGGGGTTCTGCCCGCACGACTTCTGCCATGCAACCTGTCGTGAAGACAGGTGCTGTCTCCCCGAGGGAGCCGGGATCAGGGTCCTCCCGCATGAGAGTGAGGACCAGGTGATGATGGGAATTGAGAACCTCCACCGTCAAATCCTGGTATCTCGGCTCGAACACATGGAGCGGCAGAAAGGTCTGCGGGAAGAGCACGACCTGGGGCAGGGGAAAGAGGGGGAGAATGGCTGGTAGCATGAACACCTTGTTCGCCACCACATCGGAGTCTGACCAGTGAAGGATGAGAACCAGGACTCAGGAGCGTTGGAGGTCGGAAATGCCGTGCTGGACGCGGCTCGAATAGCACTTGGTGACCTGAGGGAAACCTGGGACCCGCAGGCGGTGGATGACTGGGTCCGCATGGTGATGGGCAGGAGTGGGCGGGTGGTGTTGACTGGCATGGGCAAGTCAGGCCTGGTCGCACAAAAGATCGTGGCAACGCTCGCATCGACCGGGTGCCCGAGCCTCTTCCTCCACCCTGCAGAGGCCTTGCATGGTGACTTGGGCATGGTGACCCCTGAGGATTCCATCCTGGCGCTTTCGAATAGTGGCGAGAGCGAAGAGGTCGTGCGCCTTTTACCGAGCCTTCTGCGCCTCGGCATTCCCCTTGCAGCAATCACCTCAAGACCCGAGAGCAGTCTCGGGCAAGCGGCCACTTGGACCTTCAGTTATCGCCTGCCTCAGGGGGAGGGCTGCCCGCTGGATCTGGCCCCGATGGCCAGCACTACCCTCCAGCTGGTGTGGGGAGATCTTCTGGCCGGGAGCCTGATGGCTCGAAGGGGATTTACGCGAGATCTGTTCGCATTGAATCACCCCGCTGGAAATATTGGTGCGAAATTGATGAAAGTAAGGGCATTGATGCATGAATCTTGGCCTCGCGTGTCCGCAGAGGCATCTCTGACAGAAGCCCTCAAAGCCATGACCGAAGGACATCTGGGTATGACGACGGTCATGGAGGGCCCTGGGTTGATCGGCGTGATCACCGATGGGGATATCCGACGGGCGCTCGAGAGGGCTGAAAAGGAAGGAGCCAATCCGTTAGCGCTGTCAGCCGCCCAATTCATGTCGCGGAATCCAATCACCATCGATGAAGAGGCCCTTGCGCTTGATGCGGCCAGCCGAATGGAGGCTCGGAAGATTACCTTCCTCGTCGTGACCCGGAAGGGGGCGCCTTGCGGGATTGTCCATATCCACGATCTTTTGGCATCCAAGGTCTTATGATTTCGGAGGACACGAGGCCCGTCCACCTTAAGGTTACATAATATACATTATCGAAAGTTAAATTCGGACATCAAAGTGCCATCCATTCTCACCAGATACGTCCTCAGGCGCTGGGCCACCCCGTTCTTGGGGGCCCTGTTGTTCTATGGATTCCTGCTCCTCTCCTGGGAGATGGTTCGCATCTCGAAGGAGATCTTTTCTGAAGGTGCCCCCCTTCGCTGGTTGGTACCACTTCTGTTGACGTCCATGCCGGAGAACCTGGGACTGGTTCTCCCCATGGCGGCTGTGCTGGGCGGGCTTCTTGGAACCCAGCAGCTCATGGAGGGGTCCGAGCTCGTGGCCGCACAGGGACTGGGTGCTGGTCGGCGGACCTGGACGGCTCCATGGTGCATCATGGCCTTTTTACTTGTGGTTCTGGCCTCCTTGAATGCCCACTTCATGGTTCCGACTGCGGCCCGGATGCAGCAGAGGGTCCGCATCCGGATGGCCGAGGAAGCCAAGGCAAGGTTCCTTCGCCCCGGAGCGCCTCCCTGGTTCCCACCCGGCGCCCCGGACAGGGCTTTCTGGGTATCCCCTGGAGGACAGATACACATCATGGAATCCACAGCCCAGGGTGTGCAGCACCTCACGGCCTCGACCATGACCTATGCTCTGGAGGCAAGGCCGGATGGATCCTCTGAACTAAAACTTCATCTCTCCGGCCTTCAAGGTGTTCTCTATCAGACCACTGGGGATGGGAGTGCCATCCATTTGAGTCAGGAGCAACAAGTTCTCCGATTTGTCATTCCAGCCGGCGCTCAACTGTTGCCTCCCACTCCCCTGCGGTATGAAAGTTCCTCGACCTTGCTGCGGATTCTTCGAGTTCCAGCTGCTGTCGCAGACACCAGCCCAGAGGCCAAGGATTTGCGAATCAAGGCCTCCATGGAATTCAGCCGACGGACCACGCTTCCCTTGGCGGCCGCGGCTCTTCTGCTACTGGGAATCGCCTTGGGATTCGGCCATCCCCGGTTCTACCACGGAGGTGCAATTCTAAAAAGTCTTGGCGTCATCATGCTTTACTATCTTGTAATGAAGTATTTTGAAAACATGTGGATAGGTGAAAAGTTTAAATCCATCTATCCACTCATTCTCGTGCCATTCCCCTTTCTTGGCGGTGGTTGGCTGCTGCTCAATCAACGCCTCAAACCCCATCACTCCAGTCGGTTGGGTGTCGTCTTCACCTTCCTTCTTCGTCCTTTCCGATCCCACTTCGCCCCCCTGCTCGCTCGACTCGGCCAGACCCGGGATGCCCTCATGTGCTGGATCCATGGAAAGGGGACGCGGCATGGGATCCTGAGACATTGGGCTACCTTGGCCTGGTGGCGAAACTGGGCATCCGTTCTGGGCAGTCTGTTGGTCCTGAATTTACTCATCGAGTTCGCAACCCTCGCGGGGGATTTATCTAAGAATGGCGTCCATCTTATTGTTTTCGCTCGATATTGGTTGTGGAATTTGCCGCCATTCATGGTCATCGCCCTGCCCATTGCGTTTCTCCTGGGAACCCTGCTCACCCTTTCAGAGGCAGCTCTCAACCGAGAATGGCTTGCCCTCAGAGCCGGAGGCGTCAGCCTTCTTCGATGGTTGTGGAGCAGTCGCTGGGCCTGGGGACTGGTTACCGTTCTCACCCTCGTCCTTCAGATCGGGATCGCTCCTATGGCTATAGGCCGTTCCAACAGTCTTTATATGCGAATTTTAAATCGATCTCAAATTCAGACAGTTACCCATCCCTGGCTCTACCTTGGATCCACCGGAGTGCTCTGGCACCTCCAAGCCAACGAACGTTGGGGATTCCCTTTGAAGGCACCCGGTGAGGCGCCTATCCTTCTGCGCTGGCAATTGGGTGATCCCTATTCTGAGGCCCTTGCCTGGGGGGGGCTGCACCTTGTGCAGGGGCCTCCTGCAGACTTGTTGTTCCCAGCAAAGGCTTTGCGTAGCACCGCCAACGCTGAGGAGGCCAGCACCACTGAGTTGCTGCAATGGCAGTCCTGGGCGCCGGACCCGGAACGGGCCTACATGCTATGGGGTCGTGTCCTCGGCTGGCTGGCTGGTCCATGCCTGTTGCTGGCAATGCTTTCCTTTGCCTTTCCGGGCCCCCGCCAAGGTCGCGGCCAGGCCCTTGGTGCAGGACTCGTGGCGGGCATTGTCTTTCTAGGCCTTCAAACCCTCTTTGGTGGCGCGGCCCGAGCCTCAGAAATTCCGGCCTACTGGGGCGTTATCGCTCCCCTGTTATTGCTCTTCGCACTGTCCCTTCTGCGCCTAAGGCGCCTGAGGACTTGATGACGAGCAGACTTCTGGATCAGGCCCTCGCCCCCCTGCTAAACCACCCTACCCTTCGCGAAGGCGATCGGATCCTTGCGGCCATGTCTGGGGGTGTGGATAGCTCCGTCACGGCGGCGCTTCTTCATAGAGCCGGCTACCAGGTGATCGGTATTTCCATGCAATTATTCGACAAGAAAAGCGTAGGAAGTTTTGATCCTAAGTGTTGCACTCTTGATGATTTTCAGGACGCCCGGCGGGTTGCCCACGAACTCGGCTTTGCGCATTACGTCATGGATTTCGAGACCCAGTTCCGTGAAACGGTGATCGAGGGCTTCATCCAGGGCTACCTGGATGGCGAAACACCTAGTCCTTGCATTCGATGCAATCAATACCTTAAATTCTCTGCCTTGATGGACCGAGCCGAATCCCTGAGTGCCTCGTTTGTCGCCACGGGTCACTATGCAGCCATCACGCAGGCCGGAGGAACTTGGCACCTCTGGAAGGCCTCGGATCCTGCCAAGGACCAAAGTTATTTTCTCTTCCACCATAACCAGGCGACATTGCCCCGCACCCTTTTCCCACTAGCCCATCTCAGCAAGCCCGAAGTCAGACGACTCGGTACGGAATTGGGGTTGCACCTCGCAGAAAAGACGGAAAGCCAGGAAATCTGCTTCGTAGTCCATGACCGTTATGACCAGTTTCTGGAATCGGAAGGGCGTGATCCGGGCCTAGGCAAGGGTCCTATCCGCCATCTTGACGGTCGCATTCTTGGGTACCACCAGGGTTACTGGAGGCATACCGTGGGTCAGCGACGCGGCCTGGGCGTGGCCTATGCTGAACCGCTCTATGTGATACGGATTGAACCTTCAACTAATACAATTTGGGTTGGGTCTGAACTCGATTTGATGGCCAAGGACCTGGTGGCGAGAGAACTCAACTGGGTCGGAAGACCCCCCGTGGGCCCGCTTGCATGCGAGGCCCGGATCCGGAGCCGAAGCCCGGAGGCTGAGGCATTGGTCATTCCCCTCCCCGACGGGCGCGCCAAGGTGGCCTTTGCCGAACCTCAGAGGGCCATCGCACCTGGGCAGGCAGTGGTGTTCTATCGGAACGGTGAAGTGCTGGGTGGTGGTTGGATTGATGGTCGGGCGGTTTGACCCCGTTTCCATATTGATCTGGCAGGCGTGAAAAGCCCCCTTGCGGGGGCTCATCTGGAGGCGCCGATCGGAATCGAACCGATGGATACAGGATTTGCAGTCCCGGGCCTTACCACTTGGCTACGGCGCCTTGCTTTGATGCTGTGGAATTTTAAACAATACGGGCCGCTTGCGCGGCCCGGGCGGTGGAGCGGGTGATGGGATTTGAACCCACGACTTCAACCTTGGCAAGGTTGCACTCTACCACTGAGTTACACCCGCGTGAGAGACCAAGACTAGCAATGGCGGGCCATCCGGTCAACGGTCAATTTCACGGCCCACCTCCTGTGGGCCGCCCTTCGGGCCAGTCTTCGACCGGTGGCCCTCCGCTCCT
>Ga0182021_10002604_pt1 | contig 21067 bp, 8 predicted proteins | sample 612E3MmetaG_FD_120493 | JGI IMG/M metagenome (GOLD analysis project Ga0182021, IMG submission 120493) | Permafrost microbial communities from Stordalen Mire, Sweden - 612E3M metaG (Illumina Assembly) | ecosystem: Environmental > Terrestrial > Soil > Wetlands > Permafrost | place: Sweden... | reverse complement strand
GTAATACCAGGCACTGTCAAAAAAAGTATCCAGTGTTTCCGCGTCTCTTTTGGCCAAACCAGCGCATTTCGGACATTTGACATTAAGCCACTCTTCATCGGTGGCCAAAGGCGGCTTGCCTTTTGGAGCATAATCAACGTTGTATGGCAACTCAACCGGCAAATCTTGATAGGGAACTGGCACCAAACCGCATTTTTCACAGTGAATAATCGGCACCGGCGTTCCCCAATAGCGCTGGCGGGAAACCGACCAGTCGCGCAAATGATAATTGACCATCTTTTTGCCCTCGGGCTTAGCTTTAAACGAAGTTTCGATAATCGGCAATTTGAACTTTTCGGCAAATTCCCTGTCTCTTTCGTCGGCAAATGGCACGGCCATAATCGCGCCCGTTCCGTAACCGGCCAGCACATAATCGGCCACCCAGACCGGAATCTCTTTGCCCGTCAAGGGATTCTTGACATACTTGCCCGAGAACACCCCCGACTTAGTCCTGTCCTCTTTTCGCTCCATCTCGGTTTTTTTCTGCGCAGCTTTGATATAATCCTGAACTTCTTTAGTCTTGATATTCTGCGCAAATGGGTGTTCGGGAGATACCACCATAAAAGTCGCACCATCAGTGGTGTCCGGGCGGGTGGTAAAAACTTCGATTTCACCAAACTGCAAAAGCATCCCTTCACTTCTACCAATCCAATTATTTTGTCCTTCGCGGACCTGCTTTGGCCAATCAATGCCAGATTTATGATTGACGATTGATGATTGATGATTTTCGCTGGAGGACAATCCATTTGCGAAAGAACTGAAAGCCGATTTATTACCACTTTTATGATCGTTTGGAGTTTGTGATCGGCTTTCATTTAGCGAGCGGGTTACTTTTGAAGACTGAACTTGCCCTGAGCGAGCATCTTGAGCAACATGCGGTTGTCCGGAAGCGCTAGCTTTAACGTCCGGCCAGATTAAAGCATCTGCATATTGTGTAATCTTGAGAAACCACTGCTCGACCTCTTTTTGGACTACTTCCGTTCCGCAGCGCCAGCACTTTCCGTTTTCAATATGCTCATTGGCTAGCACAGTTTGATCTGTTGGGCACCAGTTTGATAGTGCTTTTCCGCGGTAGGCAACTCCTTTTTCAAACATTTTTAAAAAAATCCATTGGTTCCAACGGTAAAACTCCGGCAAACAAGTAATTACTTCATGCGACCAGTCAATCATGGTTCCCATCGTCGCAAACTGCTTAGTCATAGTCTTGATATTTTTAAGTGTCCAGTCTTTCGGATGCACTCCCCGTTTAATGGCGGCGTTTTCCGCCGGCAAGCCAAAAGCATCAAAGCCGTTGGGAAAGAAAACATTTAGGCCATTCATTTTTTTATAGCGGGCGTGGGCGTCGGCGGGAACGAACGAGAACCAATGCCCCATGTGCAAATCGCCGGAAGGATACGGCAACTCGACTAGATTGTAATATTTCGGGGTTTTGGCGGATTCGTCAAACTGATATAACCCGTCTTTTTGCCACTTCTCCTGCCACTTTTGCTCAATTTCACTCGGAAAATACCGTGAGCCAATTTTTAATTTAAGATTTTTAATCTTTAATGAGTTAGACATTTGAATTTATTTAGAAATTAGAAATTAAGAATTAGAAATTCCTATGCGCCCAAAGTATACCAAGTTTGCAAACTTTAGACAAATTGAAATCTGAACTTGAATTATTCCTTCCAATTGCCTACGATAGAAGTATGAAGTTTCTGTTTCAAGCACTGGTTTTAGTTTTATCATTCGTTTTTGTTTTTGTTTGGAAAGAAACGCCGCTAATCAACTATACCGTAGCCTTGAGCGGAGTTTTGATAATTTTATATATCCTGCTTTCGGCCAGAAAAAAGGGTAAAGGCTTTTTAAATATGGGGGGCGAAGGTCCGTGGGGCATCTTCTTCCTGAATACAGTCATTTTACTCTTGATTTTTTCTACCGGCGGCATCGATTCCGTTCTTTTCTTCCTGCTCTACTTTTTGGGGTTTGGCATTGCTTTTGTGTTTGAACCGGCGGTCACTTTTGTTTTTGTGCTCGGCGTAATTCTGGTTTTTGTGCCCGACGCAATTAGAGGAGATTTATTAGTGAACTCTTTAAAGTTAGGCTCACTTATTTTAATTTCCCCGCTCGCCTTTTTCTTTGGACTGCAATACCGCCAGTCCGATAAGCAAGATGAGAAAGTAGAAGCGCTGGAAGAAAGGACTAAGGAGGCGGCCGACACCATTTCTGAAGATATTGAGGAAGTAATCAAAGACGAAAAAGATAGCTTGAAAGGCGAAGACATGGAAAAATTGAACGAGATTTTGGAAGAAACCGAAGACCTCCGCGCCGAAAGCAAGCAATGAATTATGTATAAAATATTAAGTATTAAGTATGGAATAATTTCGAGCTTAATCTTAATCTTGCTACTTACTACTTTATACTTGCTACTTAATACTTCGCCTACGGCGCTTGCCCAGACCATGAGCAATGCCGAATACATCATCCAAATGGGAAATTTAAACTCTATTTCAGGCAAGCCAACCGGCTCTGGATTTGCCTTAAGTTTCACTGCCGGACAAACCGGCAACGGCCTTTACTCCGGCACCAATTTTAAAGTTCGCGCCGGCTTTCAATATATTTCCTCCATTATCCCCTTCCGCTTTAGCATCGATAGTAATTTTATTGATTTTGGCATCATCAGCCCAACAACACCTGTTTTAAGAACCAATCTTTTAACCGTTTCCAATGGTTCGGCTTTTGGTTATCAGGTGACGGCTTCCCAAAATCACAATTTGCGGGATAATAATTATGGAAATGAAATCCCGCCCACCGCCTGCGGCGATTCCGGTCCATCCTGCACGCCAACTGCGGCCGGCCCGTGGACACAACCTCTGACTTACGGATTTGGTTACCGTTGCGACAATCAAACCGGTACCGACTGCGACACACAATTTCTACCTCCTACTTATGCCGATTATTACAAACCGTTTGCCGCTTCCCCATCGGCAGTGGCGGTGATGAGTGGCGTTACTGTCGGCCGCAGTAAAGTTGCGCAAATAACTTATAAATTAAATATCTCAGGGAGCCAACCGGCAGGATTGTATACAAATGTTATAAATTATATAGCAACACCTACTTTTTAGTAAAGCTAAATGAATTATGAAGCATGAATTACGAATTATGAATAAGTTGAAACTTAAAGAATTGAAAATTAAAAATTTAAAATTTAAAATTGGCCTCGTCTTGCTACTCGCTATTTGCTATTCACTAGCCGCTGGCTCGGCGCACGCGCAATCGGTGGACTTGGGCATTTATCCTCCGGTTTTCCAAATTCAGGCCACCGCACCAAGCGATGTGAAAATTCCTTTTTTCATCCAAAACTTCACCGATTCAAGCGTGCCGCTGACAATTTCGCTTAAACCCTTTACTGCTGATCCGGCAGAAAACGGTAATATCACTTTTTTAGACGTCGCTAATTACCCCGACCCTTTCCTGCCGCAGAGAATTCAAGTCCTAGATAGCGAGAATTCGACCGGCAATCTAATTCTCTCGCCGCAGCAGAAAAAAGATTTAACGCTGGAAGTACAAATCCCCAACAATGAACCCAAAGGTGATTATTATCTTTCGCTGGTGTTTTCCTCAGGTGCTCAGAATTTGAACAATAGGAGCTCTTCCCAAGCGACTATTAGCATTGCCAGCAATATTTTACTTTCTATTGGGCCTGTTGGCAAAACCCAAGGCCAAATTGCAGATTTTTCCACACCTTTCTTTGTCACCAAAGGACCAGTTCCTTTTACTGTCAGGGTAAAAAACACCAGCGATCACTATATTACGCCCAAAGGCAGTATTGTCGTTGCAAATATGTTTGGCCAAACCATTGGCAAAGTTAATCTCTTGCCGGTTAATATTCTGGCAAATACCGTCCGAAGAATCCCCGATTCTATTCAATCCAACCCAACGACGGCTGTTTGGCCGGAGAAATTCTTAGTCGGGCCTTATACTGCCACGCTGACTTTAGCGCTGTCCGACAGTGGCCCACTTTTCACCAGACAAATCGTGTTTTTTGCCTTCCCGCTTGAATATCTAATCGCGATCTTACTGATTATCGGCTTAATTATTTTTATTGCCATTAGAGTCAATCGTTCCCGTAAAATCCTCTAAAAAAGCTCTTGACAACTGAGCGTAAAAACTCCATAGTAAATATAGCGTGATCCAGATTACAAAAGCTATAAAAAAGATACTATTTATACCATTATTCTTGTTGTTAATAGGTGTGTTTTTTGCGCCTAGAGCCAATGCCGCATCCTTGATTAGCGGTTCAGACACGATTACTACCTCCCGTCCGTCCGCCTCTACCCCCCTTGCCGCCGATCAAGCAGGTAGTGCCGGCCAAGTAACCATCGTTGATAATGGCTCCTTCTTTATCTCCTCCGATAGCGCCACGCTTTGGAATGGCGTCGGCGAAACATTAAATACAGTCAACGTTGCTTCGATGTCCGCCGCTAATCTTCCCAGTGCGGGACAGCGCATAGTTTATTTTACCAATACTGCCGCAAATGCCCATCACATCGGCGATCCCATTAGCGTCGCCATCACCGCAAAACACACCATTGCCTTTACGACCGTATCAACTATTCCGGTTAACGGGAAAATAATCATCACTTTCCCGGGCGCCGGAGACAATTCAGCTTCCCCTTCCGCGACTACTTTCGCCTTCAATAATCTGCAAGATTCAAATATCTCAGCGTCATTTTCTTCGGGAACTGCCACTTGTACTTTTACACACTCTGCTCCAACCATCACCTGCACGGTCACAACCGCTCAAATCAGCGGAGGAACAACCGTCACAATCACCATCGGCTCATCTACACCGGCCTTGATTAATCCGACTAAGTCGGCCGCCGCCGGAATTGCCGACGTATGGAAAATAAGTATTGCTAGTCAGGATAATATCTCAATCGGGCTAGACAGTGGTTTTGCAGCAATAGGCACTATTGAATCTGTGCAGGTTCAAGCCACTGTTGAACCGACGCTCACTTTTACCATTGCCCCTGTTTCCGGAGCAATTAACACCGGCAACACCACTGGCTGTGTCAACACAGAATCGGTCAGTAGCGGTATTCCTTCAACGCCGACTGTCGTTAATCTTGGACTCTTAAATACCGCCAACATCAATATTTCTGCCCAGCTAATTACTATCAGCACTAACGCGCAAGGCGGCTACGCTCTAACCGCCACCAGCTCGGGCCATCTTATAAATAATGCCAACGGCGTTTGGATCCCCGACAGCATCACGCCAGCCGCCATGACAATTAACGTCCCTTGGTTTGGTATCCACCCGTGCGGTTTAAATGTTAACGGAACAACTTGGGGAACCGGCGCCACCGGCGGCGGAGTAGGTGCGAAATACGGTTGGCCAACTCCGACAACAGCCGTCACTCTTGCCTCAGCTACTAGCGGACCGATTGGCAATACTGCCGCAACCGGCGGAGTGGGAGCCGGATTAACATCAGTTGAGTACGCAGGCGCCGTAGACGTCTCTATTCCGGCCGGAATTTATACAAGCGTCATCACTTACGTAGCGACACCAACCTTTTGAGTATTATGAATAAAGTATTAAGTATTAAGTATGGGAAAAGAATTGGCCTATTAACGGTTTTGCTACTTGCTACTGGATACTTAATACTGAATACTGCGCCTGCGGCGCTCGCCCAAGAGACACAAAGAACTTATACTATCACGCCTCCCACTATCACTCAAAAACTTAACCCGGGGCAAAATGCCGAAGGTGTCTTAAAGGTTTATAACAACACCGACCAGAGCTTAACCTTCACAACCAGTATTAAAGATTTTATCGTTGAAGACACGCTTGGAACCCCGCAGTTCCTACCTAACAATACTTTATCCAATAAATACTCCGCCGCTTCCTGGATCGGAGTAACTCCGTCTACTTTTACTATCGCTCCTCACCAAAGGCAAGAATTAAATTACTACATTCACGCTCCCGCCAACGCCCGGCCGGGCGGACATTATGCCGCAGTCACCTACTCTCCCAGCGTCAATCTCAGAGTAAGCGGAACCGGAGCCAGCGTCAACACGGAAGCTGGTTCTCTATTCTACATTGAAATTAACGGCCCAATCACGGAAAAATCCTTCGTCAGCAAATTCTTTGCCAATCCATTTCAGGAGTATGGACCGGTGAATATCTTGACCCAGATCAAAAACCTCGGCGACTTGCATATTACGCCGCAGGGAAGCATCACTGTGACCGGACTATTGTTTAACCAAACTCAAAATCTGGCAAATCATAATATTTTCCCCGAAGCAGCCAGAGATTACCAAAACACTTTTGGACAAACATGGATGATTGGCCGCTATAAAGCCGTGTTTTTGGCCAGCTACGGCAGGGACAACAACTTACCATTAATGGCCACCGTTTATTTCTGGGTTTTCCCATGGAGGCTGGCTGTAGTGATAGTTTTAGCCATAATCGCCTTAGTACTTGCCACCCTGTACCTTAGGCGAAGAAAAACCTCCCATGAACAACCTGATGAGGCTAAAGTCAGCGAAACATCCTCTCAACCCACGGAGATAAAATAACCTATTTCAATCTCTAATTCTTGAAATCAAATTGCCAACTCGCATGCCGAATGCCTGAAAACTTGAGCGAGCTATCAGGGGAATTCCTCGCAAACTTGTCGAGGAAGGGGTGAAATTACCCGATAAAGCGAACGAAAGTTTGAAAGCATGAGGCAAGATTTGGCAAGAGCTTTGGGCGTCTTTTGCGGAAAAAGACGCAAAGAAGATTAGTATCCCATCCACCAATAGTGATGTAAGCGGTGGTTTTTACGTTTAAAAGGATTGGGGAATTGTTTCCCCCACAACTTCCGGATGAGTATAATGATTAGGATAAGGATTGGTATAACAAGCCAAAGCGGATTCCAAAGCCAATTTTTTAAGAAACGTAAGAGCGCGTCCCACCAATTTTGTAAAAGATTAGTCACCTGTTTAGGCTTGGAAACAGACTCAAGCTGCAGCTTCTTGCTTGGATTCAAAGATTCTTTATGCTGATAATTGGCTGTAGCATACAAGCTGTAATTGCCGGCTTTGAGATCCTTCAGGACAAATTGATAATAACCGGTTAAGTCGGCATAGGCTGTAACTAACTCTCCGTTAATGTGCAGCGTGACTTTGGCGCCTGGCATCGTGTAGCCAAAAGCCGTCGCGCTGCCGCCTTCATTAACCGTTGTTCTTGATAAACCTAAAGTCGGCGGAAGAAAAATGTCCTTCATGGTTACGGATGCGGTGGCCGGCGGAATCGAAAAGCAGGTATAAGACTCCCCAATCCTTTTAAAATCGATCGCGTCTAAGCAAAATTGTGAAAAACCTTTTGTAATTAGGACTTGACTGAAAGAAAAGTTTCCCTGCGCATCGGCGGTTGTCGCTTCTACGAAAACTCCATTTGAAGTTAAAACAACTGAAGCAAACGGCGAGATAAACCCTGCAAGATTAAGGTAGAACTGCCCCACCGTAGCCTGCACTTCTGTCTGTAAAGCTGCTGCTGACGAAGCTGTTTTGGCTAAGACCTGAGAAGATGATGTAACCGAAAGGACAATTAAGATCAAAACTAACAACAAAGCTTTCCGCATATAAATAATTATGGCCAGAATCTACTACATATTGCAAGCAGACTGATAATTTCTAATGGTTTAGTATTTTGACATTTGGATTTGATTAGAAATTAAGAATTAGGAATTAGAAATTGATAATGCGTTGTCTTCTCCGTCTAAACTAACACATTACACCGTCCATCACTTTGACTCTCTAACTGCTAAAACTGTCTTGTTTTCATAGACAATTTTTTTTAAAATTTAGCGATAAACAGTAGCTCGACCAAGAATATCTGTATTTTTAGATTAATTATTTCACTCACTGAACATAACTGAATCATTGAGAATATAGGCTGTATGATACATATTGATATTTTATGATAGCTTAATCAAGCTTTATTTTTGGCCACTTTATGCGTTAAAACAAAAATACTGGTCTAATTTTTCACAAGGACTAAAGAAAATCTATACTGATATAAAATATTACATACCGTATCATATAAAAATACTCTAGGGCCTTGACAGCAATTTTCAAAATTCTTTATTCTAATAGTATGTTAAGTTTTTTCTTTTTATTTATGTATAAAGCGTATAATCCGTATAATCTCGTGCCTAGCCTGCCCTTATGAATTTATTAGGATCGTTTAAAAATTATTTATTTTTACAAGAGAATAAACCGACAAAGGTTACTGTCAAAAACTATTTATCGGACATTAGTCATTTTGTACGCTGGTATGAAAGAACATTTGCAAAAACCTTCAATCCGAAAGAAATATCTAATCAAACCTTAAATGATTACCGAGCTAGCTGTTCTCAAATATTCTCTCCCCGCTCTTTAGACAGACATTTCTCAACCCTGCATAAGTTTTTTCAATTTTTATTGATTGATGGAAGAATATCCTTAAATCCGTTTACGGTTAAAAATTTGCAGTTAGAAGCTGCGCGCGATCCGTGGCACATTAAAGATTTTAAAGATTTTCTCTATGTTTATAATGCCTCAAGATTAACGATTAAAAATTACTTAATCGATATCAAACAGTTTATAGCTTGGGCGCAGGAAGTAACTGCATCGACGAATGTTTTGGCAGAAATAGATTCGGGCCTGGTTGAGGAATACAAGCAAAGACTATTGGATCAGGGAAATTTTTCTCCGGCCACGATTAACCGCAAGCTATCTTCGCTTCGAAAATATATAGCTTGGGCACAATCTCAGGGACTAGTATCTAGCATTTCGTATCAAGTATCTAGCGTTGAGAAAGAGATTGCTCCTGAGATATCTATTCCTGAATCTAAAGAGAGTATTGATACCAAATACTCAGCTTTCCCTCCCTTCCGAATGGCTCAAAAGGTATCAGAAGCATTCATTTTAGCCTTGGACGCCGGCTTATTTATCCACTTAGCAAAATTAGTCGACAGAATTGAATATACCCTTTGGAAAACCAAGGGCCAGCCGGTTTTCAAAAAAGTATCAAGCATTAAGAATCAAGTATTAAGTACTAAGGCGATACAAAATACTAAATACCAAATACTAAATACGGGAAAGATTTCGAATATTTCAAAATCTTTCTATGCCCCGCTTGAAATCTCTACTAAGTATTTTCCGTGGTATAAAAAAGCTTGGATTACTCTGCGCTATAGCCGACCTCAATGGTACAAAACATATCATTCATATCCAATTGTTCACTATTTGAATTTTGCGGTTTTAATCATCTTTTTAGCCACGATTAGCTTTAGTTTTTATACGACCTTTTTCCAAAAAAGCAACCAGTCGCCAACTCTGGCCGTCGGATTACCAACTGCTCCACCCCGCGTGTTATCTTTTCAAGGAAGATTAACTAATAACCTTGATACACCGATTTCAACACCAAGCGCTCTTAGATTTGCGATTTACAACAGCTTAACCGCTACCGACTCAGGCGATTTGTCAGTCATGCTCTGGCAGGAAGTTGACAGCGTTAACCCCGACCAGGATGGCATCTTTAATGTAATCTTAGGCAATAACACGCCTATCCCTTCGACTCTTTTCACGCAAAACGCGGCCCTTTGGTTAGGCGTTACTGTTGGCACCACTGATGAACTTAAGCCAAGACAACCATTAGCCACCGTTGCATTTGCGACCAATTCGGAAACCCTGCAGGGACTTTTGCCGATTACCGCCGCCGGCGCTACACAGAATAACGTTGTTTTGGCGCTGGATTCCTCCGGCAACCTAACCATTGGCGGCAGCGCCACACCAACTTTTCAGGCCAGCGGCGGGCAATTCACCTTATCGGGGAAAAGCTTACTACTGACGACTAATGCCGGCACTAATTCCAATGTCGCTGTTGCGCCCGATGGTATGGGCTATATTGACCTACAAAAACCACTCGTTAATACTACAAACAATAACAATATCACTACTGCTACCGGCGCGGTTGAGGTTAACGATTTATTTGCGGTTTTAGCCACCTCGTCAGGCCAATCCGCTGTCACTATAAATCAGGACAGCACCGGACCTTTAATCAGCGCGTCGGCAAGCGGTGTTGAAAAATTCACCGTTGACGCTTCGGGTAATCTAAAAACAACAGGCACTACCACTTTCGGTGGCAAAACTTATACTTGGCCTGGTTCAATAGCTGCGAATAATTACATCTTGCAAACTCAAACTGACGGAACACTAAATTGGGTTGCGGCCGGCGGGGCGCAATTCTGGCAGGAATTAAGTGGCGCTCTTTCGCCGGTTAATACAGGAGATGATTTATTGCTTGGCTCCAGTTCGACCAACTCCGCCATTTTTGCTTTTACGGGACTTAAAGGCAACCAAACTCAAGCTTCGTTTAGCGGACAACTGGTCGTAATGCCAAACAATGGCTATGGCGGAAACGTTGGCATCGGGACAACTAATCCTTTGTCTCCTCTTTCGATTGGCTCAACTTCTCAATTCCAAGTTAACTCATCAGGAGCAATTGCTGCTGCAACCGGACTTTCTTCTTCCGGCACAATTACCTTCTCCGGCTTCGCAGGAGCAAATAATGGCGGCGTAATCTATGCCAATTCATCAGGAGTGCTTTCCCAGACGCCAGCCGGAACCAGTACTCAATGTTTGACTGGAGGGATAACCTCTCCACAATGGGCTGCATGCTCTTCGGCTGCAAACAACTATTGGCAAAGAGTGGCTGGGAATCTTTCGCCTATAAACACCAATGACACCATTGCTGCAACCAGCGCCGCGGATACCGTGGCAACGTTTACCAGCAACAATCCTGTCGGAACTCTCACTAACAATACTTTAATAGAACATTCCGGCGCAGGAACAGTCACTAATCTTTTGAATTTAACCCAAAGCGCTGGCGCGGCTACGAATGCCATTAACTTGACCGGAACTTTTACGAATCTAATCAATTCTCCAACTCTGGTGGTTACCAACGCCGGCGCTGCTTCGGGTTTAACCGGCCTTGTCTCAACCGGAACAGTCACTTTGGGAGGAGCAGCGGGCACAGAAACTTTGACGCTTGGACAATCAACTGCGGGGCAAACAATCAACATTGGCGCAGTGCAAGTTGCAAGCGGAAATACTCAGACAATCCATATTGGAGATTCGGCCACCGCAACCGGCAAAGATGTCGTCACCATCGGTAACACCAACGCAGCCTCTTCCCTAGGACTGTCAGCAGGCACGGGAGGATTAACACTTACCAACACATCAACTGCGGGAACAATCTTTAACACCGCTACTGCAACTGATGATCAGTTAACGCTTTTGCCTAATGCCGGCGGAGCGGCAAGATATACGGGAACAATCACCTCAACCGACCTAACCGCAGCGCACACCTGGACCCTCCCCAATGCTGACGGTACAGTGGCAGTATCGGCTTCTGCCCCAATCGGACTTGACGCTTTCGGCAATATCTCCTGCGCAACCTGCATATTGGGAGGAGGCACGCTCTGGACAGCCGGCGCCACCAGTGGCACAACCACCCAAGCTGTTAATCAAGGTGGAACGCTCACTTTTACAGCCGGCACCGGCGTTACCACCACCGGCAGCGCCGGAGCAATCACTTTTGCCATCGGTCAGGCGGTAGGAAGTGGCGACTCGCCCAGCTTTGCCGGATTAACCCTATCTGGAACAGTCTCTATCAATAACAACGCCTCAACCAATACCACCAATATCGGCACTGGCTCAACCTCAGGAGCAATTGCTATTGGCGGAGGATCTGACACCCTGGTAATTAGCACCACTAACTGGGGCGTCACTAGTCTTGGGGCCGCATCCGGCTTAACCGGCTTATCATCTTCCGGTACAATTACCTTCTCCGGCCTAACCGCTTCATCCGTTGTCTATACCGATAGCTCTAAAAATCTCACCAGTACTGCTCCGGCCACCGGCACGATTGGCTACTGGACCAGAGCCACCGGGAATAATCTTTATCCTGCAACAACCAATGACACCATTTCTGCCACCAGCTCGGCCTCAACTGTGGCAACGTTTACGACCAATAACCCAACCGGAACTCTCACCAACAATACTTTAATCCAACAAACCGGTGCAGGAACAGTCACCAACCTTTTAAATTTAACCCAATCTGCCGGCGCCGCCACAAATGCTATTTATTTAAGCGGTACTTTTACCAATTTAATTAGTTCACCGACTTTCGTAATCAATAATGCCGGCGCTGCATCCGGCTTAACCGGCTTATCATCTTCTGGAACAATTACTTTCTCCGGATTTACGGGAGCCAATAATGGTGGCGTAATTTATGCCAATGCTTCCGGAGTACTTTCGCAAACCGCCGCCGGAACAGGAGCTCAGTGCTTGCTTGGCGGCACAACTCCCGGTTGGGGCTCATGTGGAGGCGGAACAAACTACTGGAATTTAGTGTCAGGAAACGGAGTTTCCAACGGCGGATATATTACACCAATCAACTCAACTGCGGATCTTTTAATCGGAGGACAAGCGACTAGCTCCGCAATTTTTGCTTTTACCGGCCTTTCTTCGCTAACGCATCAAACTCAGGCTTCAATTAGTGGTCAGCTTGTGATAATGCCAAATAACGGTTATGGCGGAACTGTCGGAATCGGTACCACTTCTCCGCTCGCAACACTTGATGTGCGGGGAAATCTAGGGACAACGCCGATTGCCTCATTCTCCGGAAAAACCTCTTTTGCTTCTTTGATTACCAACAATGATGGTGTTGGTGATTTGTTTACGGCCTCGGCTTCTGGATGGACCAGGTTTACAATTACAAACGCGGGAACAGTTTTGCCCGGAGCAAATTTAGCTCAGGATATCGGCTCTTCCACTCTCCAATGGAGAAATATTTACGCCAGCGGTTTGATATTGCCAACAACCGCAACCCTAGATGGATTCTGGCAAAGAAATTCAGGTGCTCTATCGCCTGCAAATATAAAAGACGACTTATTGGTAGGGGCAATTTCGACAGCTTCGGCTCTGTTTTCTTTTTCAGGAGTTTCAACGGGACAAACAATTGCTTCCATTTCCGGTAATTTAATCGTTATGCCAAACAATGGTTATGGCGGCTCTGTGGGGATTGGCACGACAGGACCAAAAGCCACACTTGATGTCCGGGGAAATTTAGGAACAACGCCGATTGCCTCCATTTCCGGGAAAACTGTGTATCCCGGATTGTTGGTTGACAACGGAGGCACAGGTGATTTAATTGTTGCTTCAAGTTCGGCGCACGGAAACAGCTGGGGAGATAGTGAACCGCCAAGGACTGAGTTTAAAATCACCAACGCCGGGGGCGAATATGCAAGAGCCTGGTATGATCTAGATAATTCCAGTTACTATATGGATTTAGCTTCCGCTACCACTTCTCTTGTTACCGCCGGCAATGTCGGCATCGGCAATACCAATCCGGCGACAGCTTTGGATGTTAGAGGAACACTTGGCTCATCCACTATTGCTTCCATTTCCGGCAACTTGGTTGTGATGCCAAACGGCGGTTGGGGTGGATTTGTAGGTATCGGAACAAATAACCCAACTAACCCCTTGCAGGTACAAACAACGCAATTTTCTGCCACTGGAGGAACAATAACAACTAGCGGCGGATACACCATTCATACTTTTACCGGCAACGGAACCTTTACCCCAAACGGCTCCGGCACGATTGAAGTTTTGGTTGTGGGAGGTGGAGGCGGAGGAGGACAAACTATTGGAGGAGGAGGTGGTGGTGGTGGTGTTGTTGATAATCCAACCTATGCGGTTACTGCCTCACCAATTACTGTCACTATTGGAGGAGGTGGTGGTGGTGCTGCCGGTAACGGTACTACCTATCCTACTGACGCTGGCTCTGCGGGGGGAAATTCGGTTTTTGGCAGCATTACGGCTATTGGAGGAGGAGGAGGAGGAAGTTATGACAACACGAGCAATGGTGCTACAGGCGGAGGATCAGGAGGAGGAATTGGAGCTGGAAGTTCCGCATCTGCAACTTCCGGAACGGCTGCGCAAGGAAATAACGGTGGCACAACTGCTGCAAACAGTAACGACGGAGCTGGTGGGGGTGGAGCTGGAGCTGTTGGAGGCAATGGAACTAGCGGAACTGCCGGAGCAGGAGGAGCTGGCGTCTCAAATTCTATTTCAGGATCCGCACACTTCTATGGCGGTGGGGGTGGGGGTGGAGCCCGAACTCCAAATGGTAATTCTGGAGGAGCCGGAGGAAGCAGTATTGGAGGAGCCGGCGGCGCCGGCTCAAGCACGGGAGGAAATGGTACTACGAATACCGGGTCCGGTGGTGGGGGTGGCGGTTTCAATAATACTGGTACGGTTTCTGCCGCGGGAGGGAATGGTGGCACCGGTATTGTTGTCATTAAATACTTAACTACCCAAACAACTACTAGTAATACTCTCCTTGTGACTCAAGCCGGCAATGTCAGAATTGCTGGTCCAATCAGTCTTCACGATACACCTTTATATTTCCGCGATGATGGCGGCATCGATGCTAACCATGGAATACAATATGACACTACTACTAATGGGCCAATCTTGTACGGATACGACGCAGTCGGAATCGGAACAATTGATGCTAACCATGTCTACAATTCCCGTATGATAATTAAGTCTTCCGGCAATGTCGGAATCGGAGTAACAAATCCTGCTGGGCTCTTAAATGTTGGAGAGTCATCCCCCGGTCCCATCCTTAACGTAGGAGGTGTTGATGGAACGACATCTTATATCACTGCTCGACTTAGCGGAAAAACATCTGGATATGGATCATACCTTGATTTTAGTGATAGTGTTACCTATAACTATGCATTTGGGACTGCGCCGACATCGGGAGATTTTACATGGATTTCCGGTCGCTATCCGGGCGTTGCCGGAACCGAAAGGATGCGACTTACTCAGGGTGGCAATCTCGGTATCGGAACAACTCCTTCGTATGCATTAGATGTTAATGGAACAATCCGAGCTGGAACCTATGCATTGCTCTGTACTGGCTGTCTAGCCGGATATTATCAAGATGCAAGCAACGGGGCGTATCGTTCATTAAATGTGGCAGGGGATACGGGCTATTATTTTCAAAGCAATAGTGGCGGCGTAACTACGATGTATGTTGGGTTGCAGGGAACCTATAATGGCCGTGTCGGAATCAGAACACCCTCTCCGGCGAATACACTAGACCTCTTCAATGGCGCAAACCACCTTGAATTTTGTCTCGAAGCAGGTTGCCTTACGGGTTATGGTGGTATAGCTTATACTACCATCAAAGCTACTGATGCCGACCTGTATTTCGACATTAGCTCTCATTATGCCGGATATGTTGCTACTGATGGATTTCATAATGTTTCCGACCGGAATTTAAAAGAGAACTTTGTGGAGCTGAATCCGCAGGATGTTTTAGCCAAAATCAATCAACTTCCAATAACAGAGTGGAATTTTAAAGACACAGACCCATCTCTAAAACATATTGGCCCTATGGCTCAAGACTTTGCGCAAGTATTTGGCTTAGGTGGCGACAATAAGTCTATTACAACCATTGATCCTGCGGGAATTGCTTTCGTTGGAATACAAGCGCTTAGCGACAATTTTAACGTGCAACAAGCGCAAATTGCCTCGCTTTCGGCTAATCTCGCCAATCTTACTCCTGTGGCCATGACCGATACCGGAGATTTGAATTTGGTCGATCAGAATGCGACGGATACAGGTTTTACTGTTCCCAACTACTTTACGCTGAACGATGCGCTAGGAAATCCGCTGCAAAGAGTTGGAGAATTCTCCGATGCGGTGATTGCCAATCTAAAAGTAGGCGGCGTCGATGCCCAACAGATTACCACTCAAGCTTTAAATGTCGCAACCGAAAATGTCACCATCGGCGGACAGAGCTTGCATGATTATATCGCTTCCATCGTCTCTAATATCATTAATCAGCAATCATTAATCGGAAATCAAAACGTGATATCGCCGATTGCCTCTGTTGATGAAATTCATACTAACTTCATTTCGCCGGTCGGTAGCGATGCAAACATTGGTTTGAAGCTTGATAGCAATAAACTATCTATTTTGAATGGTAATACTGCCAGCTCTTCAGCAGTAGCAGTTTTCGATAATCAGGGAAATGCCACCTTCTCCGGCAACTTAACCGCTAACAATTTAACAATTCAGCAATTAAACAATTCAGGTGATGCGACAATTTCCGGAACATTACACGCAGGCAAAATACTGGCAAGTGATATCGTCGGCTTAGCATCAAGTTCTGCAACTTACGTCACCAACAACGTCATGAATATATATAATAGTAGCCCTGCTGCGGCAGGAATTTTCAATTCTCAATTTCCAATTTCCAATGCCAGCGGGTCTGGAAGCTCAAACTTTGGCTTAATTGCTAACTCCGGCACCCAACAATCTAACAATAGTAACAATTTAACAATGGGAAACTACATTGATATCAGCTCTTATTCCGGAACTTTGACTTATGTTGACAACTTAAGCGCCGCCAACGCCGCTTTTAGCCAGAATTTGATGGTTTTTGGACAAACTTCCCTGTCTGATACTTCGATTGTCGGACAACTCTCCGTCGACGGAAATATGATTCTGGCGAATGATTCCATTAATGTTTTGGGGTCTGATCTTAACTTACAACCACTTCGACAAGGCGGGCTTTCGGTTATGGGTGGACTATTCTATATCGATACCGACGGCAACGTTAAAGTTGGCGGCAATGCAGACTTTGCCAAAAATGTTACAGTTCATGGAACTCTGGCGACAAACATCATTTCCCCACTCCCAGGAAGCGATTTGAGCTTAAATACCGGTAATTCTAATCTTAAAATTACAAATGCAAGCAATGCAGCAGTTCTAAGCGTTAATCCACTTGGCGACTTAGTGGCTAGTGGTGCTGCAACCTTTAGCAAATTGAACCTTGGCTTAATTCAACCGGCGTTTGCTATTTCCCCAACCGAAGTTATTGCCACCGGAAGTGCCGGAGTGGTAGTTCTGAAAGCCAATAGAACAAGCGTTACGGTTCAAAATTCCTTAGTAACCAAAAATTCACTTATCTATATTACTCCCGTCGGACAAACATTTGGTCAAAACTTCTTCTTACAACAACAAGTGCCTAATGATCCGTTAAATAACATTCCGGGCTCTTTCACAGTTGGCACGGGGACGGCTTTACCGGCAGATACCAACTTTAATTTCTTGATAATTAATTAAAAATTGAGTGAAGTTAGCTTTACTCCTTGACATTATATTGGTGAATTGTTAAATTTAGGACGATGCAAAACGAAGCACAAAAATTAGAACTTATTGGCTACATTGAAAAGGCTTCAATCGTTATTTTAGGCCTGTTGTTTATCCTCTTCCCGGTCTTTTTGACCAACATTACTACCGACTACTTTATTTTGCCAAAACAGGCGTTGGTTGTGTTTGCCGGCATCGCTTTAATCGTTTTGTATGGCATAAAGACTCTTATTTTGGAAAAAGTGCGGATTAGACGCACGCCTTTTGACTTGGCCGTCATTTTATTTTTAATCGCCCTGCTTTTGTCGGCGATCTTCTCCACCGCCTGGGCTGATTCTTTAACTAATTTTATTCCCGTGCTTTTTGCCGGCCTGTTGTATTTTGGGGTTGTCTATAACGCCAGAAACGAAAAGTCGGTTATGGTTTTAATCGGTAGCCTTTTAACCGGCGCCTGCCTTTTGGCAATTGTGCCGATTTTGTCACATCTTAAGCTTTACCTGTTGCCTTTTGATTTTACCAAAGCCGTCACCTTTACTCCTACCGGCTCTAATTTAGATCAGGTTTTATACTTATTGTTTGTTCTTCCGGTCGGTTTCTATTTTCTTGCGCCGTTTATCCTCAAGAAACAAGTCAATAAGATTTTTATGGAGAAAAGAGACGACCTGGTTAAAGTTTTAGGCTTTGGACTGGCAAGCTTAATTATTCTGGCCGGATTAGTCGTATCAATCTATAACTTAATACAACCTACTGCATTAATTATCTTGCCGCTTGAGACTGGTTTTCAAACCGCTTTTGCCGCCATTTCCCAAGATGCGGGTCGCACTTTGCAGGGTTTTCTGTTTGGCAACGGCTTTGGCGAGTACCTCTTGGCTTTTGCCAAGTTTAAGCAAGCCAGCTTTAATGCTAACCCGATGTTGTGGGGACTGGGATTTGTCCATTCTTCAACCTTTGTCTTAGAACTTTTGGCAACGACCGGACTGTTGGGACTTTTGAGCTTTCTTTTCCTCTGCTACAAAGTTGTCCGCGAAAGACCGCTGTTTATTCCGGTCATCATAATTCTGGCGGCGGCTTTTGTTTTACCTTTTACCTTTATCAGCATTGCTCCCCTCTTTTTCCTGCTGGCAATTTACGCTGCTTTGCGCGGCTTATCTAATGACCAACGTTATTTCGATGTCGAACTGGAATTAGTCGCGTTTAAAAAAGGCTTTATTACTTTTACCAGCGGCGACGAAAGAAAAAAGGGTTATGGCAAAATTCTTCCTTATACTGTTTTTGGCCTAATTCTTATTTTAGTCGCGCTACTTGGCTTTTTAAGCTTTGACTATCTTTCCAACAACATTACTTTTGCCAAAGCTTTAACCGCCGCCAACCAAAATAACGGCCAATTGACTTACACTTACCAGAATAGCGCCGTTAACAGCTTTACCGGCAGATATAATGACGCCTATTTTCGGGTTTTCTCGCAAACCAATCTCGCCTTGGCAAATTCACTGGCAGCTTCTGTGCCACAGGGAGCGTCACCTAGCGCGCAAACCCAGCAAACAATTTATACGCTGGTACAACAATCGATTACCGCCGGCAGGCAAGCTACCACTCTTTCGCCACAAAATCCTTTGGACTGGCAAAATCTGGCGGGGATTTACCGAAGCTTGATTGGCTTTGGACAAAATGCCGATTCATTCGCTATTTTAGCCGAGCAACAGGCAATTCAATTGGATCCGGTCAATCCGCAGGAATATATCACCTTAGGGGGGATTTACTATCAATTGGGACAGTGGGATAAGGCTTTAGCTGATTTCCAACAGGCAGCCACTCTAAAATCTGATTTCCCGAATGCCTACTATAATATTGGTCACACTTTAATACAAAAAGGAGACTTAAAGGGAGCTTTGGCGCAATTTGAAACGGTGAAATCTTTGGAAACAAATGATCCAACCAATCTGGCCAAAATTACAAGTGAGATTTCAGGATTGGAAGCGCAAATAAATCAAGGCGCGCAGTCGCAAGCTGCCGGACAAACCGGTCAAACAACTCTATCAACCAATCCGCCGCAAGCTAACCTTCCAAAACAGACTCCACCGGTTAAAATTCCGGCGCCGGAAGCAACCATTATCCCAACTAAAGCGCCAACACCAACGCCAACGATTACCCCACTAACTCCCCCAACCACTGAGGGCGGAAATCCTCTTCCAACCACCACCCCGACGCAAACGCCGTAGGCGTAATTATTAATTTTTAATTTAAAATTTTTAATCAAATCCGAGTTCTTAAACTTGCCAACATGCAGCCGAATGCATGAAAGATTTTGGTGAATGCGTCAGGGGAATTCCTCGCAAACTTGTCGAGGAAGGGGTGAAATTACCCGACAAATGAACTCAATCTTGAAAGCACGAGGCAAGACTTGGCAAGAGTTTCTGTTTCTCTTGTCGGCACAAGAGAAAATAATGGTTTTTCCCACGCAAAAAACATCCTTAAAGCTTATTGGGAAATAACTAGGAGAATAGAACAGACAATAAGAGTCTTAATACTAAATATTACTACTTAATACTAGATACTAATTATGCTGGTCTTTGTTTTCTGAAACAATCCCTACAAAGAACTGGTCTGTCGCCTTTTGGTTTGAATGGAACTGTGTCGGGTTTGCCGCACTCTGCGCACGTTATTTCAAACGATTGCCTTGGGGCCATACCTCTACCTTCATTCATTCTGGCTTTTTTTAAAGCTCTACAATCGGGACATCTAACTGGTTCGTTTTCGAACCCTTTTTCCTTATAGAATTTTTGTTCGGACGCGGTCCAAATGAATTCTTTACCGCAATCTCTACAGATTAATGTTTTATCTTGGAAATCCATGTTGTGTAACTTCTAACTAATGACTCCTAACTTCTAACTTTTGGTTAGTTGTCAGTTGTTATTAGCTAGTTGTTGTGTGATGTGTCACCTCCTCTCTGAACTTTCATGTATATTTTTCCCTTTTCTCCTGTTTTTTAGTTCAGAAAGAATCGAGGAACTGATACCATAAGTACTAGTTATAATTATATCGTGTTTTAACTCAAAAGTCAAAAGGCGCGGGGAGATTACAAATCTTTAAGCTCGTCATCCGCAGTTGACTGCATGAGGAATTGAGTAAACGCATCAGGGGAATTCCTCGCAAACTTGTCGAGGAAGGGGTGAAATTACCCGATAAGTGAACGAGATTCTGAAAGCTGGAAACAAGGCAAGACGAGAGTTTTTGATTCTTTTTGCGGAAAAAAGAATAAAGAGACAATTGTGGACCTGAGGGGAATCGGACCCCTTACTCTTCTATGCCATAGAAGTGTGTTACCGGTATACCACAGGCCCTGGTGGACTTACCGAGAATCGAACTCGGGACTGCGCAATGCGAATGCGCCGGTATGCCACTTACCTACAAGCCCATTTCTCAAGTATAGTTCCAAGGGATATTTTATCACAAAATTTGAACCTAAACTAGGCCTTACTGCAAGTATGGGAGAGGATTTACGGTTACACCGTTTTGCCTGACTTCAAAATGAACGTGGGGTCCGGTGGTTCTTCCGGTCATGCCAATCCAACCTATAACCGTACTTCCCCCTACCACCTGCTGCCCGGGGCTCACATTAACCGCTTCCATATGACCGTAGAGCGAGCTGTAACCGCCGCCGTTATCAATGACGACGTCATTTCCATAACCATAGTTCCAGCCGCCGGTGTTTGCTTCCGTAACGACACCTGACTTAGCCGCTACAATCGGCGTTCCGTAAGGCGCGGCCAAATCCAAG
>Ga0182021_10002603_pt1 | contig 21069 bp, 14 predicted proteins | sample 612E3MmetaG_FD_120493 | JGI IMG/M metagenome (GOLD analysis project Ga0182021, IMG submission 120493) | Permafrost microbial communities from Stordalen Mire, Sweden - 612E3M metaG (Illumina Assembly) | ecosystem: Environmental > Terrestrial > Soil > Wetlands > Permafrost | place: Sweden... | reverse complement strand
TCCAGGCGGCCGTCGGACTCGCGCCCGGTTACAAGGACGCCCGCGTCAACTTGGGCGCGGTCTTCGAGGCGCTGGGGCAGACCGGCGACTATGATGTGATCATTACGGAAGTCGGAGGGACAGTGGGCGACATCGAGAGCCAGCCGTTCCTTGAGGCCATGCGCCAGTTCATGTTCAAACGGGGGCCCCAAAACGCGATGGCCATCCATGTCACGCTCGTGCCATTCATCAACTCGGCGGGTGAGATCAAGACGAAACCCACCCAGCACAGCGTCAAGTCCCTGCTTGAGCTCGGCATCCAGCCCGATATGCTCATCTGCCGTTCCGACCGCCCTCTTTCCCGCGAGGTCCGGGAGAAGATTGCCCTCTTCACCAATGTGGAGGTTGACTGCGTGATTGACGGCCGCGATGCGCCGACCATCTACGAAGTGCCGCTGCTCTTCGCCGACCAGGAGGTGGATGAACTCGTCCTCGAGAAACTCGATCTGACCTGCCCGCGCCCCAACCTCAGGGAATGGAAGAAACAGGTCGACCGGATCAAGAACCCTTCCCGCACCGTGCGGATAGGCATCTGCGGCAAATACACCGACCATCAGGACGCCTACAAGAGCATCGCGGAGGCATTCGTGCATGCCGGCGCGGCAAACAGCGTCCGCGTGGACCTGGAATGGATCCGCGCTGAAGACATCGAGCGTGACGGGGCAGATGCGCATATGCAGAACGTGAGCGGCCTTCTGGTCGCCCCTGGTTTCGGGGAGCGGGGCATCGAAGGGAAGATTCAGGCCATTGCGTATGTCCGCACCCGCAGGATCCCCTTTCTCGGCATCTGTCTCGGCCTGCAGTGCGCGGTCATCGAGTTCGCCCGCAATGTCTGCGGGCTCTCCGAGGCCAACAGCACGGAGTTCAAGGCAACCGAGCAGAACGTCATCGACATGATGCTGGAACAGAAGAACGTCAGGGAATACGGCGGCACGATGCGGCTCGGCTCTTATCCGTGCCGGATCGAGAAGGGCACGCGCGCGTACCAGGCGTACAAGACCGACCTGATACGGGAACGCCACAGGCACCGCTACGAAGTGAACGATGCCTTCAAGCCGCAGCTTCAGGAAAAGGGGATGGTTTTCAGCGGCATTTGTCCCGATAACGGTCTTGTCGAGATCATCGAGCTTCCCGACCACCCATGGTTTGTCGGCGGACAGTTCCATCCCGAGCTCAAGTCGCGCCTGACCAATCCCCACCCTCTCTTCAGGGATTTTGTGAAGGCATCCATGGAGTACCGCGACTGAAGCGCCGGTCCCCCGCCGGGCGGAATCAAAACTCCCGGTTCGGGTGTTGAACATCATGCGCCCCTTTCATCCATTCTTCCGGTAAGCGGCCATGGCAAAAAAAGCCAGTACGATCGATGTCACGGAGTTCGTCAGCCACTATCCCCGCCCGATCCAGCAGGTGGTCGCATCCCTGCGGCGTCTGATACGGAAAAGTGTGCCCGATCTCAGCGAGGCTGTAGCCCCCGATCTGCATTTCATCCGGTTCCGCGTCACGGAGGGGCAGAAATCCCACTACTTTTGCCACCTTGCGCCGTTTGATGATCACGTGAGGCTCGGTTTCGAATACGGAGCGCTGCTTGCCGATCCCGAGCATCTGCTGATGGGGAAGGGAAAGCGCGCGCGGCATGTGATCTTCAGCAAGAGCAGCGATATCCGGCCGGAAGATCTGGAAATGATGGTGGCCGAGGCGGCGCTCGTGGCAGTGAATCGGGGGCACGCCATCGTGTGACAGGCTGCACTGTGTGGGGGGGTGAGCGGTCTCCGTCCGGTCTTTCCTTCAGGGCAGCCAGCGAACCCTGGCCGGTGTTCAGATTCCGGCCCCATGAAGCGGTCGTAGCGGCCGGGAACACACGGCAGGAGGGACACCATGGACATCAATCTCACGACCCCCGCGCTGCTCTTCCCGGCAATTTCCCTTCTGCTTCTCGCCTACACCAACCGGTTCCTTGCCCTTGCCGCCCTGATACGGGACCTTCACGCCCGGTACACAACGAAGCCCGACAGCATCATCCTGAAACAGATCGCCAATCTGCGCACGCGGGTGATCCTCATCCGCGACATGCAGATCTTCGGAATCGGGAGCCTGTTCCTCTGCGTCCTCTGCATGTTTCTGCTTTTCGCCGGGAGAACCCTGATCGGCAGTTATGTCTTCGGAGTGAGCCTCCTGCTCATGATGGCCTCGCTGGCGTTCATGATCCGCGAGATCGCTCTTTCGGTCGGGGCCCTGAACCTCCACCTGAGCGACCTCGAGCACGAAATCGAACTCCACCGGTAGCCTCCATGAGCTCATCGGGCGATCTGGTCTGCAGCCGTTGCGAGCAACCGGTGCAGGAAGGCGTCGCGTTCTGCCTGCATTGCGGGACGCCCTTCAGCGATGCGCTCCGATGCATGGAACATCCGCATGAGCCGGCCGCCGGCGTCTGCGTCGCATGCCGACGGCCGTGCTGCCGCGCGTGCGGAAAGCATGCCAGGGACGCGTTCCTCTGCACGCGCCATGCCTCGTACGAATCGTACGAGGGGATGGCCAGGGTTTTCGGCTCCACCGATGTGCTGCAGGCAGAGCACACCTCCTGCGTCCTCGAACAGGCCGGGCTCCATCCGTTTGTCTTCTCCCGCGCACGCTACCCCAGGCCGGACGTCGGCTCCTTCTTCTCCTTCCCCCAGGTCTACGAGAGGACGATCCCCGAGCAGAAGGTGCTGGTCCCGTTCGCCGAGATCCAGGAAGCCGAGAGGGTGCTTGGCGAGCTCGGCATTCTGAATGGCGGCAACGAACGACGTGCCTGAACGGCGTCCTCCTGGTTGATACTCCCGGTGTTTTTGGCTATATTGAGTGTCTTGGTACATTGAGGAGCGTATGAAGCGCAGGGAAGACATCCGCAACATCGCCATTATTGCACACGTCGATCATGGGAAAACCACCCTGGTGGACCACATGCTCCGGCAGACCGGCACCTTCCGGCAGAACCAGCAGGTGGTGACCCGGGTGATGGACTCCGGGGATCTGGAACGTGAGCGCGGCATCACGATCATGGCGAAGAACACGTCGGTGCACCATCACGGGGTGAAGATCAATATTGTGGATACCCCCGGACATGCAGACTTCGGAGGAGAGGTGGAACGCACGCTTACCATGGTGGACGGCGTCCTGCTCCTCGTGGATGCGGCCGAAGGCCCCCTTCCCGGCACGAAATTCGTCCTGAAGAAGTCGCTGGACCTCCACCTGAAGCCGATCGTCGTCATCAACAAGATCGACCGCAAGGACGCCCGGCCGCACCAGGTGCTCGACGAGGTGTTCGAGCTGTTCCTCTCCCTCGGTGCCGATGACAAGCAGCTGGATTTCCCCACGGTGTACTGCATCTCCAAGCAGGGGATTGCCAGGCGCGAACTCGACGACGAGAGCACGAATCTCGAGCCGCTCTTCGAAGCCATCGTCAAACACGTCCCCGCGCCGCTGGGCGACACCATATCGCCGTTCCAGATGCTCGTGACCACCATCGACTACAACGATTATCTGGGACGCCTGGGCATAGGGACCATCCACCGCGGTACCATCAGACTCGGCGGACCCATGAAGGTGATCCGCCGGGACGGGACCGTGGAGGATGCACGAGTGACAAAGATCTACACGTTCGAGGGGCTGAAGCGGGTCGAGACATTGGAGGCGGCCGCGGGCGACATCATCGCCATCGCCGGCATGGAAGACGTCGACATCGGCGAAACGATCGCTCATGAATCAGATCCGTTGCCCCTGCCGTTCGTGGCCATCGAAGAGCCCACCCTGTCCATGGTCTTCATGGTCAACAACTCCCCCTTTGCCGGTCTCGATGGACGGTACGTGACCACGCGTCACCTGAGCGAGCGGCTCGCCCGCGAGCTCCGTTCGAATGTGAGTCTCCGCATCGAGCTGACCGACTCGCCCGACGCGTTCAAGGTGAGCGGCCGGGGGGAGCTGCACCTGGCGATCCTGATCGAGACTATGCGGCGCGAAGGCTACGAACTCCAGGTGAGCCGCCCCGAGGTCATCTATAAGAGGATCGCCGACGTGAAGTGCGAACCGATCGAACACGTGATCATCGATGTGCCCGATGAATTTGTCGGCGCAATGATTGAAAACCTCGGTCGCCGCCGGGGTGAGATGCACAACATGATCGCGTCGAACGGCAACACGCGGCTGGAGTTTCTTGTCCCCTCGCGAGGGCTCATCGGTTTTCGCCCGGAGTTCCTGACACAGACCAAAGGGACGGGAATCCTGCACCACAATTTCCACGGCTATGAACCCCACAAGGGGGAAATGGCGCACAGGACGCGGGGAGCCCTGGTGGCCATGGAGGCAGGAGAGGCTGTTGCCTACGGCATGTGGAAGCTGCAGGAGCGATCGCAGTTTTTCATCGACCCGGGCACGAAGGTCTATGCGGGGATGGTTGTGGGGGAGAACACCCGCGAACAGGACATGAACGTCAACGTCTGCAGGACAAAGCAGCTGACCAACATGCGTGCGTCCGGCTCCGACGAGGCCGTAAGGCTCGAGCCGCCGCGTATCATGTCGCTTGAACAGGCGATCGAATGGATCGGCGACGACGAGCTTCTCGAGATCACGCCGACCAGCATCAGGATCCGGAAGAAGTACCTCGACGCAAACGAGCGCTATCGCGCGTCAAAACCGAAGCAAACACCCGTCGAAGAAGATGCGGGGACGTGAACGGAGTCGCCGGGACCAACCCCACACAAGGAAAGCCTTTGCGTATGGCAACGACCGTTTCCGAGAAGCAGCTAAACGCCTTGATCGCCGACCTCCGGGCCCTTGCCCGCAACCTGTGGTGGTCATGGAACCCTCCGGCACAGGAGGTTTTTGAACGCCTCTCACCGTACATGTGGGAACGCAGCAACCACAACCCGGTGGATGTGCTCCGCTGGATCAGCCCGGAAGAGCTCAGGCTGCGCCTGCGGGATCCGGATCTCCGGACAAAAGCACGCAGCGCCTGCGCCGAGTTCGAGAGGTACCTCAAAGCGAAGCATACCTGGGTAGCCAGAAACGTGCCGCTGTTCCGCTCGGGCCCGGTTGCCTACTTCAGCGCGGAGTTCGGCCTTCACGAAAGCCTGCGAATCTATTCCGGCGGCCTCGGCATCCTCTCCGGCGACCATTCGAAAAGCGCAAGTGATCTCGGCCTCCCCTTCGTCGGCATATCCCTCTTCTATCGGCAGGGATACTTCCAGCAGCAGATTTCCAACGACGGCTGGCAGATGGAGAAGTACCCCAGTTCGGATCCGTCGCGCCTGCCTATTGCACCGGTCGTCGACGCCAGAGGACGAACCGTCGTATGCCAGGTGGAGATCGCCAACCAGGTTGTCAAGATCCAGGGCTGGACGGTTGAGGTCGGCAGGGCACGCCTGTACCTCCTGGACACCGACCTCCCTGAAAACGACCAGCGGTACCGCGATCTGACCGCCCATGTCTACGGCGGAGACCAGTGGACGCGCATCAGCCAGGAGATTGTCCTGGGCATCGGCGGAGTCCGATTCCTGCGCGCCCTTGGCATTACCCCTGCCGTGTTCCACATGAATGAAGGACACAGCGCCTTCCTGACCCTGGAACTTCTGAGGGAACAATTGAAGGCCAAGAAGACTCCCGCCCAGGCGGAAGCCACGGTGCGGAACCAGTGCGTCTTCACCACCCATACCCCGGTTCCCGCAGGGCACGACCGGTTCGACTACGGCTTGATGAACGCGGCGTTTCCCGCCTTTTGCGCCTCCAGCGGACAGTCGATCGACCAGGTGATGCGGTACGGGCGGGTCCGGCAGGACGACTACAATGAGCAGTTCACGATGACGGTGCTGGCGCTGCGGATGTGCCGGAATGCCAACGGCGTCAGCCAGCTACATGGGAGGGTGAGCCGTCAGATGTGGAGGAACCTCTATCCGGGGACGCCGGTCGAGAAGGTCCCGATCGGCCATGTGACGAACGGCGTTCACATCGCGGGATGGACCTCGCCGACCGCAGCAAGGTTCTGGACCGAGCGGCTCGGTGTCGGCTGGTCCGAACGGGTCGCCGACAGGAAATTCTGGCAGAAAGCCGTGAAGCCGGATTCGGTGTCTGATGTGGAACTCTGGGGCCTTCGCACCACCCTGCGCCGCGAGCTCGTGGAATTCGCGCGAAAGCGAATGCGGGAGCAGAGTCTTCGCAACATCTCCGGTGACATCGCGGCATTCGACGACATTCTTTCTCCGGAAACCCTCACCATCGGGATCGCACGGCGGTTTGCCACGTACAAGCGCGCCCAGCTCTTCTTCCGGGATTTCGACTGGGCCCTCCGCGTCCTGACCAGCCAGGACCAGCCGATACAGCTCATCTTTTCGGGAAAGGCCCACCCGCGCGACGATGCGGGCAAACACTTCATCAAGGAGATCGTCAACATCACCAAGCGTCACGACCTGTTCGGAAAGGTGGTGTTCATCGAGGACTACGACATGAACGTCGCCCGGTATCTGGTCTCGGGGTGCGACGTCTGGCTCGCCACTCCCCGGCGTCCCATGGAGGCGAGCGGCACCAGCGGCATGAAGGCGCTGATCCACGGCTGCCTCCACGTCATGACCATGGACGGCTGGTGGCGGGAAGCCTACGACGGACGCAACGGGTGGAAGGTCGGTGAAGATACCACTGCGGAGAGCGAACAGCTGCAGGACGACCTCGATGCTGCAGGGCTACGTGCAGTGATGGAGAACGACATCATCCCTCTCTTCTATAAGCGAGGCAAGGACGGGATCCCTCACGAATGGCTCAAGCGCGTGAGGCATGCGATCGCCACCCTGGTCCCCGCATACAACACGCACAGGATGGTGACCGAATACATCATGAAATACTACCGGCCGCAGCAGCACCCCAGAGGGAAATAAGCCAGTTTGCTTCCGGCCCCCTCGCTATGTATATTTTTCCATGCATGGCAGCGCCGAAATACGAGAGGGGACACATTCCCCCTGCGTGAAAGGGGGGTCATGACGCTGCTTGTTGCCCTCCTGGTCCTTCTGGCGGCGTTCATGAGCTTCGTCTCGGCCGTCCTGTTCCTGATCGGTCCGGTCATGCTGTTGCAGCCGCACCGGCGCACCGCCGATTACTATCGCCCGCTCACCAGGCTTCTCCATCCCCACGACGCCGGGTTGCCGTTCGAGGAGCTCACTCTGGAGACCCCCGACGGCATCCCCCTGAGCTGCTGGCTCATCAAGGCTGAAGGCCGCTCACGGGGGACCATCCTTTACCTCCACGGGGTCAGCGAATCAAAGATCGTGGGACTCCCCCTCACCCGCCAGCTTCACCTGCTGGGATACAACGTGTTCCTGTACGATTCCCGCCGTCATGGCGACAGCGGCGGAATCTATTGCACCTACGGGTTCTATGAAAAATACGACGCGGCGGCGGTCATCAACTACCTCGTCTGTCGTGAGGATCTGGAGCTGGGAGCGATCGGTGTGTTTGGAAACTCCATGGGGGCTGCGGTGGCAATCCAGCTCGCCTCCATCGACCCCAGGGTGGGGGCCGTCGTAGCAGAGAGCGGTTTCGCGACGCTGCGGAGTGTCTTCGACGACTACCAGCGGCGGATGATCAAGCTCCCCTGGCACTACCTGCGCAATCTGGTCATCCGGCGTTCGGAAAAACTGGCCGGATTCAAGGCAAGCGCGGTGTCGCCCCTCGAATCGGTCCGCTCAGTCCATGTTCCCCTGTTGATTGTTCACGGGGCAGCGGACGAACGGATCAAGGCTTCCTATTCGGAGCTGGTGTACAGGAATGCCAACGAACCCAGGGAACTCTGGCTGCTGCCGAATGCCAGGCACCATGACATGGCGGAGATCGGAGGAGAAGAATATCTCCGCAAGATCTGCTCGTTCTTCGAGACCCATCTGCAGCCTCCGGAGCTTCTCCGTTCCGGCCCCCCCTCCTACAGCGAGAACCAGTAGGTGACTTTCGCAAGGATGACGTTTTCCTGCGGCAGGGAGAAAGTCTCCCGGAACCGGCTGCCGAATGTCGTCCCGTATTCTCCGCTGTCCCCATACCGCTCCTGCGTCCAGGCGAGATAGAAGGTGCTCCCCGGCACGTACTCCCATCGCAGCAGGAGGTTTGCGTTGAGCGTGGCCTCGTTGAAGTCGTGGCTGGCATATCCCTGGGAGAGCCCGTAGGCATAGGGAATCGTCCCGCCCGAGTTGTCGAGCCGCGCGTACGACCCGTACCTGCCCCGGGCGAGCAGGACCTGGACGAACCCCTGCAATGAGATGGTTCTTGTGAAGGTCACGATGCCCCGCACTCCGGCATCCAGTTCGTCCACATCGCGGTCTCCGAACACGCTGAAGGGGGACGGGGAGACTGCAGGGTCCGAGACGGGGAGGCTGCCGAAGACCCATGCAAGCTCGGAGCGGGTTGACTGATACATGAGAAAGGGAGAGAGTTCCATCCAGGAGCTCGGACGGAGCGTCATGGCAAGCGAGGTGCTCAGAGAGCGCTTGCCGTGGCTGTCCACCTCATAGACTCCATCGATGGACGCCCAGACATCCCTCCGGTCGTCGCTCCGCACCTGGAGCTCGAACGCCTGGCCCGCCGGCCGGAGGCGAAGCCCGATGATGCCCCGCTCTTCGTCTTCAAAGGAAGGGAGGAGCATACGGTAGAAGACCTGGGAGTGCCAGAAGTTCGTGAAATCCGCCGCGAATACCCCCTCCACCTGGGCAAATGTCCGGACTTTGTCCCAGTTCCACCGGGCTTCGGGAACTACCGAGAAGCTGTAGCGGAGGAACGGCGCGGAAGCGAAGTTCTCGCGATACAGGATCTGCCCATACCCTCCCATGTCATGCGGGCGCGCAAAGTAGCCGAGGTCGTTCGGGTCGAATGAGCGCGAGGCAAAATCGAACGAGCCGACGTACAGCCAGTGCTCAGCCGCGATCTGTGACAACAGGAACCGGCCGGCAGTTCCGTCGCTCCGGGTTTCGTCCGACGCACGGGCCCCGGCAAGGTACCCATCCCAGGTCATTGTCCCCTGACTGAATCGAATATTCCAGTCCACGCCCGCGGTGAGTCCCGGCCTCTCACCATTTTTCCCTGAGGCCGTGCCCATCAGGCCGACCCACGACGTGCCGCCGAGGTCCTGACGCAGGCGGGCCACTCCGTAGAGTGCGCGAGGCTCCGTCTCCATGCTCGAGAGCGCTCCGGCAGCATCCCGGACGAAGGCATCTTCCCTCCCGGTGGCAGCGGCGAGGATACCCGTGGAAAGTCCGGAGGACGACCGGCCCGTCACCTTTGCGGCTCCGAGGATCGTCGTGACCTGTGGGTTTTCGGAGATGGTGCCGCCCGGCGGGGCGGCGACATAGGGGCTTCCGTGCGGCATGCGGCCGATCCTGCGGGAGAAGAAGAGGGGCATGGAGGTGTTGTCGATGCTGGTGCCAAAGGCAAACATCGTCGAGCCCTCGACAAAGAACGGACGCTTCTCGGGAAAGAAGGGTTCGAAGACCGTGAGGTTCAGCACCGCCTGATCGACCTCCACCTGCCCGAAGTCGGGATGCACCGTGGCATCGAGCGTGAAGTTGCGCGAGAGCCCGTACTTGATGTCCACTCCCGCGCTTTGCAGAAGATCGGACCTCTTTCCCCCGTACACTCCTGAAGAACGGAAATCGCCTCCCTCCGAGATATACGGCATGACCTCAAGGTGGAGCGGAGGCCGGATGTTGTTCAGGCCCATCAAATGTCCCCACTGCGAGATCATCAGCCGCTCGCTGCGGGGAACCATGACCCACTCGTCGGTTTCCTTCTTCCGGCTTATATACCGCCTGAAGTTGATCCCCCATTGATAGACGCTGTCTGCGCTGGAGGCGAAGCGAAGGGCATTGAAGGGGATGGCGAACTCCGCCGACCATCCGCGGGTGGTGCGGACGGCTGCGACACGCCAGACGGCATCCCAGCTGATGTCGTAGACTGTGCCGTCCTGCGACAGCACCCCGTCGCTCTGCACCCCCGAGACGTTGGTGGAAAAGACGAACGCGGTCTGGTGGTCATGATAGGAATCTATCATGACCGTGAAGCGGTCTGCCTCCGTCGAGCGGTCGCGGCGGGTCAGTTGTCCGATCACGGCCTTGGGATCGGAGTCCAGGCACTGCACGCCGACATAGACGGCGTTGTTGTCATAGAGAACACGGACGACGGTGGATTCGGTGGGAGCGGCTCCCTCGGCGGGATCGAACTGGGTGAAATCGTGGACCGGAAGTGCGGATCGCCATGCGGGATCGGCCAGAACTCCGTCAATGACCGGCGGCACCGTAACGCGAATCGCCGCAACCGACTTGACGGCAGAGAAGGCAGCGCCGCAGGCAGCAGTCAACGCCGCAGCCAGGAGAAGAAGCTGAATCCGGGACACAAAGACCTCAGGGATTTGCAGCAAGAGCTGGCGGGGCTATGCTGGCCGTGCACCGGGCACAGTGTCCGGCTGAGGCCCGTCACGCCCGGCAGGAGTGCTCCGCCTTCCGGGCCCGCGGGGGATAAGAAGCGGCACCTGGAAAATACGCGGAAGATCGCAGAAAGTCAAACCTTGGCCCGGCCATGCCACAAGAAGTCTCACCCGGCGGCCAGAGAGGGTCGACAAAAGCAGGCTGTTGCGGGTCAAAGACGGGGCGCGATTTTCTCAGCAGCCTCTTTTGATGTCAGGACCGGGATGATTTCGAATTCCACGAGATCGTCCCAGCGTTCGATCCATTGGTCCAGCAGGGCCGGGTCTTCGGTCTTCATCACCTGATAGCACCGGTGGAAGTCCCGATCCACCCAGCTTGAAACGTAGGTCAGTCCTTCCGGGGCCATGCGTCCTCTTTCACTGAAGCGCCGATAGACAGGCACGGCATCGCGATTTCTGAAATGCTCCACGATCATAAACAGCTCTCCGGCCATAGGTGTCTCCCGCAATGCATGGGGGTATCTGCCAGACGCGGCTTGGACCGCGCCTGCCCGGTCGTGAGAGCGGAAGCGGGAGAGTCGTCTACTCCCGGATCACGCGAAGGCCGGCTCTCAGGGGGCCATCTTGATTGCCGCGAGTTTCTCGATGCTCCCGACATCTGCTTTCGTCCGGACTTCCAGACGGAACCCTGTTCCCTCACCATATCTGGGGGCAGCGTTGATTGCAGCAAGGACTGCCGGAGGCAATGCGGCGGCCCTGGCAGCCTTCACTGCGCGGTCACCCAGGACTAATCCCGCAAGGAAGTACCCTTGTTGCGGGATCAGGTAGACGATGACGCGCTTCTTCTGGATCAACCGGAGCGACCAACCGTACTTCTCGCCGGCGAACGACCACTGAGCTGTCAGCGGCTCATAGAGGGAGGCGAGATGATCCTGCAGGTCCTGCCAGCGTGCAAAGGTGCGCCCGAGGACCGTCTTAAGAGCCTGGTCGTCCGGCCGATTGGTTTTGTCATCGAGAGCGCTGAGTGCCATGGTTCTTCTCCGGGATGTGTTCCCAGGTTTCGACGCCGCCGTCGACCATGCGAAAGAGAGGATGGAGTGCCGGCGTCGTGATCAGGTGCAGGACAAAAAAAGTCCGGCGATCCCTCTTCCAGAGTTTTCGCTTCAGGTGGAACATCTCGTAGCGCGCCTGTCCGGAGGTAACGGGAATTCTCACGCCGGTACTCAACCGCCCCACTTTTCTCCCGTCGAAGGCAAAGCTCCTGCGGCGCGCTTCCAGGTACAGGCCAGCGAGGTACCGGTTGATAGCCCGGCGGGGAGAGGGATGAGACCGGAATCGCTCGAGCTGGGGGTGGTGCCGGTATCCGCTCGTTTGCCCCGACAGAACCGCCTTGGCCAGCAGTGCCTCGCGCCAGCAGGCCAGGAGTCCCTGAGTATCAAGATACCTGGGGTGAAGACTCCACAATCTCACGGCACAGCCCTCTGGAGAATCATGCGAAGCAGAGCGCGGTCATCGCCGCGACGATATTATGCACTTCTGCGTGGGTCCTGTCCATAGTCCTGTCTCCAGTCGATGTCGGGGATGGAGGGGGGGGCTGTCAGCCAGCGGCTTCAAGGAGGGCGACGTTTTCCACATGAGATGTGTGCGGAAACATATCGACCGGCTGTGCTCTGTTCACCCGGTACCGGCCCGTCGAGACGAGGATCTTCAGATCGCGCGCCTGTGTGGCCGGGTTGCAGCTGACATACACGATCCGGCGCGCCCCCATGTGGAGGACCTGCCTGGCAACGGCTTCATGCATGCCGCTTCTGGGGGGGTCGATCACCACGACGTCCGGAGCGGAATGATGCGCGGTCCAGGCGGTATCCCGTGTAAGCCTCTCCTTCAGATCCCCCAGGAGAAATGTACAGTTGGGAACACTATTGAATGCAGCATTGCTTTTCGCGTCTTCGATCGCCTGGGGAACCGTTTCAATTCCGATGACCTCCCTGGCGAGGCCGGCGAGGTGAAGGGCTATGGTCCCGGTGCCGCTGTACAGATCATACACCGTCTCACTGCCGGTCAGCGCTGCCATCTCCGCGGCAACATCATAGAGGCGCTCCGCCTGCGCAGTGTTGGTCTGAAAAAACGAGTTGGCCGAAATCCTGTAGGTACGTCCGCCGATCTTCTCCGTGATTGACCCCGGTCCGTGATACACCTTCTCGACATCGCCGAGAGCCACTTGCGATTTCCGCTCAGTGATGTTGTTCACGACTGTTGAAACCTCTGGGACCTCAGCCAGCAGGGTCTCAGTATATGCCGCCATGACATCGGGCCGGTCGTCAAATGTCACCAGATTCACCATCCTCTCGCCCGTCCTGCGCCCCTCCCGGATCACCAGGTTCCGCAGATAACCCTCATGTGTCCTGGTGGAGTGAACGTTGAGTCCGGCTGCGAGGGCGAAGCGGCGCGTCGCATTGACGATCCGGACACTTGCCTCCGACTGAAGCCAGCATTCCTCGACGTCCAGGACCTTGTCGAAGCGTCCGGGGAGATGCAAGCCGAGAGCAAGGCGCGACTGTTCGCCGTTGAGCTCATCAGCAACGCGCGCCATCTCTTCCACGGTCAGCCACCGCTCCCCGAACGAGAACTCCATCTTGTTCCGGTACCAGTAAATATCCGCCGCCGCCGCGGCCGGGAGGACTTCGACGCCCACAAGCCCGCCGATCCGTTCAAGCGCATCCACGACGGAGCGGCGCTTGCTCTGCAGCTGCGCATCATAGTGGAGCTCCTGCCATGTGCACCCGCCGCACACGCCGAAGTACCGGCAACGCGCCTGGACACGGTCAGGCGACGGCTGCTCCAGCGTCCTGAAGTCCGCCTCAAGGAACTGCTTTTTCACTTTCGTAATGCACACGCGCGCAGTGTCTCCGGGGACTCCGCCGCGCACGAACACCACCAGGCCGTCCATCCGAGCAATGCACTTGCCCTCGACAGCCGCCCCTTCGAGACGGAGCGTCACCTCGTCGCCTCGCTTGATCACCGGCTCCCCCCGTTGAGGGCGTTTTCGATCTTTTCCGAAATCTCCCTGCTCACCTTCTCCAACTCCTTCGTCAGCTCACCCCACCGGAAGTACTCGGCGGTCAGCAGGTCCTGCACCTCCTTGTACCGCAGAGTGACTTTTTTCACTTTCTCGCCGTCCCTGTAGAAGACCGGATCGGCCATGGTCCGTTCAATTGCCGCTTTCTCCTTCTCATGCTCTTCGATGACCCGCTCGACTTTTGCGATCCTGTCCTGCAGAGGCCTGGTACGCCGGTACCGTTCCTGCCTCAGGTCGGCCTCGATACGCTTCCGCTCCCTGTCGGTGATCTGCCCTCCTGCGGGTCTCGGCACCCCCTTCGGCGGAGCCGACTGCAGCTCCCTCTCCCGCCGTTTTCTATCGAGGTACTCGCTCAGCGTTCCGGGGAAGACGCTGATCCTGCCATGGTCGAACTCCACAACTTTGTTGACCAGCGGATCCAGAAAGTCGCGGTCGTGTGATACAATCACAAAGCTACCCTCGTACTCCATGAGCGCGTCCTGCAGCACCCCTTTCGAGCGCATGTCCAGATGATTCGTGGGCTCGTCCATGACCAGCAGGTTGGAGGGTAGAAGGAGCATCTTGGCCATCGCCAGCCGGCTCTTTTCCCCGCCGGAGAGAACGCTCACTTTCTTGAACACGTCGTCGCCATGGAAGAGGAACGAACCCAGAAGAGTCCGGAGCTGCCTGCGTGTTTCCCCGGCGGCGACACTCTCCACGGTCTGCAGGGCGTCCCAATCCGGATTGAGCTCTTCCGCCTGATGCTGAGCAAAGTAGGAGATCACCACATTGTGGCCGGTTTTCCGTTCCCCCCCGTCCGACGGCTCGACGCCCGCGATGATGCGGGAGAGCGTCGATTTGCCTGCGCCGTTCACCCCGACGAACGCCATCCGGTCGCCGCGGTAGATGTCGAGGCTGGCCCCATGGAAAACCTGGAGAGCGCCGTAGCTCTTTCTGATGCCGACCAACTCCATGACAACCTTGCCTGAGGGCGGCGAGGGAGGGAACTGGAAGTCGATCTCCCCTTCCTGGTCTTCCAGCTGGACCATGTCCATGCGTTCCAGCATCTTGATACGGCTCTGCACCTGTCTTGCCTTGGTGGCTTTGTAGCGGAAGCGTTCTATGAACCGCTCGGTCTGTTTGATCTGCTGCTGCTGATTCTGAAAAGCGGCAAGCTGCTGGTCCAGCCGCTCGGCCCGGGCCTCCACGTATGCGCTGAAGTTTCCCGTGTACTCCGTGAGTGAGCCCATGCTGAGCTCATAGATGGCGGAGGTCATGGTATCCAGGAAGCGCCTGTCGTGGGAGACAATCATCACGGCGCCCTGGTACGATTGCAGATATTCCTCAAGCCACTGGAGGGATTCGAGATCCAGATGGTTCGTCGGCTCGTCGAGCAGCAGGAGCGAAGGCTGCAGGAGCAGCAGCTTGGCGAGGGCGATGCGCATCTGCCATCCGCCGCTGAACTCTCCGGTTTGCCGGGGAAAATCGTCCTCAACGAAACCCAGCCCGCGCAGCACTTTCTCAATGGTTCCCTGCATACGAAACGCATCCGAGGATTCGAGCTTGTGCTGGAGCTCCCCGTAGACCTCCAGGAGTTCCCGGAACTCGTCCGATGCGTGATCGGTGATCTCCCCCATGCGCCGGTGCACATCGTCGAGCCGCGACTGGGTTTCGAGGACGTCGCCAAACACGGATTCCGCCTCGGCGTACAGAGATCGACCGGAGACAGCTGTCCCTTCCTGGGGGAGATAACCCACCGTCACGTATTTTGCCCTTGCCACGTCGCCGGTGTCGGCGGCAACGACGCCCACCAGGATCTTCAGGAGCGTGGTCTTCCCGGCCCCGTTCGAGCCGACGAGACCGATGCGGTCGTGGGGACCGATGCGGAACGAGATGCGGTCGAAGAGGACTTTCCCGCCGAACTGGAGGGATATGGCTGAGCCTGAGATCATAGACTGCAAATATACGGAATATCGGAACGAGGCGGTACAGGAAGGAAGACTTGGTAGCGTCTCAGTTTGAGTCGCCCAGGAGTGTCCTAAAGGACGGGCTGCGCGGCCCGCGTTTGCTATTGGTTTCTAGACTCGATACTGTTGTATTCGTTCATTCCGTCCGGCATCCTGTTGTCTACCTGTTCTCCTCCACATGCCTGAGGCCAAAGCCCCATGTTCGCCCGGTTTTCTTATCGAACATATGGGGAATGTTCGCGGCCTCCTGCCCGCATCTCCCAATTCCATTCTCCGTGCAGTTCTCATACATGGTATCATCACAGACCCGGAAACTGCGATATCCTCAACCGTGGACCCTCTTTCATCATGGGGGACTACCAATGAAGTAAGCATTCATCCGATCATACGACCGGAGAGTCGCACATGAGCTACGCCCGACGAACCTTAGTGTCTCTCCAGATCGGGACTACAGTGCCAGCAACTTAACGGCGACCAGTGAATACTCAACGCTTACTCCTGAGAAGGTGGATCACGCTTCAAAGCAGGATCTCCTTCACCCTCTTCATCCTGAATCTTCTCGCCAACTCATGGGGGCTCCATGCACAGCCGACCGATGTTAAATTCGACCATCTCACCGTTAACCAGGGACTCTCGTTCAATTGGGTCACCGCTATCATGCAGGATAGCCGGGGTTTCATGTGGTTTGCCACGGCTAATGGCTTGAACAAGTATGACGGCTACAGCTTCACGATGTACAAGGCTGACCCTCTCGATTCAGAGTCGTTATCCGGCTCCTGGATCAACTTGCTCTATGAGGATACACACGGAGATCTCTGGATCACCACTGGTGGGCTCAATCGATTTGACAGGGTAACAGGGAGAATCTCACGTCACCTCTCGGATCGGCATATCACCTCAATATGCGAAGATTCATCTGCGGAGGCGAGGGAGAATGGCATGTGGTTTACCACTCTCGGACAGGGGGTTTACCAATACATCCGAACAACCAATCGGTTTACGGAGTACCGGCACAATCCGAGCGATTCAAACAGCATCAGCAGTGACTCGACATTTTGCGCATCTGTCGACGTTGAGGGTACCCTCTGGATTGGAACGGCGAACGGCCTCAACTCGCTCGACAAATCCCGTCGAAAGTTCGCTCACCTCGATCATGGCCCGAAGGGACATGTTTACACTCTCTATCAAGATCCCGACGAACCGTCAAGATTGCTCTGGATTGGTGCCAACGATGGTCTGTATCTCTACGACAAGGCCGGCGGTTCTTTTTCCCACTACCGGAATGATTTCGGGAATCCAAACGGACCTGAGGACACCAGGGATTCCTTTTCCCAGTACTGGAATGATCTCGGCAATCCAAACCGACCTGAGGACAATGATGTTCGGACGGTGTATCGTGACTGGAAGGGGAGACTCTGGGTCGGCATGTTTGCGGAGGGCCTCAATGGGGGGTTGGGGGGGATCGCCCGGTTTGATCGTTCAACCCGGCGATTTACAAGTTACCAGGGTGGTCTTTACGGGAATGCATGGGGAAATGTGGGTCAGCCATGGACAATCTGCGAGGACAGGACGGGAACGATGTGGATGGTTTTTTCCCATTGGGGCTATCTCAGGAAGTATGATGAAATGAGGAATGAGTGGACTCGGGTTCCCGTCAATGCGGATCACGACGTTCCATTCGACGCATTGTGCGAAGACAGGTCTGGCACCATGTGGTTTGGCACGGTGGCTGATGCGGTGCTCAAGCTCGACAGGACAAGTAAACAGTTTTCTGTCTATAGCAAAGATCCTGGTGATGGGTCGGGTCTGAGTTCCGGCGTTGTGACAGGAATCTATGAGGATGCCTCAGGTTCTGTTTGGGTCGGCACAATGAGTGGATTGAACAGGCTGAACGCTTCAACGGGTAAGTTTACACACTACCGGCATGATAACCGGAACCCTCACAGCCTGAGCATTGACCGGATTTGGCCTATCCTCGAGGACAGAAAGGGGAGGCTATGGATTGGAACCTGGGGCGGAGGGCTGGACGAGTTTGACAAAACCAGGCAGCGCTTTGTCCATCATAGAAATAGCCCGGGTGATTCCCTGAGTTTGCCGTGGGATGGTGTCGATGCACTCTGTGAGAGTCGGGACGGCACGCTCTGGGTCGGAACGGACGATGCCAATATCTCGGAATATTCTCCTGGATCGAACATCTTTCGGCGGCATTTCCCTGGCAATCGAAAATCCGGGGGGACCGGGTACGAATTGGATGCTATTCTCGAAGATCATACCGGACATATCTGGATTGCTGTTCCAGGAGCAGGTCTGTATTCCTACGACCGAACGTCGGACACATGGACCAAGTTCATGCTTGATCCCAATGCCGGGAATGAAAGTAAGCGCATTGGGTCTATAGTGCCCTTAGCGTTATACGAGGATCGGCGGGAAACCATCTGGGTCGGAACAAATGTGGGTCTTTTCAGAATCGACCGACAAACGGTAACTTGTGTCCCGGTGAGCGGAAAGGAGGGCTTTTCGGATAATTACATCCGCGCAATCCTCGAGGATGGCGAAGGCTGCCTCTGGTTGTGCACGCTCAATGGACTTTCAAGGTTCAACCCGCAAACCGGCTCGGTCCGAAACTTTGACGCCAGCGACGGCGTCACGATAGGACCATGCACACTTCCAACGGGCTACAAAAACAAAAAAGGTGAAATGTTCTTCGGCGGCAGTAGCGGCTTGGTCCGGTTCCATCCCGATAGTATAAAGGACAATCCGTTTGTCCCTCCGCTTGTGATCACCGCGTTTAAGAAGTTCGATAAAGTCGTTTCGCTCGACAGTGCGATCTCCGAAAGACACTCCATCGAATTGTCGTACAAAGAGAACGTCTTCTCGTTTGAGTTTGCCTCCCTGAATTATACCAGCCCCGAGAAGAACCAGTACGCCTACAAGCTCGAAGGGTTCGATAAGGAGTGGACATACTGCGGCACAAGGCGATATGCAACGTACACCAATCTCGATGGCGGGAGCTACACTTTCAGAGTCAAAGGCTCCAATAACGATGGTGTGTGGAATGAACAGGGGACGTCGATTGTCGTCATCATCGCATCGCCCTGGTGGAAGACGACATGGGCCTATCTCTTTTATGGCCTGGTTGGCATAGGTGCACTCTATGGTATTCGTCGCTTCCAGATCAATAGACTGCTCGCTCGGCATAAGCTCGAAATGACGCAGGTTGAGGCGAGAACGTTGAGAGAGGAGGACAAGAGGAAGTCCCGCTTTTTTGCCAACATCTCACACGAATTTCGTACTCCTCTCACGCTCATCCTTGGCCCGACGGAGGAGTTGCAGGGTGTTCTCCCCGACGAATCTTCCAGGGAGAAACTTTCTATGGTACATCGCAATGCGCAGCGTTTGCTGCGATTGATCAACCAGCTCCTCGATCTCTCCAAAATCGATGCGGGAGGAATGAAGCTGCAGGCTGCTCCCGGGAATATCGTTCCGTTTGTCAAAGGGATAGCACAATCGTTTCAATCGTCTGCCGAAGGAAAAAGCATTGCATTGCATGTGGAGGCAGACAATGAGGAGATTGAGATCTACTTCGATCAGGACAAGATGGAGAAAATCCTCACAAACCTGCTCTCGAATGCATTCAAGTTCACGCCAGAGAGGGGTGCAGTGACTGTTCGCATACAATCGTCATCGCCTGTGCCGGCCGATTCATTGGAGATCATTGTCAGTGACACGGGTGTCGGTATTCCGGAGGAGGAGCTTTCGCACATCTTCGACCGCTTCTATCAGGTCGATGCCTCCCAGACACGGGAACAGGAAGGCACAGGGATCGGTCTTGCTCTCGCCAAGGAGCTGGTGGAATTGCACCGTGGGACAATCAGTGTCACGAGTGTGGTGGGAAAGGGAACAGAGTTCCGTGTCAGAATTCCCCTGGGGAGTGCTCATCTGAAAGCAGACGAGATACTCGCCGCACAGGCTGAAATTGGTGAACGCTCACCGGTTCACATAGAGGCTCACGAGCAGTCTGCCCAGGTCGACCCAGGGGTACAAACCCCTGATGGCACACGCTCCATTGTCCTGGTTGTGGAGGACAACATTGACGTCAGGGCATATATTCGCCAGTATCTTGTCCCATCGTACCAGGTGCTCGAGGCACATGACGGAAAGGAGGGGGTGGAAAAGGCCAGAGAGTCGATTCCCGACCTGATCATCAGTGACGTCATGATGCCGAAGTTGGATGGCTATGAACTGTGCAAGACCTTGAAACTGGACGAAAAAACCAGCCACGTACCAATCATTCTTCTTACTGCCAAGGCCGGTCAGGAGAACAAGGTCGAAGGTCTTGAGACCGGCGCGGATGATTACCTCACCAAGCCGTTCGATGCGAAGGAGCTTCTTGTAAGAGTGAAGAACCTGATTGAGGTGAGACGAAAGCTCAGGGAGCGCTTCAGTGCAGCCCAGGTCTTGAAGCCGGGCGAAATTGCGGTGACATCGATTGACGATGCATTTCTTCAGAAGGCGTTGGCTGTTGTGGAAAAGCGTCTGGGCGACGAGAACTTCAGCGTTGAAGATTTTGCCCGCGAAGCAGGTATGAGCCGCTCGCAATTGCACCGTAAGCTCACGGCGCTCACGAACCAGTCGCCGGGCAGTTTCATCCGCTACATGCGCCTTCATCGTGCGATGGAGCTTCTTCGGAAGAACGCGGGAACCGTATCAGAAATAGCGTATGCTGTTGGCTTCAGCGGTCTCTCGTATTTCACGCAGTGTTTTCAAGAGCAATTTAGTGTTCTACCGAGCGAGGTAAAGAAGTCGTGAGTGACGTTCTGTCCGTGGAGTGATCCAAAGAGCTGCACGCGTGAGATTTCCCCCCGTTCATCATTTCTCCTCCTCCCCGATTCATTCACAACTTCTCCCCCATTCCTTCTCATAGCCTCCATATTTCGTCATTTTCCGGCGTTTCCCCCCTTTTGCAACAAAAGTTGCAAAGTTTGCGACGAGGTTGGTATCTACCCCCCTCTCCGATAGCGTTCATTGAGTGTCGATACTTATTCGCGAACATTAGTTCACAATTCACCCAAACGAGTTCACCATATGATCATTCTACGATCTGTTCTGGTTGCGTGCCTGCTTTCGCTCATCCTCATGGCCTCTGCGAACGCCCAATGGGTTCAGACCAACGGACCCTATGGTGCTAGCATTTCTAGCTTTGCGGTCGTCCCCAATGGGGCAGGCGGCACGAATCTTTTTGCTGGGTGCGTCCCGGATCCCAACTCTGGGCCTAGTGGCGGCGTCTTCCTGTCTACCAATAGCGGAGAAAAGGGGGGATGTGAGTCTGGCGGTGTTCAACACACTCGGTCAACAAGTAGCCACACTCGTTGACGGCACGCAGGATGCAGGATCCCATGAAGTCCGCTTCGACGGGAACAACCTCGCCACGGGCGTCTACTTCTATCGCATTCAAGCCGGAGCATTCGTCGAAGTGAAAAAGTTTGTCTTGGTCCGCTGAAGTTGTTGTGAAAGGGTTTTCCTATTCTCTGGAGGTAGATATGAAGCGCAGGGTATCTCTTTTGGTAATGGCGGTGATGATG
>Ga0182021_10002602_pt1 | contig 21071 bp, 25 predicted proteins | sample 612E3MmetaG_FD_120493 | JGI IMG/M metagenome (GOLD analysis project Ga0182021, IMG submission 120493) | Permafrost microbial communities from Stordalen Mire, Sweden - 612E3M metaG (Illumina Assembly) | ecosystem: Environmental > Terrestrial > Soil > Wetlands > Permafrost | place: Sweden... | reverse complement strand
TACTTGCACTTAACGGATATATTGCCTTAAGCATCGCAGCTATAATGACACCTTTTCTAAAAGAAATAACTCTTTTTCAAAAAATCCTTCGTTAAGGTGCACCATTACTTCGCAGCCGCTGGATTGCTGCTGATAACATTGCATCCGATTGTTGTGGCAATTCAAGCCCTAAATCTGAATGTATTCCTGCCGAATTTTGATTCTCTTACGCTTTTCTTTTTCTCCGGAGGCCTCGAAGTCTTAATTCTTATCTGTGTAGCTTTTAGTGCAGCGCTTTTGAGAAAAAAAAATTGTGGCTTATTGGCGTTGGTTTCACGCGCTCATGTACGTGGCCCTTTTCATCGGGTTAGTTCATTCTAACTTGCGAGGTACAGAATTCCAAAACATCTACATACAAATAATATTCGACGGGCTATTTGTGGGTGCTTTAACAGCTTTTTCCTTGAAACGTTTGCAGTTTTACCGACTAAAAAAGCGAGTTAAAAGCCTTAAAAACGCATCTGCAAATGGAGCAAATAATTAGGGATGAAATATTTTTATGTTGAGGCAGAGGCTGTAATCTTGCCTAAGCATTAATTCCTATCAGATAATATTTATATTAGGCTTCATTGTTTAACTGCAAGGAAAAACAAGGGAAAGATTATCTTTGACGACTCCTCATGACGTTCCAGCTTCAAAATTCATCGACCGATTAGCTAAGTATCTTAGGGAAAATGTTGATGAAGTTCAGCCTCTTCCATGGGCAACTTTTGCTAAAACAGGTAATCACGTAGAAAAACAACCGCAGAATCCGAACTGGTGGTACACTCGAAGTGCATCTATACTTCGCAAAGTTTACGTTCATGGACCAATCGGATTAGAAAAACTCCGTTCTGATTACGGCGGAAGAAAAAATAATGGTGTAAAGAAAAATCATGCTATGAAAGCAGGCGGCAACAACATCCGCAAGATTCTGCAGCAACTTGAAACCGCCGGTTTAATACAAACTACAAAACCAAAGGGCAGAGTTATGTCTCCTAAAGGCCGTAAGCTTCTTCAAGAAGTTGCGGGAGACCTCAATAAAGAAATAGTTAAAACTATCCCTGAGCTCAAGAAATATCAAGGCGAATAGCGAAATGTCGGATGATCAGCTTGACCAGATCCGCAAGCGAAAACTAAGCTCGATGCAGCATCGGGTAAGTGATGAACAAAGGCAGGCTCAAGCAGAGCAGCAGATGGAAGCGCAGAAAAATGCGTTGTTGGCAAAGATCTTAGCGCCTGAGGCTCGGGAAAGGCTAAATAATCTAAAATTGGTTAAGCCGGAGTTTGCTGAGCAGATTGAGATGCAGTTGATTGAGTTGGCTCAAACTGGAAAGTTGCCGATTCCACTATCTGACCCTCAGCTTAAGGGAATATTAATGCAGCTTCAATCACGGAAGCGAGAACCAACAATTAAAAGGATATGAAAATATGGCACGAATAAAACCCACCGCAAAAAAACTTAGGTTAGCTAAAGCTGGTAAAGAGTCAACATCTGTTCCAACATGGGTAGTTGCACGTACAGATGGAAAAGTTAGAAATAACCCTAAGCAAAGACGAAACTGGCGAACTAGAAAAATAAAGGCATAGGAGAAGTTAGGCTAAATGGTTAAGGAAGTCAAAGTAGAACAACAGACAACTCAAGAAGAAGCGTTGCCTGATCTTACTGAAGAGCAAACTGTTGAGGAAAAAGAACCTGAAGCGGCAGAGGCAGTTCCAGTTGAAGAAGTGCCCGTTGAAGAAGAGGCAGAGCAAGCTAAACCTAAAAAGAAGAAAGGCGAGGAAGAAATCGTTGAAGAACGAACCTACACGGTTCCTTTGTCAAGAGCATTAAACAGGCCGCCCAAAAAACGTGCGCCCCGTGCAATGCAACTTCTTAAAGCATTCATTATTAAACACATGAAACTGGAAATGAAGGTTTCTGAAGAAGAGGAAGAAGAAGAACTGCCCCAACTTGTCATCAGCCAAGAGGTTAATGAGAAAATCTGGGACAGAGGCATCGAGAAACCTCCAAGAAAGATTCGGGTACGCGCAGCTAAAGACAAAGACGGCAACGTAACCGTTTACCTAGCTGAAGCCCAATAATCTTCTTTAATTTTTGTTTACTTTAACATCGCTACTTTTTGGTTCTTTTCTATACGTTTTAGACCTTTTCTAACCTTTTCTAACCTTTTCCTACTTTTTAATACGCAGTCTGCAGACAAACCACGACCTAAACCAAAAAAACAATCCAAATTAAACTGAACAAAATTTTAAGAAAATATCTGATTCAGAGTTGAGATTAAAAGTTAATTTTCCTGGTAAGCCATGTTAAATCATCATTTCCATTTAGGACAAATTGCGACAGATTGCGACAAAATGCGACAAATCAAGCTTGAAACACGACAAATCTAAACGCAATCTGCAAAAGATTTAAGCTTTGATTTCAAAAAGCAACTTAAAACAGCAAGAACAAATTTGCGCGAAAAAATAGCCTGCTTACAGCAATCACTAGCAACACCAGATAAAAAAATAAATCGAAATATTGGGCAAAAGTGGGGTTAAGCGGATTTAGCCAAGCGCTAACATCAATTAGGCGCAAAACAGTCGGGGACGCCTTAATCGCAAGTTAGCAGCCAGACCCGCCCAACATCTTGGCGCTCTTAGCAAACTTCTTGTCTTGACATCCACTATGACACTAAAACGATTTAAGACGATGTTGTCACAGACTGGAACAACAAGTGCTAACTTAATGAAACGATTTTTCTTAGCGCTTGGCCATTTGAGTTCATTGTCTTTGGGGAAATCTCATATTTCCTAATTTTTCAATCGGTAAATTGTTTGAATTTGAAAGTTTCACAGAACAAAATTTTGATGCAAAAATCGGAGTTTTGGCTAATTATTCTTTGTGCCTTTCATTTAGCTACACTAAGCGCTTAAAGATTCGCGTAAAACATGAAAAAGAATACAAATCAAAAATCGTGAATCAAAAACTAGAATGATACTTTGAACCGATTGCCACATTCTGGACACATGTAAACAGCCAGATAGAACATGACGTTTTCTATTTTCTTATCGGGCGTATCTAGCTTTTTTCCACAATTCGGGCAAGTTACATTGGAAGTGCAAGTTTGAAAAATAATCACCTTTTGATTTGATAATCAATTTAATATCAGAAAAGGATAATAAAATATGTGTGTGTGATTAGTCAACCACAAATATTTCGTCTGTAACGGAACCAGTATAGTATAGTAAATATACCAATCAGCCAAACTAGAAAGTTATTTTTATTTGCGGAAAACGACCGCAATCTAAAAAAAGGAGTATGCGTGAGATTCGCCATTAACATTCATTATTAGGAGACATAATTCTTGACTGTTTACTTATCCAGCATCGTTGGAAGCGCAAGCATAGGCGTATACGCATTTGCAACTGAAAACATAGTTATGATTCCAAGAATGGTTCCAATAGAGAAAGCTCAAGATTATGCTAATTGGTTAAAAACCAAACTTCTCTATACGCACATCGGCGGCTCAGTTCTTGGTGGAGCCTTGGTATGTGCAAATTCATATGGAATGGTCTTACCAAACTATGTCCGAGAAGAAGAAATGAAAGAAATTACATCAGTTTTTGACGGCAACATCACAATAATGGATACAAAAAAGACTGCTTACGGCAACCTGGTCTTAACAAGTGACAAGGGTGCAGTGGTTGATCCACGCTTTAAAGAAAATGAAATAACATTAATTTCAGATGCCTTGGGCGTTGAGGTTGTGCCCACAGAAATTGCAGGATTACCCTATGTTGGCTCTTTAGCTACTGCGACAAACAAAGGCGTCTTGGCTCACCCGTTGCTGAAAGATGAGGAAAGAAAAATTTTAGAAAGCGTCTTCAAAGTACCAGTCGACGTGGGCACAATTAACTGTGGGGTTCCTTATGTTGGAACAGGGTTACTTGCTAATTCGCATGCTGCAGTGGCTGGTTCTATGACAACTGGACCCGAGATGTTTATTATTGGGAATGCGCTGGACGTTGTTCAGGAAGAGAAAGAATAAAAATTAAAAGCTTTTTTGCGTTTCCGTTGTCTGCTAAGTCATTGTCTCACGCTCGCCCTATTATTGATCTTGTGTGCAGCTTGCATTTGTGTCTGGAGTTGTGCTCTTTTATTTAGACTAAAAGGCGCCGCGGGGATTGAGGGTTGATAGATGTTGTCTTGAAAAATCTTAAGTACTACGCCTGTAGTACTGATTAATGGGCGACAAATAGCATTGAAAGAAGAAGTCAAAGTAACCCGGAAATATCAAATCACAATCCCTCAAAGCGTGCGCTCCGAACTAGGTGTTAAAATCGGCGACAAACTTATAGTAAAATCTGAAGACAAACGTATAATAATTGAAACTTCAAAGCATGTTTCCAATCCTTCAGATGTGCTTTGGAATCTTTTTGGCAAGCCAATCAATGTTGATGCAGTTAAGCTGATTGAGGACTCATGGAAACAAGAGAATTCTTCACATGACCAAAAACTGCCAACAAAAAAACAGACGGAGTGTTTGCATTGAGCTTTTACATAGTACCAACATTTTTGATTATTCTGCCCTGGCGCATCCGATCTATGGAGAAACTTGCAAATGTATAATTGATGATGTCCAAGATAGTAAAATCAAAGCATACTGTGGTTTTCTTGTCCCGATTGAGATGTTAGGTTCTCTTTCGCGAATAGACCCCAAAAAAGCGGCAATCGCAGTCGCCACATTCTTTTCATTACCAATAAATATGATACCTGTTGATGAATCAGTAATTCATGAGGCTGCGGGTATCATGGTCGATTCAGGAGTAAGCTACGACGCTATACATGCCCTTGCATGCGTGCAAAAGGTTTAGATACAATAATAACCGAAGACATCACAGACTGGAAAAAAATTAGAAACGTAACAATTATCAGGCCACTTGAGTACCGCAGATTAATTAGAAACAAAAAGTAATTGTACGCCTCATCAAATATGGATTTCAAAGGCATTAACCCTTTTAAAGTTAAAGAAGTATTTTAAGTGAATATGTTTATTATTGGGAATGCGCTGGATGTGGTGCAGGAAGAAGAAAAATGAAGGCTTTCAAAGTAACCGGCAATATCAATAAGCCAAGGCTAAAAACTCCATTCGTAAGGGAACTACTAGCTGACAAAAGTGAACATGCAGTTGAGAAGGTTTACGCTGAAATAGGCAGCAGACACCGAGTAAAAAGATGCCACATCAAAATCTCAGACGTAAAAGAAGTCACCGCAGAAGAAATTGAGAACCCAATCTTAAAAAAGATTGTAAGCGGGGAATAAATTTTTGTCGAACAGAGGCAAAAGCGAGGAAGAGCTTCGTAAACTCAGTATGGAAATGCGTTATCTAGAACAAACTGCCGAAGCGTTGCAGCAAAGAATCAGCATGGTAAATGCCGCTCTCACCGACTTAACCTACGCCAGCATGACTTTAGACGGAATTGAAAAAGAACAAGAAAACGCTGAGCTTCTAGTTCCAATCGGCGGCAACTCTTATGTTAAAGCAAAAATTGCAGACACAAACAAAATAATTATAGGAGTTGGCGCAGGCGTATCTGTTGAAAAAACCCTGGCGGAAGCAAAAGTTACACTCAAAGAGCGATTAGATGAACTTAGCACAACGATGAATTCAGCTCAACAACAATTCAGTCAAGTGGCTGAAAGAATCAACTCTGGCAGAGCAAGACTTGAAACTTTGCTTTCCTCAGCTAGACAAGGGAAACCTTGAAGCGATGTTTGAGAAACTTAAATCAGGCTTTAAAGGCTTAGTAAACAAAGTTACAACATCAGAATTAAAAACTGAAAACTTAAATTCAATTTTATCAGAATTCAAAATGAGCCTATGTGAAAACGACGTGGCTTATCCAGTTGCAGAAAAAATCAGCGATGACCTTGAAAAACGCTTGGTCGGTGTTCAAGTTAAACGCTTGGAAGATAGAAAAAAAGTCGTTGAGGAAAACCTCAGGCAAGTCCTCTTGGATGTTATGCTTACAAACAAAAGAATTGATTTACTTAACTTGGCTGAGGAGAAACGTAAAAAGAAAGAGCCGCTGATTTTAATGTTCGTGGGCATCAACGGCACAGGAAAAACCACTACAATTGCGAAAGTTGCACATTTTCTGCGTGATAAAGGTTACAGTGTGGTGCTTGCTGGCGCTGATACTTACCGTGCTGGCTCAATAGAGCAGTTAGAGGAGCATGGCAAACGCCTTGGCATTCGAGTTATTAAGAGCAATTATGGCGGCGATCCTGCAGCTGTCGCTTATGATGCTGTAAGCCATGCTAAAGCATATGGATTAAACATTGTTTTAATTGATACAGCAGGAAGAATGCAGACCAACCAGAACCTGATGAATGAACTCATTAAAGTTAAACGTGTTATTTGTCCTGATTTAACAGTATTTACTGTGGATTCATTGATTGGCAATGATGCAGTTCAACAAGCGGAAGAATTCAACAAAGCAGTTGGAATTGACGCAACAATCTTAACCAAGGTAGATGCCGACGTAAAAGGCGGTTCAGCTTTGAGCGTGACATACGTGACGCAGAAGCCGATTTTATTCATCGGGGTAGGGCAAAGCTACAAGGATTTGGAATTGTTTAATCCCGAAAAATTCGTCAATATGGTACTAAGATAATTAGGGCTCTTCTATCTCAACGAGTTCAAAGCGGATTTTGCTCGGGTAAATCCAATATACCTTAATGAAGTCCTCAATGCTTTGGTCAACATCTACTGCTTCAAAAAAATTAATAAAATCCGAATCGACGTTACCCACATTTTTTGATGTGTACACCCTCAAATTAGCCAAATATTCCTTGTCAACGCTTAGTTCCTGCATCGAAATCATGTCTGGCACTTCAACAGTAAACATAAGATTCGTTAAAACATCTAGAACAGCAACTTTGTGCACAACACTGTTTTTTGTTTTAATCACAATTAATCGTTTATCAAAAACTCTAAAATTCCAGTCACTTTCAATATCTAAAGAAGCCGACATAACTCTCCCAAATAAACTAAAGCATGTCCACCTTAAAAACTTAAAACAATATTTTTCAATAGTCTCTATAGATTATTTGTGCAATTCTTAAGAACATTAACTGACTAAAAGTTTTGAGGAATGCCAAGCCAAGAAGGGCCTAACAAGCTTCGTCGAATCAACGTTTAACAATCCCCTATCCCGAGATTTAAGCCCAATCTATTCCCAACCATTGTTAGACGTTTGATTCGCGAAGCAACTCGTTTAGATTCTCTGTTTAGATTTAAAAATTGGCTCGAATGTTTATTTGTTATCTTCTGCTTTCTTCCATTTTGAAGCATCGCGCAAATTCTGCACAGGCGAATCGTTAGAGTTACCAGAAGAAGCTTGGTTTTTTTCTTTATATTTTACTTCAGCAACTTTTGCTTTGCATTCTTTTGAGCTAAACTCAACGCTGCCTTCAAGCTTGCGTATTTTTCTGCCCAAACTATGTTGACCTTTTGTAACTGTGCATCTTCCCATTTTTGGTCACTTCATAGTAAACACTAAAGTTAAAAAACCCTTCCAACAACTAATTTAATAGTGATTTTTATGAAAGCAAAAGTTAGAACAATAAAGCAAAAAGTGATTATACCCGCACCTCCCAAAGAAGTTTATGAGGCATTTGTCGATCCAAAAAAACATAGTGCTTTCACTGAAAGCAAAGCCACAGGCAAACCAGTGGTCGGCGGAAAATTCACGACTTGGGATGGGTACGCATTTGGAAAATATCTTGAACTTGACGACGGAAAACGTGTAGTTCAAGAATGGACTTCAACTGATTTCCCAAAGGGTTATGGTCCTTCAAGGTTGGAGCTTTGCTTCAATAAAGTGCCGGAGGGAACAGAACTTGTCATGGTGCACTCGGATGTTCCAGAAGAAATAGCGGATGATGCAGCCGACGGATGGATAGAGTGGTATTGGAATCCACTGAAAAAATACTTCAGTGAACAATCCAAAGCTTAGATTAAAAGCCAAAAACCATCTAAGCCTCATTTTTTGCTTAATTTCTACCTTAAAACTAGACTTATTCCTTTTCTGATTTAGCTTAATGGAAATTCAGTTCTGAAAGTTACTTATTTTTTAGTTTTAGCGATGCCTGAGAGGAAAAAGACGGCGGCTGAAGCGGCAAGCAAAACTGTTAGTGATGAAAAGAGGCCATTGTAGCTTAAAATTGATGCGAGGATAATGCCGCTTATTATGGGTCCAATAGCTTGCCCTACATCCATCATAGTGCTCAAGAAACCCATAGAAGTCCCCACTAAAGAGGCTGGGTTTACTTCAACTATGATTGGCGAAGTTGAAGAGATGACCATGGCGAAGCCTAAACCGTAGCCTATGGAAATCAGAATAAAAATCCAGAATTGAGTGGTAAATGGAATAACAAACAATAGTGCACCGCTCAAAATGCATCCTAGGACAACTGGTAGTCGTCTGCTGCTTCTGTCAGAAAATCGTCCCATTACTGGCCTTGACGCAATTAGGGATATGATCTGGACCCCCATTACGATGCCAAGTTCCAACGAGTTAAAATGTGCCATTTGTTGCATGTACTGCACTAAGTAGAATTCGACAACTCCAAACACGTAATATTGAATCGCTTGAACAAAAGTAACAATCAAGGTAGCTTTGTTGGTAGCGACCTGAACCCAACCTTTGAGTATATTCTTGGTTTCAAGCTGCGGTTTTGTTTCCTTAGCAGGCGCCGCCTTTGTTTCACGCAGAACGAAAAAGGCAATCAAAAACGACGTCACACCAGCAACTCCAACCGCCACGTAAAGCGTATGAAAACCGAAGTTTGTCGCAGCCAATATCGCTCCGCCCAAAAAAGGTGCAATACCTCTTCCCACGTATGTTGCAGAGTTGAAATCAGAGATGCGTTCGCCTCTTTTTGCGGGATACTGCTCGGCAATTGTGGCTTCGGCAACGGGAACAAAAATAGCTGTGGCAAAGCCATGGTAGAAACGCACAAGTGCCAGCTGCCACCAAACCCCAACAAACAGGTAGAGGAAAGGAGCGGAAGCGAAAATAAATGTGGCGAACAAGAGCATTTTTCTTCTGCCCAAGATATCTGAGAGCGACGCTACAGGTAAACTCACAAGTATGCCGGGGATAGTGGAGGCGGCTGCAATTATGCCCGTCAAATCAGCGGGCGTTCCCAAGCTTATTGCGAAGGGGTTCAGCACGGGACTCTTGGACATAGTGCTGCTTAAGATCGCAAACGCACCCATGACACATAGAATAAGGAAATATCGGTCACCAACTATTTTCCCAAGCCGCATTGCAATCAACTGTTAAAGCATAGGCAAGTGATATTTTTGCTTTTTCAAAAGAAGAAATCTAAATCAAGAAAATTATTAGATATCATTCAGGAAAAAAGGAATTTTATCTACAAAATCGCCAAAATGAAAAATATGAGTAATCGACTCACTGCAAATGATTTTAGAACGCAAAAGGGTGGAGGTGGGCGCTAACTGAGCAGCAGTAGATTTTTGTCAAAGTGAAGAGGTGCGTCTAATCGCTGCTTGTTTTTAGTTTGCTGTTGCTTAGCTACAGTCACAAAGGGTTAAGTTCACCGAAAGGGTTTAGCTATTGTAAGCTTCGTTTTGAATAGAAAGGAAGCCGTAATTTTACTTATTTATGCGAAATGAGATGGAATTATGATTGAAAGAAGACTGTCTGAATCTCTACCAGATAACATCAAAATATCGTTTTTTGAAAATAAGAAAAAAGAATGGACACGGGTAGTTGAAATTCAGAAGATGGCTTAAATAAAGAAGCGGAACCTGAAAGTATCCTTCATTGGAAAAAAGATAAATGACGACGCCAAAGAGCGAATAAGCCAAATTGACAAAAATCTCAGGCTCCTAAACCCGACCGAATACAAATAAATCTTTTTTTTAACCTCAAAGACGTCTCGCAAACTTTGTTGGATAGGGCTGAATCCAAAAAACCCTTGAACGGCCACCTTAAAACACTAATCCGAAACTATCCAAAGACACTAAATATCAATTGACCCAAAAAATGGCTAATAACAATAACTGGAATTGCGATTCCAAGATGGATTGCCACTTCTCTTAGCGTGCTGGTTTTTCGTTGAACTCCAATGAGGTAGCTTAAGAAAACCAATATGCCATGACCAATTGCAATGCAGAAAACCGCGGCAAAAGTAATCGACAATAACGCAAATAACGCCACAAACGTCAGTGTGATGCCGAATCGGGTTATGAAGTTGCTGATAGTGAACATTCTGGTGTTTTCTTTTGTCGTGGTGGTTGATTCTCTGTAAATGTGGATTCCAAGCGAGTCTGCAATGTTGTCCGCAACCGCTATCACAAGCAAAGCGCCTATCACGCCTGCTTTAGGGTTGGCTGAAGTTAACAATCCAAAAATTATTCCTAAACTTGTAACAGTTGATGATGTGGCTCCAAAACTGAAGTTACTTGGATCTTTAGGCATCTTCATGAATGGTTTTCCCACCTTATTGTTCAAAGCATTTTGGCATCCATGGCACAATTCGGATTGCTGGTTGCTGGAGCCATTTAGAATTGCAACGTTTAGAAGTAAAGGTGTCAGTGACTCAATTAATTTCGAGTTAGCTAAGGCTCCCACTCTTAGAGGGCGCAAATTGGAAATGTCACAAATCAAATTCGAAACCGTTGCAACAGCATCGAGGTTGTCTCCTGCGACTAGAACATCAATGTTCATTATTGAGTCAACGTTGCCCAGGTACGCGGCAGGAACCGTTTGGAATGCTGAAACCACAGGAGTAGGCGCGACAATTTCCTGAACAACTTCAGCCGCAGACATTCCTTTGTACTGCTCCATTTGTTCTGTTGCAAGCGGTACATAATTAAAAAGTCCCTTCCGCTTCTCCATGGGCACGACAATGGATAATACTGTCTGGTCTGAAACATTTGCGGGCCTCTTGTAAAACCTGGGTAATGCCTGCACATGGAAGAGCAACTACTACAACATCTGATTCTGTGGCTGCGTCACAGTTGCATGCGCCTTTTATGCTTCCTTTCATTTGATCTTGATAGAACCCTCTGGCTAGACTCTCCCGTTCTTTTGCGGCTTCACAGGCTTCTCCAAAGTTCTAGATCCAAGAACAACGTCATGTTTGAGTGCCCAACGAAGAGCGAGGCCGCCACACATATTTCCAGTTCCACCTAAAATACCGATTTTCAAAAATTGTCACTGAAAAAATATTCTTCTACGCATTTAAGAGCCTTTCCAAAGCTCGAGGCCAAAAAAAACAAGACAAGGAAAAATTTGATTTCTTGTGGTTTAATGCAAGGCGTAGGTTGATGTTACATCTTGGAATGTGCCGTCTTCAAATGCGTAGATTTTAACGTCTGTTCCAATGTTGCCCCATCCCCAGCTTTGGTATCTTGAGGGATTATTCCAAACTTTATCTGAAGGGTCAACGTGAACCCAGCTTCCGTTATAGTAGTCTTCAGCCCAAACATGAATAAAATTCCAGTTTGTGTTGGCTGCCACTACAAGCCTGCTCTGGTAGCCAAGAGAGAGGCAAGCAGACACGTAAACGACGCTCCATTGAACGCAAATGCCTTTGCCGTCTCCTAAAATTTGGATGGGGTCTTCATACCAGCCTGTTAGGCTTTGGTTAAAAGTCAGTTTGCTTGCTTCCCAACTGAAAAGGTCAGTTTGATTATAGCTTGGGTTAAGCTGCGATGCTACTGCCGCTTTAGTTTGGACTGAATTCAAATTTTTCATGACAGCTGAGTAATGATTTGTGAACGTGGTGAAGGTGGGATCTGTGATTACCGCGTTTGAGCCATTGTTTGGATTGGTAGTGCTGGGGAATTTAATGTATGCAACCGCGACTAATGTCACTATCAAAAGCATGGCAACACCGGCGAGTATCCATCTTTTGTAATGCGTGTGACGCCTTTTTGCATGAATTTTCTCAGCTGGACTCATGGCTTTTCAATATCTGCTCTTTAACAGTAAAAGCTTGCTCTTATTGGCTCGAATTAAATAGAATTAAATTAAGCATCTCTCAGTAACATCGGGACCGTTGGCTTCTGGTTAGGTACTCTTTTTAATTTTGTATACTTTTGATTACGGGTCTGGTTCCAGTGTTAGCGCTTATAGGAGTCTCTCTATCTCTCTCCTCGAGACCTACCTATAAGTCAAAATATATACGTTTTGATAGTACAATCGTATATACTGAAGAATATCGTTTCCCAAAATCCCTCAAATCTTTCAGTTGAACTCTCAGACCTGCGATAAGATGTTTTAATTTTGTCTGTTATCTAAGTGCGTATACTGACATTTTTAGTACAGCATGTTGCCGTTAGCGCCATATTTTTTAGAGGCGCTAACTAAACTGTTATTTGGTGCTTGATTTGGCTGTTCAAAAATATTTAGCGATGGTTAGAATTAGTCCGAATATGGCTATTAAAATATTAGAGCCTTTGATGGAATTTACTCAGACTCCAATTGAAGGAGTTAAGCTTGAGGAAGCGTATCAAGTGTTTGGTGAATGGGATTTTGCTGTTCTATTTCAGGCTGACGCTAACGAGGATGCCTTGCATTTTGTTGGAGACAAAATCCGGTTGATAGAAGGCGTAACGGCGACGATTACTATTCCGCTTACACCAATCAAAGACTACAGAAAAGAATAACCCTCAAAATCTTTCACCACCAACAGTAAACCTTCGACGAATACCGCGGCAATTTTGTGGCAGAAAGCAGCTGAACAGCAATTGAAGCGTTAAGAGCAAAAATAGAGGGTTTGCTAAATTACAAAGAAAGACACAGCAGGCTTAACCTTGACGTTTTTTCAAATCTTGAAAAACACTTAATCTGTCTACCTATCGATAAAATTGTTTCAGACAACAAGGTTTTTCCTGAAACAGTCGAAAGATACAAGCGCAAACTTGAGAATGAGGAGAAAGTAGATCCCGTCATTGTGATCAAGCATCCCCGATACGACGTTTACGCTATCCTGATTGGTCACCACAGGTATTTTGCTTACCTTGAATTAGGTAGAAAAGAGGTTGATTGCGCCCTCGCCGGAGACTTCTCAAGCGTCTTTTTCTATTTAACCGACCACGGCTTCTTCCAGCCTAACCCAAACGCCAAGGAACTAAAAAAGCCCGAACTAAAACTTCACGACAATATTGAAGAGTTTCTCCAAAACTTCTTAAAAGATCCTGCGATGGGTCAGAAAAAGAAACAGGTGACACATGAACAATGATTTTTATTTTGTGACCACTTTTTCTTTGTTGCTTTTCATTCGAAAAACAATGAAGAGCCCAATCAAGCTCACGATGGTCTTTTCATTCCATTAAGACATAACGAAGCTTAGAGGTAAAATTAAGAATGCGTGAGTTAGAATAATGTTCAAAATGCCATAAGATAGGCAAAATTTTTGAGCAAATAATCGAGGGTAAAAAGTTCTAAGATAAAGAGGTTTTTTTAAGCCCAAGCTTTAGACCTGACTCGACCACAATCAGAACAGCAGTTTACGACTTCGCCGTTCTCGGTTATTTTGACTTCTAAATGTTTCCCCTTACATTTGGGGCAAACTTCAAAATCCATCATCATATTTATCACTCCATTTAAGTTTTGAATAGTTAAAAACCAATCAATTTTTGGTTCGAAGCTTATCTGCTAAACAGAAAAGACCGTTAACTTATTCTATGTATATAGTTTGCGTTGTCTTTTAAGGATGTTTCGGTTTCTCCTTGGCATTAACCGCTTAATTTAGTTAATTTTGAATAGTTTTTTCTTTGTTTCAGATTGCTTTTTTAAAATTGAGCTTGATTTCTTTTCAGGTTACGTCTAGATTTGTCGTGTTTCAAGCTTGATTTGTCGCATTTTGTCGCAATCTGTCGCAATTTGTCCAAAATGGAAATGATGATTTAACATGCCTTACCAGGAAAATTAACTTTTAATCTCAACTCTGAGTATAGATATTTTTACTTAAAATTTTGTTCAGTTTAATTTGGATTGCTTTTTTGAATTAAAGTTTGAATTAGTTGCAGGTTGCGTCAATTAAAGTGCTTTAAAGGCAATAGGCGTGCTTTAAAGTGCTTTACCGTCAATACAAGTGCTTTAAAGTCCACTAAAGTCTATAAAAGTCGTTTAAAGTCTAAATGACAAAAAATGTTTTCAAAAAAAAATAGAGATGTGGCTTAAAAAAACAGCTTAATTGTTTAACCGATTACCATTCGTTGCATGAATGTGCCAAGTTCTGAACCATATTGAACTTGACCGGTTTGTCCGTTAATTGTCATCATGCCGTAGATGTTGCCGTTTTTGAGCATTTGCATTGCGTAATATCCGTAGAACGGTGTGGTTTGTCCAACAGTCATTCCTGGATAGTTGGTGTTTAGGTATTGCTGTGCTGTTGCTGTGGCTTGTTCCATTGTGACTATCATGATTGTTGCTGGTGTTCCTCTGAGCCAATTCATTGTGCCGTTTCTACCCATCATTCCGCCTGTTGTGCTTGTGGTCAGATAACCCATCATGCCTGTGGTTGTGATTCCATATTTGGTGTTCCAATTCATCATTGCACCCTGTGCAGCCGCAACGCCGCCAGTGGTGGGGTTTATGGTTAATTCGAATGCTCCTGCCCCTGTGTCCTTCTCTATTACTTGTGCGTTGAAGCAATTCGAGTATTGGTCAACTTCTTTTACTGCAAGATTTGGGTTGCCTGACTGAGATACATAGTTTTGAGCTATTGTATTTGCATCGTTAACTGTCATTATTGTTGTCGTTGGTGGCTGAGTTGCTTTTGGCCTGGCGTTGTAACGGTAGGCGCTGGCCCTGTATTGCTTGATAGAGCTGAAGCCGCTGTTTCCCTGGGCATAATTACAAACGCGAAAACAGAAGCACTAATTAACGCTGTAACAATCATAGCGACGGTTAATATTACTAATATTTTATTTAAGGTCATTTTTTTATTTCTCATTATTGTTACCTAAAGGGCTTGGAATCGTTTGATAGTTTGCTGAAATAATAATGAAACAGATTTGAAAAGTCGTGGCTGTCTGCCCTTCAAGTTATGGTATGTCTATTTACGACATGCTTAGTGTGACACGTGTCATAACGCGCTTATAGGCGTTCTCCACCCAAAAAAGGAATCACATGGGAAAAGAATGAAAAAAACCGATTAATTAACGTGCAAAGGATGACGTTGAGGCGGTTGTGTGTGTGGTTATTCAGTCACAGAGTCTTAAAGGCAAGTCTACAAAAACATGAATGTTGTTAACAGTTGGAAAAAAGCATGATGAAATATCAAGTTTTAATCAAAACGATTGCAGGAAAAGGCGGCGAATTCTGGGGAGCGTTCCAAAAGATGCCTACAGAGCCAATGAAAGGAGTAATGATCGAGTCTTCGTGGAGCTTGTACGGATATTGGGATTTCGTCATTTTCTTCAAAGCTGACAGCAATGAAAATAGCCTTCACTTCGTGGGCGAAATCTTACGAGCCATCCCAGGCATCGCCGATACAAGCACTTCACCGATGACCGTTCTTAAAGAACACAAATAGCAATAACTAACTCTTTGTTATTTTTCTATCCTGTTTTTCTTTTGAATTCAGCATTCTCAAATAGGTTTCTATTATCTTCAGAATCGAAACAAAATGCATAAAGATCCTTTAGCAAAGATTCGCTGATAACTTACATCTTACAGAAAATAAAAGCGATCGAAATAAACGCCTGATCTGACTGGATGTCTTTCCTGAAATTTCTGCTCTTATGTTAAAAATTGTTCGAGATACTGGATTATTAACTTGTAAGCCTGTATTTCATTGGGTCCAATTATTTTGTTGTCTTTGTCTCTACTAATTAGGTTAATGCCTTCATGTTCTCGAACTGGCTTATCATCATTAATTCTATAGACACATCGGAAAACCTCTTCACCATCAGCCTGAAAGGTTAGAAGCGGAAATTTTACCCCCGCCAAGTGCAAATCGTATCTTCCGCCTGATCTGGGTTCAATCATGAAATCTGCGGTTTCTTCAAATTTTAGAAGACTTTGAAGCAGTGAGCCCTTATATTGAGGAAATTTAGGTTGCACTTTTAGATTGGCTTTTTTTCTTACTTCGTCGATCTTGCTTGCGATGATGTCTTTGTCCCAAAATTCAACATTTAACCTTTGAGCATCATGCTTTGCTTGGTGAGTAAAATAGGCGGTGACTAAAACAATCGATCTCTTGCACTCGTAGATTCGCTTTGCTTCCTGAGAGATTAGAACAATGGAGTCGGATACATCGTAAGTTTTAGGGTAATTTCGGGCTTGAATAGCAATAGTTTCGTTATCCTTTGTAGCCACTAAGTCAAAACCTGAACGGGTTGGATGCTTTTCAGGATGAACTTCAAAGCCCAGTGCATCCAACAGCCATATGATAAAAAATCCAAATTCCTTTTCCGAAAGACAGTCAAGTGAATAAGCATTTGGTTTAGGTGCAAACTCTTGTTTACTGATTCTTTCTAAAATTGTTCTTGGAGATTTTTTCTCGATTTTGTTTGTTTTTTGTAAACAGGTCTTTTCTATTCTCGCCGCCAATTCCTCTGCCTTATAATCAGGAAGCCCAAGTTTTTCTTGCAAAAATTGCATTATGTCTATGTTTGGGTATTGCTCTTTGATTTCTTGTAAGATGCCGTTAAACTTCAAGCGATGCATGTTAACGCTCCTTGAACTTATCTTGAGGGGCATGATCGGGGCACAACTGCCGCTTGAACTCGCAGGTGGATGAGAGGTTAAGTTTAGAGAAAACTTTTCCGCATACATCGCAAAGTCCATAATGATATATGCAAACGCTTGAATCGTCATAACTGCATTTGAATTCTAGCAATCGGCTATGTCGTTTTCCACACACTGAGCAGACAAAGCCTGAGTCCGCTTCAAAGTATTCATTGAGCTTTTCGTCTAATTTTAGGGCTGCTTTTTTCGAATAAATTTTTGCCGTGTCAATGGATTGTCTAATACAGCTATTGCATACGTAAAGGGAATCTTGGGTTGCATAGCCTTCCGAGAAGGTGTTTCGGCATATGAGGCAAGTAACTTGTGGGGTATGGTTAATGCCTAAGATGATTGAAGAATGAATTGTTGCATTGTTGTCTAGGGTTATTTCAATGCTAACCTTAGACGTGTTGATTGCTAGTAGGTTGATGAATTTTACGGCTATGTTGGTTGTAAGTGATTCTTCTTCTCTTTTCAGAAGCATTTCATATGTTGCTTGCAATTTCTGCGAGTCTAAATCATATTTACTGGTAATTGCCTGTTCAAGGCGTTGCCTTCGAAGTTTCTTTTCAAAGTTTTTTAGTTTAGCTTCTTTTTCTTTAATAAGCGTCAAATCAAAAAGAACCAACTTTTCTTTAAGCAGTGCTTCCAATTCTTTGTCTGCAACTGTTTTTAACTCATCAAAGACTGCTGATTTAATTTTGGACTTTGAATCTTGAATCTCTAAGGTTTCCGTATCCAAAATATTTTTTCTCTCACAATCCTCGCCTGCGATATTTCCCTTTTCGTCTATCAATAATGTAATTAATTCTTCATTTCTTGGTCTCAATTTGTTGCGAAAGGATGCAGAGAAATAGAATTGAAAATATCTGACTGGTTCTTGTTTAATTATTTTTACGGAAGCAATTTTGCCGTTGTTTATTTGGTGGTAACATATTTGGGGTTTTTCGCAGATGCTAACACCTTCCTGATCCGCTGTTATTTTGTGGCAGTCCTGACAAGCAAAGGGAGAGTCTTTAAAGTAATTTTTGAGTATATTTTCAATTTCTCCCTTCAAGGTTACAGTAATTTGACATAGAACACCATCATCTAAGCACTCATCCAGTATTTGCTGGAACATTGGGCTTCCAGGAGTTACTGAAACCGCTTTTCTCTCTCTGGCCACCGAAGGTTCATAAGTGCATTCTGTGGCCTCTGTTTGGTTAGGGTATTTTACTGTGAAAACTTGGTCAGTTTGCTCAATTAAATCGCCCTTCTTGGATTTGACAAATGATTTGATAAATCCATGAATCTTTGAGTCGGAATATTTTGTGCTCAATCAAGAACCCCTTGCGTGAACTTTTCAGCCAACTCTTGATTTTTCCTCGAAACAGTCAAGTCATCAGCAAGTTTTTCCAAGTTTCTCTTAATATCGATGCGAGAATTGGTTCTTAACAAAATATCCATAATTGTTTTCTGAATGTCCTGTGATCCTTCTTTTAATTCGGCTAAAACGGTTTCCATTTTACCAATTGTCATGGTGAATAAATCGATTTTTTGGTAAAGAATGTGCAGAACATAATCGTCTATTGTGTCTTTTATGCTTAAGTTGAAGACGGTGACGTCGCGGTCCTGTTTGTACCTGTGGGCTCTGCCGATCCGCTGCTCAATTTTCATAGGGTTCCAATGCAAATCGTAGTTGAACATGACGCAGCAATTTTGAAGGTTTAGCCCTTCTGCCGCAGAATCAGTGGCGATGAGATATTTGATTTCGCCTTTCTTGAATGCTGAGATGACGTTGTCTCTTTCGTTTTGGCTCATATCGCCAAGGTGGACTTCGGCTTTGCCAAACTCTTGATCCAGCATTTCTTTAAGCTTATGTGCTGTAATTCTTCTTAGGCAAAATATTAGTGCTTGCTCATTTGGGATTTCGCGGAGAACTTGTTTTAGGAGTTCAAGTTTTGAGCTTTTAGCTTGTTTTGCCATTTCAATTAATTTATTTGTGGCTTGGGTTTCTGATGGGAAGCGTTGCTGTCTTTTCTGCAATGATTCGATTGAGGCTTCAGGTGAACTTGAAAAAGATTGTTGAAGAGCAATCGCTTGGAAAACTAGAATAGCCCTGCTTTGGGATGCGCTTATTTTTCTGGTTGGATTCTCAAGCATCAAGGTCTCAATTGTTTTGAAATTATTTTGGTAAATGTCTCGAAGGTAATCGGTGGCTTTATCAATAAATGCCCGTTCGCTTTCATCTGCTTCGAGTGTTCTTGAGTCAACGCATCGCTTCGTAAATGGTATTCCAGTTTGTTCTCTTCGAGTACGGCACATTACCTCTCCAAGAATTTGCCTTAACTGATACGCGCCTTCGGGTTTTATCACACGGCTTTTAGCGTCCTCTGCAAATCGAGAAACAAATAAGCGTTCACTATCAAAAACACCTGGCTGAACTAAATCAACAATGCTATACAAATCAGTCAATTTATTGCAAAGGGGAGTCGCGGAGAGGAGCAAGAAATGATTTTTTCTAAGGTCTGCCAAGCAACCTCTTCCCTTGCTATGGGTATTTCTAAAAGCGTGAGCTTCGTCTACAACAATTAAATCCCAGGTTCGACTTGCAAGCTCCTCATGTTTTCTTGCCATGAGGTTATGTGAGCATATTACTCTATTAGCAGTTCGTAGATCCAATCTGTGGTTGTTGGCTATAGAGAAGTCTTCACCAAATTTCTCTGCCATTTCAGTTTTCCACTGGGACAGCAGGCTTTTTGGAGCTACAATGAGGATTGAGTTTATTTCATCTCTTAAGAGCAACTCTTTCATGATGAGACCAGCCTCGATTGTTTTGCCAAGACCAACTTCGTCAGCAAGAATTGCGGTTCCATTCATTTCATTTATTACTTGAAGGGCAATCTGCATCTGAAAATTGTACGGTAAAATTTTGGCTCGTAGTGCGTCTGCAGAGATTAATTTGTCAATTTGGCATGATCGTTTGATTTCAAATGCTGTCATGTGAAGTTTGAAAGTCTCAAAACTTGAGTATGATTTGGTTTCGATCAACCTTTTTATATTAACGGGATTTGAAAAACTGCAGAAATATTTATGGCTGGCTTTTCCGCTCGGTGTTTCTTCTTCAAATTCAAAACACTGGGTTGGACTTGAATTGCATGCGTCTGATAATGGTCTTTTTCTCAGTTTTCTTCTTGCTGGTTTTGCGGGGGGCAGCTCTATGTTGTGGTTTTCGGTTTTATTTGCGGATGATTCGACGCTTTCAATCTCTGTGAATTTTTCACAAATATTATCGTTAGAATTAGAAGACACTGCATCGGGTTGCGTGCCCTCGCTATTAGTTTTTAGGTTAACAGACAAGAGTATCGCCCTCTACTCGATAGCACACTATAAAAAGATGAATGGTCAGAAACAGCAAATTTCAAGAACGTGAAATGATCAATTTGCCCAAAAGACACCAAATTAAGAAATGCTGCGTATCCCTTTAATGTATGTGAAACACTTCTAAGGTTAAAATGGTGAGTTAATTTGGGACATGAACATGTTATGAAGAAGACACATATCGCGTTTGTCGAATTTGACGACGTTAACTTCTCTAAATTAACCGCTGATGTCAAGTATTTTGGTGAAGGCAACTCTAAGGGTCGGGTTTTGGAGTTTGATTTTGAATATTGTCTCGAATGTGGCTTAAGGCTGCTTAACGGTGAACCCTTACTTACGAGGGATATTTTGGAGGACGAATTCGAAAAATCCGTCAAAGAAGCCAAAAATAACAAGTATGTAAGCTCTAAGGAAATTACTGTGCAGCATTCTGATTTTGAAGTGTTGCAAAGGCTGATTAAGAGTGCATTGGCATTTGGCAAGCTACAACAAGCAAGACTTAGCTAATTGGCTTGAGTTTCGTCGTCGTCATTCTTCAACAGAAGTTTTAGCCTGTTTATGAATTGTGAGACATTTCCTAACAGGCTACCCAATTTGGAAAGTCCTCATTGAAACCGACCCGTTTTGAAAACCTTCATGAATAAATTTCAGCTTGTCATCTTTTCTTTGGAGCCCAATGGTGTAAATCATTGGTAGGTAGTGGTCTTGGGTTGGCACCGCATATAATGCTTCTTTTCCTAACTCAAGATAATTAATGAGTCATTCATGTTTCCTTGAAACCAGGCAGTCTTTTATAAAAACCATAGCAGAATACCTGCCGCGTTAGCGGCAGGATGAATGCGTCCATCTGCGTAATTCTATTAGTTCTACCAAACGATAGGTCTGTTACCGTTAGATAAGGAGGTGATAGACCTGGAGAAAGCAAG
>Ga0182021_10002601_pt1 | contig 21073 bp, 12 predicted proteins | sample 612E3MmetaG_FD_120493 | JGI IMG/M metagenome (GOLD analysis project Ga0182021, IMG submission 120493) | Permafrost microbial communities from Stordalen Mire, Sweden - 612E3M metaG (Illumina Assembly) | ecosystem: Environmental > Terrestrial > Soil > Wetlands > Permafrost | place: Sweden... | reverse complement strand
TTGCCGACGCCGGGTTCGCCGATGAGCACGGGGTTGTTCTTGGTGCGGCGGCTGAGCACCTGCATGACGCGGCGGATCTCGTCTTCGCGGCCGATCACGGGGTCGAGTTTGCCCTGGCGGGCGGATTCGGTGAGATCGTGGGCGTAGCGTTCCAGCGCCTGGTACTTGCTTTCGGGATTCTGATCGGTGATGCGCTGCGTGCCGCGCACGCCGACCAGCGCCTTGAGGATGGCGTCGTGGGTGGCGCCGGCGCGATCGAGGAGCTGGCCCGCCGGCTCGTTACGCTCCTTGGCGATGCACAACAGCAGGTGTTCGGTGGAAACGAACTCATCCTTGAAGCGGATGGCCTCGTCGAAGGCGTGCTCCAGGATCTCATTGAGCGGCGGGGCCAGATACATGCCGGGCTGCATGTTGCCGGTCTTGGGGAGGGTGGGCAGGAGGTGTTTGGCCTCGGCGACGATGGCGTCGGGTTGGACCCCGCATTTCTCGAGCACGGGCCGGACAATGCCCTCGCGCTCTTCGGCGAGCGAGATGAGCAGATGCAGCGGGTACATGACCTGGCTGCCGTTTTTCTCGGCCAGCACCTGGCATTGCTGCAAGGCGTCCTGGGCCTTTTGGGTCAACTTGTCGATGCGGAACATAGGGTCTCCCAATAACTACGGGGCAGGCTCAGCACGGAAGGTGCTGGCCTGCCCCAAATTCTAGTCTATATTCATGCGACGCGCGGAAGCGCGATGCGTTACACGATGGTCTCGATCTTGATCTGGCGCGGTTTGGCGGTCTCCTTCTTGGTGAGGGTGACGGTGAGCACGCCGTTGTTGTAGGCGGCATTGATCTTGTCGGTGTCGAACGCGTTGGGCACGGCGAAACTACGGACGAAATTGCCATAGCTGCGCTCGATGCGGTGGTAGCCCTTGTCGTTGGTCGAGGCGGCGAATTTGCGTTCGCCGGCGATGGTGAGGGTCTGGTTCTCGACGCGCACGTCGATGTCCTTGGCTTCCACGTCGGGGAGATCGGCTTTGACGACGAGTTCGTTCTCGGTTTCGTAGATATCGACGGGTGGGGCCCAAGGGCGGTTGGTCTGGGGCTCGGTGAGGAGGCGGCTGAAGGCGCTTTCGACGGCGCGGAGGCTGGCGAGGGGGTCGTAGTGGCTGAGAGACATGTAATTAGCTCCTAATAGTTGAAGTCTGGAGGCTCTTTATGCCTCACTTGATTACAATAATAAAATATGCGCGTACTATTGTCAAGTATATTTAAGCGATCATGTGTGCGTTTTTACGAAAACCTGGCGGCTTCGCTCGAAGGCGGTACAAGTCATTTATTTTGTTAAGATTGACGGCAAGAGTGGAGGCGAATGGTGTTAGCGGGTGTGGCGAGGAGGACGGCGCCGGTGCGGCGAAGCCTTTGCGGGTATCGAGGACGTCCTTGACGCCGGATGGGATGCCATCGGGGAGGGTGCTGCGCCGGCGGGGGTTTTCCGGCAAGCGAGCATGGGAGTACGGGGACCTCGCGGGTCCTACTATCCTAGGACAGTATGCGGCATTTGGGAACTTTATGCAGCATATGGGTTTAGAATAAGTTTTCGAGATGATTACTGTGCCCGACGGCAACCCCCGGGGTGTCCTGAGCCACTGGTGGCGGGTTTCCCTGCGCGCCAAAGGTGTGGCGGTGCTTGCCGTACCCATGGCCGCCCTTTTCGTGGCTCTGTTCACGATTTCCTGGGTGGAAGGCGATGTCGGCGATGCCGACGCGACGGTAGTGCGCGCGTATCATATGCGCGGCGACCTGGTGGATCTGCGGAGTTCGCTGCTGGACGCCCAGACTGCCGTCTCGGGTTACGCGGCCACCGGCGAGAAGCGTTTTCTCACCATCTACCATGCGTCGTTGCAGGCGATTGGCGAGACGCTGTCGCGAACCGCGGCCCAGATGAGCGGGGACCCGATGGGGATGACGTCGCTCACGGAGATCCAACGCCTGACGACCGAAGAATTGGCGATCCTGGAAGAGCTGCAAAACGTGGGACCGGGGAACCGCGCGCCGGAGCGGCTGAGCGATCGCGATCGAATGGTGATGGGCAATCTGCAGGCTCGGGTGGCGCTGCTCCGCGAATACCAGGAACGGCAGTTCGCCCTGGCCCACTACCAGCGCGATCTGGCGCGGCGGCGCCTGTTCCGCACGGTGGTGGTGTGCGGGATCGTGGGCCCGCTGGGGGCGCTGTTTGTTCACCTCTTGCTGGCGGGCCGCATGGTGAAGCGCCTGCAAGTGGTGGAGGAGAATGCGCGGAGGCTGGCGCACGGATTGCCGCTGGAACCGATGCCGCCGGGGTCGGACGAAATCGCCGCGCTGGGCAATCAACTGGAGAATGCCGCCTTTCTGCTGAGGGCGCGGGAACGCGACCTGCGGGTGAGCGAGCGCCGCTACCGCGAGCTTTTCGACCGGGCGCCCATCCCCTACGAGGAAACCAACGTGGAGGGTGTGGTGACCCGCTTCAACCAGGCGGTCTGCACGCTGTTGCGATGTACTCCGGAGCAAATGAGCGGCCGCCGGACCTGGGATTTCCTGTCGCCGGACCGCCAGGAGGCGGCGCGCGCGGCCACCATGCGCCGCATCCAGAACGGCCTGGAGGCGGACCCCTTCGAGTGTGAATACGTGCTGGACGACGGCACGCACCTGACGGTGGAAATCCGCGAGAGCCTGATCCGCAACGATCAAGGGGAAATCACCGGGTTGATCCGCTCGCTGCTGGATGTTACGGAGCGGAACCTGGCCGTGGTGGCCGCCCGCAAGGTGGAGCAGTACGCGCTGGAGCTGCGCAACAAGAACGAGCAACTGGGACGGGCGCTGGAGACGGCGCGGTCCGCCACCTTGGCCAAGAGCCGTTTTCTGGCCAGCGTCTCGCACGAACTGCGCACGCCGCTGAACGGCATCATCGGATTCAGCGAGTTGCTGTACGATGGCAAACTCGGAGCGATCCCGGAGAACCAGGTAGATGTGCTGGGCGATATCCTGAGCAGTTCGCGGCATCTTCTGCAACTGATCAACGATGTGCTGGACCTTTCCAAGGTGGAGGCGGGCCGGATGGAGTTCCATCCGGAACCCTGCCTCGTCGAGACGCTGGCGCTGGAAGTCCGCGACGTGATCCGTCCGCTGGCCGAGAAGAAAAACTTGCGCCTGGCGTTGGAGGTGGCGCCCAGTCTGACGGCGAATATCGATCCGGGCCGGTTCAAACAGGTGCTGTACAACTATCTCTCCAACGCGGTGAAGTTCACCGGCGAGGGAGGCAGCGTAACGCTGCGCATCGCTCCCGAAGGCGAGAAGATGTTCCGCGTGGAGGTGGAAGACAGCGGAATCGGTATCGAAGCCGACGAGGTGCCGCGGCTGTTTCAGGAGTTTGCGCAACTGCCCAACAGCCGGCAGGCCGAGCAGGGGACGGGGCTGGGGCTGGCGCTGACGCGCCACATGGTGGAGGCCCAGGGGGGAACCGTGGCGGTAGAGAGCGAACCGGGGCGCGGCAGCGTGTTTTCCGCGGTGCTACCTTTGGATAGTAAGGTTAGCGCACCCGCGTAAGACGTGGTGGGTACGCCGCGGTACACTACGCTACACTAAAGTTGACCATGGCTGGAGAGCCGATTCTCATCGTCGACGATACACCCGTAAATCTCAAACTGACTCGAATGCTGTTGGTGAACGAGGGCTACCTTGTACAGACGGCGTCCAGCGCGGAGGAGGCGCTCGAACTGCTGCGCAGTTACCGTCCGCGGCTGATTCTGGCCGACATACAGTTGCCCGGAATGGACGGGTTGGAGATGACGCGCCTGATCAAGCGGGATGCGGCAACGCGGGATATCGCGGTGGTGGCGCTGACCGCTTTCGCCATGAAAGGCGACGAGCAGAAGGCGCTGGACGCGGGCTGCGACGGCTACATCACCAAGCCCATCGACACGCGCACGCTAGGCGAGAGGATCCGCCAGTTGGTGAGCGGGCGCGGCGGGGACTACCCATCGGCGGCCACGCAGTTAGCGCCGGAGCAGGAAGCGATACCGGCCGCCGAAATGCAGGTGCTGCGCCACCGTTTCCTGCAAGAAGGCCAGGAACGGACGCGCCAGATGCTGGTGGATCTGGACGACGACTTCCGCAGCAAGGATGCCGCCCGCACGGTGCATCAATGGGTGGGCACGGCGGGATTGCTCGGCTATCCGGCTCTGGCGCGCCAGACGCGCGACGTGGAAGCGTTGCTGCGGGCGCGGCCGTTGGACTCGGCCCAGGCGCGCGAATCGCTGACCAACCTGCTGCTGGGTTTCAGCACGCCGCCCGAGGGCCAGGATGCTCCGGTCCACGACGCCATCGTGCGGGCACTGCGTGGGAAGTGCGTGGCCATTGTGGGCCTGCCCTCGCACGAGACGCAACTTCTTTGCGTGGCGCTGGAGCGGGTTCGGGCGCGGGCGATGGCTTTCGATCTGACCAGCACTCCCGATGCCGCCGCCCTGGCGCAGTGCGATCTGGTGGTCACGTATATCCGCCCGGACGGCTTGAATTCGGCGTGGCTCGATCCGTCCGGCGAGGCCGCCGGCCGTCCCACGGTTTTCGTCGGCCACCGCGACGACTTACTGGAACTGGACCTGGGGATACAAGCCATGGCGGCCGAATTCCTGATGAGCAGCTGGCAGCCCGATGAGGCGCTGATGCGGCTCAGCCTGGCGGTCATGCATGGCGGTCCGCGCGGGACGCGAGCCACCGCGCCCCGGAAGGGCATCGGCGCGCGCATTCGAGTGCTGGTAGCCGATGACGATCCCACCGTGCTGGCGCTGGTGCGCACGGCGCTGGAGAATTTCGGCATGGAGTGCCAGGTGGCGGCCGACGGCCGGACGGCGCTGGAAACCGCGCGCCGCTGGCGTCCCCAGGCGGCCATACTGGATGTCAACATGCCTGGGATGGATGGCTATGAGGTGCTCGCGGCGCTGCGCGCGGAGAACCTCCCGGTGCGCATCATGCTGCTGACCGCGCGCCAGCGGGAAAGCGACATCATCCGCGGTTTTACTCTGGGAGCCGACGATTACGTCGTCAAGCCATTCAGCCCCATGGAGCTGGTGGCGCGGCTCAAGCGGCTGATCCAGAGATGACTTTGCCAGCGGCGCCGGTGGTGGCGAAAGCCCTGCTCTACGCGGCGGCTGCCCTGGTAGGCGTCCACCTGGTGTTTCTGTTGTTGCTGTTATTGGTGGCGATGCTGCGTGCCGGGACGATGCGCCGGCGGAGGGCTGCCGCCGCCGCGATCCGTCCGGCGCTGCACGCGGCACTGGTGGAATTCCTGGCCGGCGGCCAGGACGATTCGATATTTCGCCAGCACATCCGGACCCACCGCACCGATATCGTGGAATCCATCCTGCTGTTTCAGGGCACGGTGGGAGGCAGCGCCCGCGACCGGCTGTGCGCCCTGGCGCTGGACCTCGGGCTGGTTCAGCAGTGGTGCGAGGAGGGCCGGTCGCGCGACGTGATCCGCCGCCGGGGCGCCTTGTCCAACCTCGCCTTCGCGAGCGCATACGAGCCCTGCCGGCGGGTGGCGGGCGATCTGCTGCTGGACGCCCTGAAGGACGACGATGAGGAAGTGCGGCTATCGGCCTGCCGGGGGGTGTTGCTGTCCGAAAGCTCGGAGCAGATCAAGCGCCTTTTCGAGCTGGCCATCCAGCCCAACCTGCTGACCCGGATCGTGCTGACCGAAGACTTGCGCCGCCACGCCCTGGCGCTGGCCGCGGGGCCGGTGCGGGTGGCGCTGCGCTCCGGCGAGGCGCGGCGCGCGCGCGCCACGCTGGATATCCTGGTGGCCTGGGAACGCGCCATCCCGATCGACGACCTGCGCGAATTCCTGGAGCATCGGGATCGCGACATCCGCGTGCTCGCCTTCCGCCTGGCATCCTTCGTTACGCTGAACTTCGAGAGCCGCCTGGCACTGGTGCGATCGCTGACCGACACGGATGCCGGGATACGCGGGCTGGCCATCGTGGCGGTGGGCCGGCAGAAGATGACCGAGGCCATACCGGAACTGGCGCGGTGTCTGCGGTGCGAGGGTCTGCAGCAGGCGCGCCAGGCGGCCGCCGCGCTGGGGGACATGCCGCCGCAGGGCTGGCGCACGCTGGAAGAACTCAGCACAAATTCCAATCCGGTCACCGCCCTGGCGGCGGGCGAAGCGTTGGCGCGCGCCAGGATGGAGGCGTAGTGGAAGAGCTGCCTTTAGCGCTTACCCTGGTGGTGGTGGTGCTGGCGATCGTGCTGGCTGTTTTTGTGAGGGCCGGTTTCGACGCTCTGCTCAAGGGGTACTTCGAACTGCGCCGCAGCTTGCGGTCGACCTCCTACGATTTCGGCAGCGTGCTGCTGAAGAGCCCTATCGTACCCGGCGTTTCGGTGGTTTTTGCGGCGCCCGATGCGTCGGTGGAATCGCGCGCGCGGGTGCGCCGGTTACTGGACCTGCACTTCGGCAAACACGAAGTCGTGCTGGTGCTGAACGGTCCCGCCCAGGAGGAGCGCATCGTCTGGGTGAGGGAGTTCCATCTCTACCGCCAGGAACGCGTGGTGGCGGAAGACCTGCCCACGTTGGCCATCCGGGGGTGCTACCTGTCGAGCGACCCGATCCATCTGCTGGTGGTGGACAAGGAGGCGGGGGAAGTGGCGGACGCGCTCAACGCCGGGGTCAACGCGGCGCAATATCCGGTGATTGGGCTGGTGGATGGCGAGGCCGAGTTCATCCCGGAGTTTCTGTTGCGCCTGATCCGGCCCATGCTGGGAGATTGGGATCGCACGGTGGCGGTGTGCGGGGTAGCGCCGGCGAAAGCGGCGCCGGGGCTGGCGGGATCGATCGGCGCCATCGAATCGCTGCGCCTGTGGCTGGTGCGCTGTGCGGCCTTCAGCGCGTGGAACCAGTTGCTGCCGGTTCCCGGCGCCTGCATGCTGGTGAAACGCGAAGCGGTCTGTTCGGTGGGCGGGTTCCGCGCCGGAATTACGGAGCTGTTTCTGGATCTGCACGCCGCCAACCGCGCCCGTGGGTCGCAATGGCGCATCGCCTTCGTGGCATCGCCGGTCAGTTTTCGTCCCGCCGCGGCCACGTGGGCGGACCTGCACCGCCAGGTGAGGCGCGATCAGCGGCAACTGGCGCCGGGGCTGCGGCAGCTCGGCCCCGGCGAAGGCCGCACATTCTTCGGCTTGTCCTGCGCCCGCGGACTGCGTCCGCTGCTGGAGACCGTAGCCTATGTTCTGGCTGCGGCCGGTTGGATCACGGGAATGGTCCACCCGGCACTGGCGGCGCTGGTACTGGTGACCACCATCGGCGCGGGAATCGTGACCTCGGTGGCGGCCGTGGTGCTGCGGGAGCTGGCCGAACCGAGCGGCACGTCGCCGGCTTCTCTGGTGGCGCTGTGCGTGGCCGCAATTCCGGAGAATCTAGGGTACCGGCAGGTTCGCAATCTCTGGCTGATCGCGGGATTTTTCGGTTCGCCCAAAGTGCCAAAACGAAAGAGCGGGAGCGCGGTCACGAAGCTGTAGCTGGCGGCGGCACTGAACCGATTCCGTAACGGATCGATATGCCGAGGGCTTATGAAGAGTGAATACGACTTCACTAAGGCAAAGCGAGGAGCGGCGATCGCCACTCCTCCGGGAAAACACGCGTGACCATCCGCCTCGACAATGGCGTCTTGGACTGGTTCCGCAAGCAGGTAGACGACGCTGGCGGCGGCAACTATCAGGCGTTGATCAACGATGCGCTCCTTGAGCACGTCGCCCGTCGACGTGAACCGCTGGAGTCAACAATCCGCCGAGTCATCCGGGAGGAACTGCGTCGAACCGGTTAGCCGGATTGGCACTCTACGATAACGCCGTGTTGGACACCGGGGGCATCAGACTAGCACTGTGACCGCATGGAACTGTCTTCTTGTGGGGCAGCTTGGCAAGCTGCGTGCCGATTGCCAATCGCCGCGCAGGATGCCCATCCTGCCCCACAGAAATCGAACCTTTTTTCACGGTCACAGTACTAGCCGGCATTTCTCACACTCCGCCGCCAATGTGGCGGAGACACTCGTGTCTGCTGTGTCGAGACGGGAAAGTGGCCTGTCCGCGGGTCCGGCGATGGAGGATTGCAGATCCCTCCGGTGAACGCCGGCAACGGAATAGACGGTGCGCTGTCGCCCAGGATTGGCCGATTCCCGGCGTGAGGAAAGCCGGAAGCAGCAATCCGTTCCGACTACAGACCGGTCTGCTCTACGAACAACAACGTGGTTTTCGTCCCGCCGAGGCGAATTTCCTGGATCGACACTTTGTCGCCGGTTCCGGTGTAGCGGACTGCCGTACTGTCGAACTTCGTCTCCCCGTTCTGTATCTTGACGGGAACTTCCACCGACTCCTTGCCGCTGACGATGGTGAGTTTCGAATCCGCCACGTTGAGCCGATACTCGCCGGCCTTCAACTGCTTGCCTTCGATCCTGGAAGGCTGGGACAGGGTAACGCGATAGGTTGCGGCGCTGGCTGCGGCGAGCCCCAGGATGGCGAATGCCAGTACAAATCTATTCATCATGAAAGGATCTCCTGAACCGGTAGGTTCTTGTCTGTTATGGGGCTGGTTGCCCCACAGAAAGATTTTAGCACCACTTCATAGTGGTTGCCAATGCGGAGTGGGCTTGCCTGTACACTGATAGTTCATGGAGTTCCGCCATTCCATCTGCAATGAAGCCTTTGACAGGTGGCCTTTCGCCGACGCCTGCAAGGCGATCCGCCGGGCTGGATATAGCGGAATCGAGATTGCGCCGTTCACGCTGGCCGGGAGGCCGGGTGAGATCGCGGCGGCCCAACGCGCCGAATACCGCGACATCATCGAAAGCGAAGGCTTGCAGTTCGCCGGATTGCACTGGCTGATGGTGAGCCCCAAAGGCCTGCACGTCACCGGCCCCGATGCCGGTCTGCGGCGCCGGAGTTGGGACCACATCCGCGCGCTGATCGATCTGTGCGCCGATCTGGGACCGGACGGCGTGATGGTGTTCGGCTCGCCGCAGCAACGATCCACCACCGGCGGGGTGACCCGCCAGCAGGCGACGCGCCATTTCGTCGATGGCCTGGCCGGGGTGGCGGCGCAGGCGGAGAGCCGCGGCGTGAAGGTGCTGGTGGAGGCCCTGCCCATAGCGCAATCGGACGTGGTGCAGAGCCTGGGTGAAGCCGTCGCCATCGTGGGCGAAATCGGCAGCTCCGCCATCGGCACCATGTTCGACGTGCACAACGCCATCGACGAAGAGGAATCGCACGCCGCGCTGGTGGACCGCTACTTCGCGTTTCTCCGCCACATGCACGTCAACGAGCTGGACGGCCGGCACCCGGGCGCGGGCAGCTACGATTTCAAGCCGGTTCTCGAAGTGCTGAAGCGCCGCGGGTACGCGGGCTGGGTATCGCTCGAAGCCTTCGATTTCACGCCGGGCGCGGAACGCCTGGCCGAGGAAAGCCTGCGGCATCTCGAAAATCAGATCAACCAACTTCCCATATGAGCCACTACGTTGTCACCGGAGGGGCGGGCTTCATCGGCTCCGCCATCGTACGAAAACTGCTGGAGGAAGGCGCGCGCCGCGTGTTGGCGATCGATAATCTGCTCACCGGGCTGGAGTGCAACCTGGAGGAGGTTCGTTCGCGCATCGAATTCGAGCGCGCCGACATCCGCAATTACGAGGAGATCGCGCCGCTCATCCGGGGCGCCAGCGCGGTCTTCCACGAAGCCGCGATTCCTTCCGTGCCGCGCTCCATCGACGACCCCGTGCCTTCGCACGACGTCAATGTCAATGGCACCTTCAATGTGCTGCGCGCCGCCAAGGAGGGGCAAGCCGGACGTGTGGTCTACGCCGCGTCCAGTTCGGCCTATGGCGATACCCTGGTGCTCCCCAAGGTGGAAAGCATGACGCCGCGGCCCAATTCGCCCTACGCGCTACAGAAACTCGTGGGCGAATATTACAGCAGCATCTTTTCCGAGGTGTACGGTCTGGAGACGGTGTCGCTGCGCTACTTCAACGTGTACGGTCCGCGGCAGGACCCGTCGAGCGCCTATTCGGGGGTGCTGTCGCTGTTCATGAAGGCGGTGCTCGACCGCGAGGCGCCCACTATCTTCGGCGATGGCGAGCACTCGCGCGACTTCACCTTCGTGGAGGACGTGGCGGAGCTCAATCTCAAGGCGGCGCGCGCCCAGGGCGTGTCGGGCAACGTGTACAACGGCGGCAACGGGGGGAGGATCACGCTCAACCAGGCTTGGGCGCTGCTGCAGAAGCTGGAGGGCGTCGATATTCCGGCGCTCCATGGACCGCCGCGGGCGGGCGATGTGCGCGATTCGCAGGCCGACACCACGCTTGCTGTGCGCGATCTGGGCCACGACCCGCGCTATTCGTTCGAGGAAGGCATGAAGATCACGCTGGAGTGGTACCGGGGCTACCGATGACGGCAGCGGCACAGCGGGTGGAATTCGGCCTCGGCCTGATCGGCATCGGCAAGCCCTGGGGCTTTGCCCATCCCGAGGTGCCGGATGAACGCCAGGCGCGCACGCTGCTGGAGCGGGCCTTCGCGCTGGGCGTGCGCTATTTCGATACGGCGCCCTCCTACGGCATCAGTGAGGAACGGCTGGGGCGCTTCCTGGGCACGCTGACCGCCGGGGAGCGGAGCGCGCTGCGGATCGCAACCAAGTTTGGCGAGCATTGGGACGCGGCCAAAGCGGAGCCGTTCGTGGACCATTCGTTCGACGCGCTCCAGCGCAGCCTGGACGGCAGCGCCGGGCGGCTGGGCCGCATCGACTTTCTGCAACTGCACAAGACCACGCCCGACGTGCTCCGCTCGCGGGATCTGGCGCGCGCCTGGGAGTACGCCGCGGGGCTTGGAATCACGGCCATCGGGGCCAGCGTCAGCGATGTGGAATCGGCCGGGCTCGCCATTGACAACGCGGCGTACGGCATCCTGCAATTCCCCTACAACGCGGCGCAACAGACCTTTGCGGACGTGTTGGACCGGGCCGCCGCGCGCGGCATGAAGGTCGCCATCAACCGGCCGTTCGGCATGGGGCGGATGCTGTACGAGAACCGCGAACTGAGCAAGGCGGGCGCCTTCGGCTTCATCCTGGAAAAGCGATTCGAAGGCGCGATCCTGAGCGGCACCAAGTCGCCCGAGCACCTGGAAGAAAATTGGCGCGCCTTCGGGGAAGCGTTGGGGCGGCGCGGCGGGCGCTGATCCACAGGCGGGCGCCGCCGTCCCGGAACCGGACAATCGCATCCCAAATGCGTGCAGGGTGTTGCCTGAGAAATGAGAAGAGATGCGCCCGCAGGCGGGCATTGACAGGCTGAAGCCTGCCCCACCCCGGAATGGCTGGTGGCGTGCATGGCTAGTGCGCATGTTCCAGGACCTTCGACAGGCGTTGCGTGTTTTGCGAGGTAACCCCGGCGTCACGGCGGCGGCGCTAGCGGCGCTGGCTCTCGGAATCGGCGCCAATACGGCCATTTTCAGCCTGATGGACGCGGTAGTGCTCCGTCCCTTGCCCTATCCCCACCCGGACCGTCTGATGTCCGTGGCTGCCACTGAAAAAGGGGGCGCCATGAATAATACCGCGTGGCCCATGTTCTGCGACTGGCAGGAACAGACCCGCGTCTTCGAGCGCCTGGCCGCCTACACGGGTGGTTCGGCGAATCTCACCGGCGGCGAACCGTTGCGGGTGAATGCCGCCCATGTCTCGCCGGAGATGTTTTCCGTCCTCGGCTCGTCACCCTTGGCCGGCGCCCTCGATGCCACGGCGCAAACCGCCGTGCTTAGTTACGGGTTCTGGATGCGGCGTTTCGGCGGCGACCGGCAAGCCCTGGGCCGCACTCTGATCCTGGATGGCCAGCCCTACTCGCTGGCGGGCGTCCTTCCGGACAGCTTCCGGTTCCCGAAATGGGCCATGATGGAAGAGCCGGATATCTATCTCCCGCTGGCGCCTAATCCGAATCGCCGTACCCATTATCTGCGTGTGATCGGCCGGCTCAAGCCGGGCGTGACGGTGGCGCAGGCGAAGGCGGATATGGACATGATCTCCGCCGCCATCGAGCGGGCCTACCCCAGCCTGAATCGCGGCGAAGGGGCAGCGGTCATACCGCTTTACGAAGATATGGTCTACGGGACGCGTCAGACCCTGGCGGCTTTCGGCGCGGCCGTGGTTTTCGTGCTGCTCATCGCCTGCGCCAACGTTGCGAATCTGCTGCTCAGCCAGGCCGTGCGGCGCCAGCGGGAAATCGCCATCCGCTCGGCGCTGGGCGCAACGCGAGCCCGTCTGGTGAGGCAATTCCTGGTGGAGAGCCTGGTGCTTTCCATCTGTGGCGGAGCACTCGGCGTCTTCCTGGCGGTCTGGGGACTGCCGCTATTGGCAAGGGCGGTGCCGGCGCACACGGCTTTCAGCACGCGCCTCACCATGGGGGGCCTCGGGGTGAACTGGGTGGTCCTCGGCTTCGCGGCAGGGCTGTCCATTGCCGCGGCCATGGTGTCCGGCCTGCTCCCGGCATGGCGGGCATCGCGCGCGGAGGGGGGCACGCGCTATCTCGGCAGCCGGGGCGGGCAGGGGGCGCGGGTCCGGGGCGTCCTCATTATGGCTGAGGTGGCGCTCTCGCTGGTGCTGCTGGCGGGCGCGGGGTTGCTCATGAAGAGCTTCTTCCGGCTGGTCTCCGTCGATCCGGGATTCAACACGCAAGGGCTCCTCACCATCGATCTGGAACTGCCCGAAAACAAGTATCCGGAGGTGGCGCAGAGGGCGGAGTTGGTGCGTAGTGTGCTGGCCCGGCTGGAAAGCGTGCCGGGAGTGCGCGCGGCCGCCGCCGTCAACGCCATGCCCCTAAGCAAGGGCGGTGCGTGGAATTCGTTCAACCTGCCGGGCTCCTCCGACGAGATAGGCCAAGCCGGATTCCGGGCCGTGACTCCCGGCTATTTCGAAGCCATGGGGATTCCGCTGATTCGCGGGCGCCTGCCGGCACGCGGCGATCGCGGTGTGGGCGTGGTGAACCAGGCCATGGCGCAGCGCTATTGGCCCAACGAGGATCCGCTTGGCAAGGTGATTGAGACTCCCCGGATGGTGCACATACCGACCCCGAAAGGACGGGACACGCGATTCATCCCGGAGCAATTCCGGATTGTCGGCATTGTAGGCGATGTACGGCACCTGACCCTGGAAGCCGCCCCACGGCCCGAGATGTTCCTGCTGTACTCGCAAATGGCCACCAGCGGTTTCACCATCCTGCTGCGCAGTTCGGTGGATCCGGCGACGCTGGGGCGTGCCGCCCGGGAAGCGATCTGGGCGGTGGACCGCGATCAGCCATTGGCCGCTGTGCGCACCATGGATCAACTGATCGGCCAGGATGTGGCCAACCGCCGTTTCGTCCTGTTGCTCATGATGGTGTTCGCGGCAGTCGCGGTATCGCTGGCGGCGGCGGGCATCTTCGCCGTGATTTCGCATTCGGTGGGGCAGCGCACGCGGGAAATCGGCATCCGCATGGCGCTGGGCGCGGATGCGGCGTCGGTGGTCCGCACAATGGTATGGCAAACGCTGATGTGGGCCGGAGCGGGGCTCATGCTGGGTGCGGCCGGCGCGCTGGGGGCGGGGCAGTTGCTGGGCAGCTATCTATTTGCGGTCCAGCCGAGCGATCCGGCAGCCTTGGCCACGGCCGTGGTTGGGCTGGCGGTGCTTGCCGTGTTGGCGGCGTTGATTCCGGCGAGAGGCGCGGCGCGTGTGGACCCCGCGATTACGCTCCGGTACGATTAGGGCGGCCGGCGCGGCATACCACCGCGCGCATGAGAGCTGCGATCGAACACCGGCGCACGGTCTGTCCCAGTGGCGCGCGGTCCATCCCGCTTAGAAGCTGGCCGCCACGATACGATGGGCGTGCCCCGGAACGGGAGGCTCGTATTTTCGCGCCACGTGCAGGCTGTTGAGCCGGTCTTGCAGATGGGCGCGCGCGCCCAAGGCCACCATTCGCGACCATTCCACCATCTCGCGCACTTCCTTTAGCCTGGCTTCCGTGAGGCATCCGTTGCTCAAGTCCGCGGCTAACCCAGCCGCGCACTCTTTCCATAGAACCTGGGCCCTGCCGAATTCTCCGGAGTTCACGGCCTGGCGAATGGGTTCAAGTGCCCGTAGTGACATGGCGTTATTTGTACATCTGGTCGGCGGTCTGCTGTGCCTGGAACAGGCCGCTCAGGTAGTTGTACTGCTGCTCCATGGAGGCGACCAGGGCGTCGGCCGCGGCCATTTGGTTTTGCATCTGGAGTTGCATGGCATCCACCGTGGCTTGTTTGGCCGCAATGGTGGTGCCGAGCTTAGTGGCCTGGGCCTTGGTGTCCGCTTCCACGGTCTTGAGCAGCCCGGTGGTCGGATCTTCCAGACTGGTCAGGGCATCGGTGGCGTTCTTCAAAAAGCCCCCGCCGGTGGCGGAGCCGAGAAACGCGGTCACGCCGGTGGAGCTGGTGAGATCGGCGGACATCAGGGTCAAAGCGTTGTAGGTGATCTGGCCGTTGGTGCCCAGGTCCAGCCCCAGGGCCGCCAGGCCGCCGATCTGGCCGCTGTTCGACGAATAGGTGGAGATACCGCTGAGAATGCCGGCCAGTTGGTTGACAATGGAGTTTCCCTGGAGCGCCCCGCTCAATTGGCCCCGTTGGGTGCCGACTTCGGTCACGGCGGCGTTATAGGCATCGGCGAAACCGGAGAGCGCGGTACTGAGGGCGGAGGTGGATCGCGTCACCGTAATGCCCACCGGGGTGCTGCCCGCCGGGGTGCCGCCGGAGGTTCCCACCAGGGTTGCGGTGATTCCCGTGGAGACCACGATGTTCCGGGTAGTGCTGGTGTTCGTCACCCCCGAGTTGTTGATCTGATAGGAGGCCAGGGAGCCCACGGTCTGTTCGGCCTGGTAATTGGTCGCAGTGGTCTTCTGTATGTCGTAGGTGCTGCCGGACGGGCCCTGCAGCGCGATGCGCAGGTCCGGGCTGCCGCCTGTCTCAAGATCCACCACCGAGGCGTGAACCTGGCTGCCGTACAGGGAATTGATGGCGGACACCACATCGGCGGCGCTGTTTGAGGCCGGGGTGAAGCCGTATTTGGCGGTGCCGATCACCAGGTTATACGTGCTGAGGCTGCCGGCGGCATCGGGCGCGGCATTCCAGGCGGCGGCGGAAAGGCTGAGGGCCGGGATCTGCTGCGTCTGCAGGGACGCCCCACCGGTTCTCTGTATGTCCAGTATCTTGGAGCCATTGATGGCGCCGGCGGTGGTGCTTTCTAGCGAGATGCGGTTATCGGGGCTGGCGCCGGTTCCGACATTAACCACCGAGGCGCGCACCTGCCCGCCATCGATGGCATTGATGGCGGACGCCACATCGGCGGCGCTGTTAGAGGCCGGCGAGATGTTGTATTGGTTGCCGCCCACGGTGAGATTGTATGTCGCCGTGGCGCCCGTGGCGTCCCAGGAAGCCGTGGTCTGGCTGACGGCGTAACCGGTGGGCGCCTGCGTCTGGAGGCTGGCGGGCGCCGGGGTGGTGGGAACGTTGAGCAGGGCGAGGGTAGTCTGGCCCAACGCCACGCTTTGGAGCGAGATGCGCGTGTCGGTGGGCGATACGTTTACCGTGGTGGCCTGGACCAGGTCGCCGTGTTGCGAATTGATGGCGTCCACTACCGATTGAGCGCTGTTATCGGCCCCGGTGACGCTGAAGGTCTGGCTGCCCACCACCAGCGTAAATGTGCTCGGCTTCTTGGCCACCTCCGGGACGTTCCAGTTGGCGGTGGACATGCTGGATTCGTAGGCGCCAATGCTACTCACGTTCATCGTGTAGTAGCCTTCCTGGGCGCCATCGCCCACGCTGACGTTCACCACGTTGGGGCTGGAAACATCGGTCTGGTACGACGACCCGCCAAGCGCCGTATCGACCGCCGCCACGGCCGTCTGCAAGGCGGTGAACTTGGTGTCGATCTTGGTCAACTCGGTGGATTGATTCGTCAGCGCGGTCTGGTTGGCGGTCAACTGCGTGATGGGCAGTTGGGCAATCGCCACGGCGCGGGCGATCACGTTGGCAAAATCGGCGGAATAGGCGCTGGTGCCCGTGAAAGCCGCGGGGGTGGTGCTAGCAGTTCCCATAAAAATACCTCAGGGCCGGCATAGGACATATCGTCCTATCCGGCCCGAAGCTTTAGTAGTTCCGAAAAAATGGTGCGCTCCCTGACGGTCGCGGCTCCGATCAGAGCCGCGACCGTCAGGGAGCGATAGTTAGTTACGATTAGCCCCTCAGCAGGCTGAGAACCGCCTGAGGCGCGGAGTTGGCCTGGGCCATGGCAGCTATCGAAGCCTGCGACAGAACCTGGGCCTTGGACAGATTGGCCGCTTGCTGCGCCACGTTGGCGTCGCGGATTTGCGATTCGGCGGCGGAGAAGTTGGTGATCTGGGATGAGGCCAGGCTCACCGCGTATCCCAACTCGTTCTCGCCCTTGCCGACGGCCGCTTGCGCGGCACCGAGCTTGGCGACCGCCGCCGCGATGGCGGTGACGGCTGCCTCGGCGCCGGCTTGCGTGTCCACCGACATGTTGGCGCCGCTGCCGTACGAGGCCGACGCCTTTTGCGTGGCTTGCGGCGTAACCATGCCGGAATTGAGGCCGTCGCCGGTAGCGGTGGCAGCCACTCCCACGGTGAACTTGCTCAGCGAGCTGACGAAGTTGATCTGCTCGGCGCCGCCGACGACCTGTTTCACCGCCACGATCGACTGTAGCGCGGGGTTGGAGGTGGTCCGCTGGAGTTGCTGGTTGATGTAGGCCACCGCGGCGTCGATGCTGGCGCCGGCGCGATTGGAGTTGGCGGCCGTGTTGTTCTGCAGCGTGATGGTCTCCGTCTCCAGCACTCCCTTGGCGTCCGTGGCGGAGAAGGTCAGGGCTTGTTTGTCGCTGCCGAAAGCCAGGGCAGAGAACGTGAACGCACCCGAATTGGAGATGCCGTAAGCATTCAGCGTGCTCATCGACGTGCCGGTGGACTGGGCGCCGGTGAAGGCAACACCTGTGTTGCCGAATCCGGCATCCGCTCCGCCGGTGTTGGTGGCGCTGGTGCCCGACAGGGCATTCAGACGGAACTGCGTGCCGTTGGCGGAAGCGATGGTGATCTGATTGCCGGTCAGGCTGGCCTTCAGGCTGGCGTTGACCAGGTTCGCGTTGGTGGAGAACTGCGCGTTGAGGTTATCCACGATGTCCTGCGTCGAGCTGCTCTTGCCCGCGTAAGGAGTGGCGCCGGTGGTGAGCCCCAGCAGGGCGCCCGCGCCGACGGTGCCGGCAGTGTTGATCAGGAACGTCTGTCCCGAGCCCTTGCCGGCGCTGGCGATTTGAAGCTCGGTGCCGGAGCCGATTACGGACACCACGGCGTTGGCGCCGAGTTGGGTCTGGATCTGGTTGGCGATGTCCGCCAGCGAGGCGGTGGCGTTGGCGCCGAACTGGGCGGCGGTGTTGACAATGCCGATCGAGGTGCCGGCCACGCCGCCGATGGCGATGCTGGAACCGGTGCCGCTGGTGTTGGAAGCGACCGTCAGTTTGTTGCCGTTATTGGCATCGAAGAACGCGTTCGCGCCAATTAGCCCAAGTTGCTTGTTCAGGCTAGCCAGTAACTGGACGTCGGTGGTGACACTGGCGGCGTCGGCGCCGGCGTTGGTCGCCACAGTGAGGCCCAGCTTGGTGTTGCTTTTGGCGGTGATATCCAACTCGGAAGTGACGCCAAGAGTGTTGGACACGATCGACAATCTGCCGCCGTTGTTGGCGTCGAAGAACGCCTGCGCGCCCAGCGCACCGAGTTGAGGGTTGATGCTGGCCAGGAATAGCGCCTGGGTGGTGACGTTGGTGGTGACGGCAGCGCCGCCCGCGGCGCCGGCAATCAGACCCAGTTTGGCGATGTTCGAGCCACCGGAGACGGCGAGGCTGGTGCCGGCGCCGACGGTGTTGGAAGCGATCGTCAAATAGTTGTGGTTGCTGCCGTCGAAGAACGCCTGGGAGCCCGACCCGGCCAGTTTCTGGTTCAGGACGCTCAGCAATTCGGAATCGCTACCGATGGAAGCGGCGGCATGGGAGGCGACGCCGTCCTGGGCCGTGAAAGTAGCAAAGCCCAGAGTGCCGGCGAGGCCGCCGGCCGCGATGGTGATCCGGGAGCTGGAGCCGCCGGTCTCGAGGGTATTGGACTCGATGTTCAGGTGATCGGTGGCGACATCGAAGTACGCGTGCGCGCCCATCGCCCCAAGGGTGGCGTTCAGCCTGTCCAGTAGAGTTACCTCGCTATTGACGATGCTGGAGCTGGCGGCCGCGGCGCCCGTGCCCGTTCCACCCGCAATGCCCGCGCCCAGTGCGATTGAGTCCGCGCTGGAGCTTACGGTGAGGGTCGAACCGGCGCCAGCGGTGTTGGAAGCGATCCTCAGCAGTCCGCTGCCATCGAAGTACGCGTTCGCGCCAGCCACACCCAATTTGGTGTTCAAATCCAGCAGGAAGTCGGCTTGGACGCCAGCGTTAGCAACAAAGGTGGTTAACGTGATGGCTGTGGGGCCGGGGACCTGATTGGTCGTGACGTTAAAGGCCACGCTGTTCAAGCCACGGGAATTAATTGTGGCCCAGTTGTCGCCGACAACCGAGCTGGCCGTCGCGGCTGTGGCTATGGTACTGAGGCTGATCGGGGTGGCGCCACTGCCGTTGACGGTGACCGTGAGATTGCCGCTGAGACCGCCGCCCCAAGCGATGCCGGCGCCGGTTACGGTGGTCGCGGACGCTTGACCGGAAGTTGCGGCGATGGTCGCCGGGGCGAGGGTGAAGACGGCCGGCGAGCCGGTGTTGGACGTGACCGTGAATCCCACGTTGTCCATGTTGTTGGCGGCATAGGTGATGGCGCCGGCGGCGCTCCCCACCCATGTTGCGGCAGTGGCGGCGACGGTGGTCGGAGAGATGGTGACCGTGGTCGGGCCAGCGACAGAGTCGGTCGTGACAGCGAAGGTGGTACCGTTCAGGTTGGCGCCCATGCCCCCGGCGATGGTGGCCCAGGTGCTTCCCAGTGCGGTGGCGGCAGTGGCCGGGTTATTGGCCGGAGCGAGGTTGATGGCGTGCGCCCCACCGGCCCCGTTGACAGTGACCGTGAAGGCGGTCGTGTCCAGGTTGTTGGTGCCGTAGACGATGGCGTTGGTGCCCCCCGTGGCGGTCTTAGTGGACACTACGGCGCCGGAGGTGGCGGCCTGGGTAGCGGTCAGGCTGACCAGGTTGGTGGCAAACGGACTGGCCGCGGCGCCGGAGTCGATGCTGATGGCGTCGCCGCCCACGCCGCCGGTGAAGGCGATCGGGGTGGTAACCACATTCCGCGCGGTGCCGGTGGCCGTCGCCGCGGTGGCATGCGCGCCCGCCGTCAGGTCGATGGGTGCGAGCCCCACGGAAGCCGCGCCGTTGAGCGAGATCTCCATGTCCGCCGAAGTGAGGTCGGTGCCTTTGGTCGCGGCGATCGCGGCCGTGAGGCCCAACGCGACCATGCCGGTCCCGCCGGTGATCTGGATGCTGGAAGTGCTGCCGGTGGCGGCGGATGCGATGGTCAGCAAGCCGGTGTTGCCGTCGAAGGCCGCCGTGGCGCCCACCGCGGCCAGTTGGGTCTGCAGGTCGCCCAGAATTCCGGCGCCGGTGGTATTGCCAGAACCGGCCAGGGCGATCGACTGGGCGGCGCCATCGACGTTGAGCGTAAGCGTCTTGTTGTTGAAGTTGGCGGGAACCCCCGATGCGGTATCAAGGGTGGCCGCGTCCATCGTGGTGGAGGCCTGCGCGCCGGAAGTGGCGGCGTGGGCCAGGACGCCGGCCTGGCTGTAGGCAGTTCCTTGAATGGTCTTGTAATCGGCATTGCCGGGGGCATCGGTGACGAAGGTGCCGAGCCCCAACAGGCCGGAGGTATCGCCGGACATCTGCACGTTAAAGGACTGGCCGCTGGCGCTAGTGAACACCAGCGCCGCGCCGGCCGCGCCGGTCATGCTCAGCCCGGCGGCTTGCAGCGCCGCGTTGGAGGAGAACTGGGTCTCCAGATCCGTGATGGCGCCGGCGGTGTGGACCGTGATGCCGGTATCGGCGAGCGTCAGGGTCACCGGGCTGGCCAAGCCGCCCCCGTTGACCACGAGTTTCACCGTCTGGCCAGGGGTGAAGGTGGCATTAGTGGCGTCGGTAAGCGCGCCGGTCACCGTGGTGGCGGTGGTGGCGGCTACGGCCGTACCCTGCGCAACCTTGCTCACCGTGGGATCCACGATGGACACATTGCCCAACAGGGCATTGCCCATCTGGTCGCCGGCCTGCACCTGGAACGCGGCGGTGCTGGAACTGAACGCCAACTGCTGGCCGCCGCCGGAATCGGTGTGAACGCTGGCGACGATGTTGGCGTTCTTGAACTGGGTGGCCGCCGAGGTGGTGCCGTTGCCGGCGGCGCCGATGGCGCTGTTGACGGCTGCAACCAACGTGGCGACATCGGTGACACCCGCCAGGTTCATCGAAATCGCTACTTTACCGGCATCGGAGAAACCGGCACCGGAGAACTGCATTGAGGCGTACCCCGCAGTGGCTTCCTGGTTGGCGTAGGGGCCGCCGCCGGTGTTGCCGACAATGGCCTGGACCGAGGTCGGCGAAGTGGTGCCGATATCGACGCCGCCGGTGGTGCCGGACAGGTCGCCGGTGGTCAGGTTCACCGCCTCCATACCCTTCATGCCCAGGGCCTGGCTGTCGACCGCGGACTGCGTCAATCCGAGGGTGACGATGCCGTTTTGCAGCGTGGTGCTGCCGCCGGTGCCCAGATAAACATCCAGGTTCTTGTTGAACGCGCCGCCCGTGTTCAAGCCGATCGACTGCGCCTGGCGATCGATTTCCATAAGGTCGTTCTGGAACTCGGCGTTTACCGTATCGCGGCTGCCCGTAAAGGTGCCGGAAGCCGACTGCGTGGCCAGCGTCTTCAACCGGTCCAGGATCTGCGAAATGTTGCTCATTCCGCCGTCCATGATCTGGAGCTGCGCCGTGGCATCGTTGCCGTTGGCTACGCCCTGTGTCAGT